>Ga0180008_1000276_pt1 | contig 49926 bp, 40 predicted proteins | sample MM_PW_MetaG_FD_121121 | JGI IMG/M metagenome (GOLD analysis project Ga0180008, IMG submission 121121) | Groundwater microbial communities from the Aspo Hard Rock Laboratory (HRL) deep subsurface site, Sweden - MM_PW_MetaG | ecosystem: Environmental > Aquatic > Deep subsurface > Groundwater... | reverse complement strand
GATAGTGACCTTGCCGATCGCCGCGCCGACGAAGAGTACCGCACCTACCGGTGGCGTGATCAGTCCGATGCCGAGGTTCACCAGCATGATCATGCCAAAGTGCACTGGATCGACACCAATACCGGTGATGACAGGCATCAGAATCGGCGTGAGGATCAGGATCAGCGGCGCCATGTCCATCAGCGTGCCAAGGACCAGCAGCATCATGTTGATGCACATCAGGATCACATAGCGGTTGTCCGACAGGGTCAGGAACATCGTGGTGATCTTCGACGGGATCTGCATCAAGGTCATGATGTAGCCGAAGCTTGCCGCGAACGCGATCAGGATCATCACCACCGAGAGGGTACGAACGGTGCGGTGCAGCAGCTTCGGCAGCTCGCGCCATTTGTAGTCACGGTAGATGAACATGGTGACGAAGAAGGCCCATACCACCGCGATGGACGCTGATTCGGTCGCCGTGAATACACCCGAAAGAATGCCGCCCAAGATGATGACCATGGTCATCAGGCCCCACAGCGCTTCGACACAGATCTTCAACGCCTGCTTGAGCGGAACGACCTCGCCCTTAGGGTAGTTGCGTATCCGGGCAAAGATCAGACACATGGTCATCATCACGGCGCTGAGCAACAAACCAGGCCCGATACCGGCGATGAATAGGGACGAGATCGAAACGGTGCCGCCAGCGGCCAGCGAATACAGCACCGAGTTATGGCTGGGTGGAGTCAGCAGCGCCTGGACAGAACCACTGACAGTAACGGCCGTGGAAAACTCGCGAGGGTAGCCCTTTTTCTCCATTTCCGGGATCAACACCGAACCTACCGAAGCAGTGTCCGCCAGTGATGAGCCGGAAATCGCGCCGAAAAAGGTCGACGCCATGATGTTCACCAAGGACAGGCCGCCGCGCACGAAGCCAACCAGTACCGCAGCGAAAGCCACCAGGCGCCGGGACATTCCGCCCTCGGCCATGATCGCACCGGCCAGAACAAAGAACGGAATTGCGAGCAGGGAGAACTTGTTGACGCCGCCGGCGACCTGGATCATCACCGCATCGAACGGAATATCAATCCACCAGGCGCCGATCAGCGCTGACATGCCCAGCGCGTATGCCACTGGCATCCGCAGCAGAAAGAGTACGGCAAAGCTGCCGAGTAGAATCAGCGCGTCCATTTACACGGCCTCCTTGCTGTCTTCGACCAGCTCGTAATTGACCGCACGTCGGTGGCTCTGGTCGCCGAAGATAATGCGTTCGATGACAAACAACAGCGTGATAGCGCCGCCGATTGGGATGGGCGAGTAAGTAATGCCAACACGAAGGGTCGGCAGCGTGCTCATGAACTGATTCCAGGTCGCGATGCACAGCTTGATGCCCCAGATGGTCATGAACAGGCAGATGATGCCCATCAGGATCTGTACCAGCAGTTCGATATGCCGATGCAGATGTTCAGGCAGGCGGTCGGTGAACATGGTCACCGCCATATGCGCGCCGGCGCGGTAGCTCGCCGCAGCGCCGAGAAAGGTAAATATCACCATAAGCAGAATGGCCACGGGTTCAGGCCAGCCGCCACCAGAGCCCAGCACGTAGCGCGCGAAGATCCCCCAGGGGATGATCATGGACATGACCACGATGGCCAGTCCCGCGACCCAAACACAGGTCTTGTAGATCGCGTCGTTGACGCGCAGCAGCGTGTTTTTCATCAGACTTCACCACAGGCGCGGCGGCGAGCGAAGCTCGTCGCCGCGAGGTTTTTCAGAGGGAACGGATTACTGAACGGCTTCGATACGCTTGATCAGCTCGGCGTAAGGTGCGCCGTACTTTTCGCGAACCGGGGCGGTCGCATCGTAGAAGGGCTTCTTGTCGACTTCGATGAAGGTGACGCCTTCTTCCTTGAGCTTGGCTTCGCTGCTAGCGGTCTTCTCGTCCCACAGCTTGCGCTCTTCCATCTGCGCTTCCTTGGCGTATTTCATGACGATCTCCTGCTGCTCCGGGGTGAGCTTGTTCCAGGTCGTCTTCGACATCACGATCGGCTCAGGAAGGATCAGGTGACCGGTTAGCGAGTAGTTTTTCGCGGCGCGGAAGTGATTGTGCTCAAGCATGGTCGGCGGGTTGTTCTCAGCACCATCGACCACACCGGTCTGCAGGGCGCTGAAGATTTCGCCGGTGTTCATCGCAACGCCCTGGGCACCCATGGCGTTCAACGTATCGATGAACAATGGGTTGCCCATAACACGGATTTTCATGCCCTTGAGGTCTTCAAGGTTACGCACGGGCTCTTTGGTGTAGAGGTTGCGTACGCCACCGTCCATCCATGCCAGGCCGACCATGTTGAAATCGGAGTTGGTGATCTTGTCGAGGATTTCCTGGCCAATCTCACCATCGATAACTTTGCGCATGTGTTCGTGATCGCGGAACACAAACGGCATGTTGAAGGCGTTGACGTCCGGAACGACCGGGCCGAGTGTGCCCAGGCTGACACGGGTCATCTGCACCGCGCCGAGTTGAACCTGTTCGACGACTTCTTTCTCCGAACCCAGCACGCCGCCTGAGAACATGCGGAACTTGAGTTCACCGTCGGTGGCTTCTTCGATTTTCTTGCCCATGTTTTCCTGAGCGACCACGGTCGGATAACCGGCAGGGTGGATCTCAGCGATTTTCAGCGTCATCTCCGCGTAGGCGGTGCTCGACAGGCAGAAGGCCAGCGGAAGTGCAGCGATGAGCAACTTGCGTTTGAAGTCCATGTGAATCTCCGTCTTGTTTTTGTTGGTATGCAGCGTTGCGAGCGTCAAGACCGGGACACTGCGTGCCCGTCCTTATGGGTGAAGCGTTAGCGGAAGCGGGGTTCCTCCAGTCCGGCGACGCCGGGTTGCAGGGCGAATACGCCACCTGCCAAGGGCTGATCGGAGAGATCACCGCCCGGGCGGATGGATGTGACAAACAGGGTGTCGAGGCCGGAGCCACCGAAGGCGCACATGGCTGGCTTCTTCACTGGCACTTCCAGCGAGCGATCGAGGCGTCCATCCGGGGTGAAACGGTGGATAAGGCCGGCATCGTTACCGCAAATCCAGTAGCAGCCATCAACATCAACCGCCGCGCCGTCGGGTCGACCGGCGTGCAGGTTCATGTCGACGAACAGCCGGCGGTTGCTCGGCGTGCCACTGTCGATGTCGTAATCGAACGCCCAGATGGCCTGCACGCTGGGGTGCGAGTCGGAGAGGTACATGGTGCGCCCGTCGGGGCTGAATCCCAGCCCGTTGGGTACGATGAAATCCTGCAGCTGAGCCTCGAGTGATTCGCGGGCAGCCGAACCATCGATCTGGTAGAGCGCGCCGGCCCGAGTGCCAGCGGCCATATCCATAACCATGGTGCCAGCCCAGAAGCGGCCCTGGCGGTCGCAGCGCCCGTCATTGAATCTCATATTGCTCGCGCCATGCTGCACGCCAGCAAGGCGGGTGCTGCTGAGTGTGCCGTCGTTCTGCGGGGCGACTTCGAAAATGCCGTCTTCCATACCGGCAACCCAACGATTCGCATCTCCTTCGCGGCGAGCGATACAGGCGATCATCTGATCACCGGTCCAGCGCGTCACGGAAGCATCTGAGGTCTTCCAGCGAAGCAGCTGCCTGTTGGGTATGTCGACCCAATAGAGCGCCTGCTCGGAGGCCTCCCAGACCGGGCTCTCGCCCGTTGCGTTCTGTGCGTCGACTATCAGTTCTGCTGAGTTTGCCATGGCGATTCTCTTGTTATTTTCGCGGCGTGGCGGGAATCAGTCGTCGAACGGGCCTGCTTCGCAGAAGGCGCCACCCTGGTAAATCAGGGCTGGATCATTGGGCGCATAGGGCGGTTGCTGTTCGATTTTTTCGCGGAACACTTCGGAGGTGTCCTGCGGCTCGAAACCCAGATGCGTGGCCATGTGGTTGTCCCACCACAGGTCACGGTTCGCCGAGGCGCCGTAGACAACGGTGTGCTTTACGTTCGGGGTGAACAGCGAGCGCTCGATCAGGTTGGTCAGATCGCGATAGCTGAGGTAGGTGGCCATCATCCGGCGGTTGAGTGGCTCGGGGAACGAGGAGCCGATGCGGATGCTGACGGTCTCGATGCCGTAGCGATCGAAGTAGAAGCTCGCCATGTCCTCGCCATAGGATTTGGACAACCCGTAATAACTGTCCGGACGACGGGGAGCGTTGGCATCGATGGTTTCAGTCTGCTTGTGAAACCCGATCACATGGTTGGAGCTGGCAAAGATCACACGCTTGATGCCGTGCTTGCGTGCCGCTTCGTAGATATGGAATACGCCCTTGATGTTGGCTTCGAGAATTTCCTCGAAAGGACGTTCTACCGAAACGCCACCGAAGTGGGCGATTGCATCAACGCCTTCGCAGAGGGCGTGCACAGCGGCTTTATCTGCAAGATTGCACTGCACCACTTCTTCGTGATCGCCGGTGGGAGCATCCATGGGGGCGATATCGGAGAGGCGGATGATCTTGGCGTAGGGGCGAAGCGTTTCACGTAATACCTTGCCCAATCCTCCTGCGGCGCCTGTCAGCAGGAGGCGATTCAAGGGTGTGGGAGCGGTCGTCGTGCTTGTCATTGAGGTCTGCCCATCGCTTGTTGTTTTTGGTGTCATCGGTTGTCAGATGACTTGATTCGATTATTTCTGCGGTTATGGGCTTTTGTCAACCTGACAAGTCGATTGTTTCAAGCCTGCGCAAGTTGTCTTACTCCGCGGTATCGAGTCTGAAAATAGCCCCCAAAGCCACTGGTTTCGCCGCTTAAAGCACTTATCTTGCGCCATGAAAGGGTCACGCTAGCGAGACCGTGGGTTTATTCGCATACCACTAAAGTCGAGTGTGGTGCCGTTCTGTAATGGGGCCGAGCCTGACAGCCGCGGGGATTGAGGTTGTATGATGACATTGCGACGCTAGCCGGACCGTTCTCTTGAGTGGAACGCAGTGCAAAGGGGCACGTTTGGCAAGCATTCCGAACCTGAACGAGGACAACCGATGGCTATTCAACCGAACACGGTGCTGGCAGATGATGGCATCTGCTGGGTCAAGCTGCGGACAGTAACCTTGCCGCTGCGCAAGGCCGTCAGCGATGCAAAGGTTTTGACCGGGCGGCAGAAGCCCCTTGAGTCAGTCAGCCTGCTGTTTGCGGAAATTGAAACCAGCCAGGGGCATAGCGGGCTCGGCTTTAGTTATAGCCTGCGTACGGGAGGCCCAGCGCAATATGCCCATGCTCAGGAAATCGCGCCGCTTCTGCTCGGGGAAGACCCCAACGACATTTCCCGACTCTGGAGCAAAATGATCTGGGCCAGCGCATCGGTCGGTCGTGGCGGCGTTGCGGCGCAGGCAATTGCCGCAATCGACACAGCGCTGTGGGATTTGAAGGCACGGCGTGCAGCGCTACCGCTGTCCAAATTGCTTGGCGCGCACCGCAGTGCCGTGCCTTGCTACAACACCTCGGGTGGGTATCTGCAAGCATCCATCGATGAAGTGCTCGACAAGGCTACCCAGTCGCGGGAGCGCGGCATTGGCGGCATCAAGATGAAGGTCGGCCAGCCGAACCGACGTATGGATCTGCAGCGCGTCGAGGCCTTACGCAAGCATCTAGGCGAAGACGTACCGCTGATGGTTGACGTCAACCAGCAATGGGACCGCATCACCGCACTGCGAATGGGGCGCGAGCTCGAGCAGTACCAGCTCGAATGGATCGAAGAGCCGCTAGACGCGCACGACGTCGCCGGTCACGCCGCATTGGCGGCACAGCTGGATACGCCGATCGGTACAGGCGAAATGCTCACCAGCGCTACCGAAGCGCTGGGTTATGTCGATACCGGCGCGGTGGACGTGATCATGCATGACGCCCCACGCCTGGGCGGTATCACGCCGTTTCTCAAGGTGGCGCATGCGGCCGAGCAGCGCGGCATGGTTATGGCCCCACACTTCGTCATGGAAATTCACCTGCATCTGGCGGCTGCCTATGAGCACCAAACCTGGGTGGAGCACTTTGAATGGCTGGAGCCGGCATTCAATGAGCGTCTGGAGATCCGCGACGGGAAAATGATCGTCCCGAACCGACCCGGTTTGGGGTTGAGCCTGAGTGACCAGATAGGGGGGTGGACGCTGGCTGAAGTGGAGATCGGTAAGCGCGCCTGAACGAAACACCGCGCCCTCAGGCGCGGTCTCGAAACCGCTTGAGTACCGCTTAGCCCAGCGCCGCGGGCTAAGCAGCGCTGACTCAGGTTTCCTGCAGCTTGGCCGCAGTATTTTTTCGGCTACGCAGCGCGCTGAACAGGTGCCAGGCCACCGATGCCAGCGCCAGGAACAGGAATGTCGCGGAAATGGGATTGCTGAGAAAGCCCATGAAGTTGCCGTCGGACAACATCAAGCCACGCCGCAGATTCGTTTCAGCCATTGGCCCCAAGATGAAGCCAATAATGAACGGCGCGGCCGGCATCCCGCCCTTGACGAAGCCGTAACCAATCAGGCCGAACAGCAGAATGGTCCAAACGTCGAACACCCGACTGCTCAGACCGAACGCACCCACAACGCAAAGCACAAGGATGATCGGCAGGAGGATGTGCTTGGGCACCGCCAGCAGCTTGATGAAGATGCGCAGACCGTAGAACTCCAGAACCAGCATCATCACCGAGGCGAGAATCAGCGCGGCGAAGATGGTGTACACCAACGCACCCTGGCTGATGAACAGCAGCGGGCCCGGTTGGATGCCATGGATCATGAAGCCGCCGAGGAGAATCGCGGTCACGGTGTCGCCCGGAATGCCGAGCGTCATCAGCGGAATCATGGCGCTACCGATGCCCGCGTTGTTGGCGGTTTCACTGGCGACGACCCCTTCCACAGCCCCCTTGCCGAACAGTTCGGGATGCTTGGAACGCTTTTTCGCGATGATGTAGGACACGATGTTCGAGGTACCCGCACCGATGCCCGGCAAGATGCCAATCCCGATACCGATCAGCCCGGAGCGAAACGCGTTGGGAATCTGCCCGAAGAACTCCTTCAGGGAGAACCCAAAGCCTTTCACGCCTTTCATGCTCACTGAGGCGATCTTGCTTTTGTGTGCCGCTCTGCCGGTCTCGGCGATCTTGATCACTTCCGCCACGGCAAACATACCGATCATCACCGTCAGCATGGCGAAACCGCCGTTGAGGTTCGGTGAATCGAATGTGAAGCGGCGGATGGCGTCGACCGGGGCGATACCCACCGTGGAAAACGCAAAACCAAGCGTGCCAGCGTAGATGCCTTTAAGCAGCGAGCCGGTGGACAGCGTGGCGATCAGCGTCAGTGAAAAGATTGCGATGGAAAAGTATTCATGGGGCCCGAAGCGCAAGGCAATTTTTGCCAGCGAGGGCGCAATGGACATCAGCGCAACTATGCTGAAAATGGTGCCGAGAAAGGAAAACACGACACCGACGCCCAGCGCCTTCAGCCCTTCGCCTTTTTCCATCATCGGGCCGCCGTCGAACGTCGTGGCGATGGAGGCGGGCGTGCCGGGAATCTTCAACAGGATGGCGGAGATCAGGCCGCCGGAGGTCGCGCCGATGAACAGTGCCACCAACAGTGACAGGCCCGCGGCAGGGCCCATGGTGTAAGTCAGCGGCAAACACAGCGCGATCGCCATGGTAGCCGAGAGCCCAGGAACCGCACCGAAGACGATGCCCACGGCAACGCCAAGGGTGATCAGGATAAAGATATAGGGCGAGAAAACCGCGCCAAAGCCGGCCTGCAGTAATTCGAACATGGCCGCCTCCTAGATTTTCAGAAAGCCGGTCGGGAGCATCAGATCGAAGCCCTGCCGGAAGGTGAAGAAGATCAAAGCGGAGGTCACCACCGCGATGACGATGTACGTGATGTGGTTGACCTTCTGCTCGCGCGGTGTGATGACGATGAACTGCGCGTATAGATAGAGCACGGTCATGATTGGGAAGCCGACCTTTTGCAGCAGGGCAACATAGACCGCGATCAATCCGAGCGTTTTGAATACCGTTGGATAGTCCGGCGGCGTTGCAGCCGATGAGTCAGCATCCGCATCGGGATCAGCGGGAGGCTGGGTTGCCTTGGTCGCGGTCAACAACTGCAGCGCGCCCAGCAGGCATAGCCCAACGGATAACACGTAGGGAACGGTGGAGGCGTCGATAAAACCTTTGCGCGGAAGATTGATCGTCAGGAACAGGTAGAACAGGCCGGCACCCAGCATCAGGGCTCCGACCAGTAACTCCTTTCTCTTGTAGGTATCCATGGGACTGCTCTCGATTCAGAGGGAAGGCTGCCGGGCGCAGCAACTACGCCCGGCATCGTGCCGCGGGCGTTACTTGCTCTGACGCAGTTCGTCCTTGTACTTCATGAAGTCTTCGCGGGTGTTCGTCAGGCGGTCGATCGACTGGTTGGTATCGAAATAGCTGACCGGCTGCTTGAAGGTCTTGCGCAGCTCTTCCTCGTACGCAGGCATCTCGGTGATCTGTTTCACGATGCCTGACATCTTCTCGATGATTGCCGGATCAGTACCGTCCGGGAACGCCACGATGTAGGGCTTCTCCATGACGAAGTCGACGCCTTGCTCCTTGAACGTCGGCACGTCACCGAGCAGTGGGTTGCGCTCCTCGTTGGGCTGGCCCAGGGCAACCATCTCGCCACTGGTCACATAATCCTGCACCGAGCCGTAGCTGATCGCAGCGAGGTCGATACGATCACCCAGCAGGGCGACGACTTTCTCGGAGACTGTGCCAGCGTCGACCATTTTCAGCTTGGTGTCGGTCAGGCCTTCGAACATCAGACCCTGCAGGTGGGAGTAGCTGCCCATCTCGGTGCCGTAGGTAACGCTGCTCGGCTCGGCTTTGGATTTGGAGATCAGGTCTTCCAGCGTCTTCAGGCCTGAGCTTTTCGAGGCAACGAATACGGTGCCTTTGTCCACACCCGCGATACAGCAGATATCGAAGGCGTCCAGGCTGTCCTCGGTCAGGCCGGCGACCTCATTGACGATCATCTGTCCGGTATGGGTGAAAAGGATGGTGTTGCCATCCGGATCGGCCTGCTTGACCTGTTCGGCTGCGAGCGTTCCGCCACCGCCAGCGACGTTGGTGATGACCATCGCCTTGCCGGTGAGTTTGGTGAAGTACTTGGCCATGGTGCGGGCGTTGAAGTCGGTGTCGCCGCCAGCGTTGGCGATGACGACGACCTGTACCGGGCGAGTGGGCCATTCGGTTTCAGCAGCAAAGGCACTGCTGACGGCAGTGGCGAGAAGGGCGGAAACGAGGGAGGCGCTGATAGCTTTTTTCATTGTATGTCTCTCCGGTGGTTGGGGTTGCGGCGCTTCTTTGATCTTCTTGTTAGCGGCCCAGGCTTGGTTGCTTGGGGTCGTACTTCCAGCCAGGTACCAGGTACTGCATGGCCATGGCATCGTCTCGGGCGCCGGTGGCGACCTTGTTGTACAGCTCATGGGCGGCCATGATCCGGTCCATATCCGGTTCGATGCCAAGGCCTGGCTTGTCCGGCACCTGAACCGCGCCGCCAACAATCTGCAGCGGTTCACGGGTCAGACGCTCCTGGCCTTCCTGCCAGATCCAGTGGGTGTCGATGGCCGTGATGTTGCCCGGTGCTGCGGCCGCAGCATGGGTGAACATCGCCAGCGAGACGTCGAAGTGATTGTTCGAATGCGAACCCCAGGTCAGACCGAACTGCTCGCACATTTGCGCCAGTCGTACTGAGCCCTGCATGGTCCAGAAGTGTGGATCGGCCAATGGGATGTCGACCGCTTCGAGGCGCAGCGAATGGCCCATCTGACGCCAGTCGGTGGCGACCATGTTGGTGGCGGTGGGAATGCCAGTAGCGCGCTTGAACTCGGCCATGATCTCGCGACCGGAGTAGCCGTTCTCTGGGCCGCACGGGTCTTCTGCGTAGGACAGGATATGGCCTTGGCCTTTGCACAGTTCAACGGCTTCGGCCAGTGACCAGGCCCCATTGGGATCAAGCGTGACGCGGGCGTCAGGGAAGCGCGACTTGATGCCGGCAATCGCCTGCATCTCTTCGCTACCACGCATTACACCGCCCTTGAGTTTGAAATCCTTGAAACCGTAGCGCGCCGTAGCGGCCTCAGCCAGCCGGACGATGGAGGCCGGAGTCACCGCTTCCTGATGACGAATGTGGTACCAGTCATCCGCCGAACCGGTACCGGCCAGGTAGGGCAGGTCGGTACGGTTGCGATCTCCTATATAGAAGAGGTAAGCCAGCATTGGCACGCTGGCGCGCTGCTGGCCGCTGCCGAGCAGCTCGGCGACCGGCACATCGAGATGTTGACCGAGCAGGTCGAGAAGGGCGGCTTCCACCGCTGTGATGACATTGTCCAGGCGCAGATTGATCTCATGCGGCTGCTTGAGGACTGCCGCTTCCGCTTCGGAGGTGACCTCGTGTTGCGTAGCCTGCGGGCCCGTCGCTGACCCGCCAGCAATGCCGCGACGCAATGCGTTGAGTATCCCGTTGTAGCGGCCGATCGGCTGGCCAAGCACCAGACCTTTGGTTCGCTCCAAGGCTTGCCTGATGCCTTCGCCACCCGGCACTTCGCCAATACCGCTGCGGCCGGCGCTGTCCTTGAGGATCACCAGATTGCGAGTGAAGTAGGGCGCGTGGGCACCACACAGGTTCAGCAGCATGCTGTCGTAACCCGCAACCGGGATGACTTGCATCTCCTTCACTACTGGCGTCGTCGCCGTTCGAGTGTCTTGCATCTGTCGTCTTGCTCCTGATTGTTTTTATGAGCGAATGTAGGTGGCAGCGCCTATCGGCGGGATGGGTTCTCTAAAGGTCGATGGCCTGCTCAGGCTCGCGGGTCATGATCAACAGACCCGCAACGAAGGGCGGGTTTGACTGCGCGTGCCGCGGCCTGCAGCGGCTGCGGTCGGAGACAATGGCCCCGTGACGCTGACCGGCCGCCGTGGCGACTACGTTCGATGGATTAACCAGGGTGCGACAGAGCGGGGAGTTTGCAAGGCGGCATACCGCTGATTGATTCATGGCTTTAAGGCTCTGGTTGTTGTAAATGTCATACGTTGTCGTATGACTTGTTGAGATTTTTATCAGCGCGTTTCATCGTTGTCAAATCGGTGAAACAAACTAATCGGCCCGTATGACCGGTCGGTCATTTATTTGTTTCAATAGGGTCGAGCCAGATTCACGTCGTGGCATTTCATCGGCTAGCGTTGTCAGCGCAAGCAAGAAGCCTGAGCCGCATGAGGACCGAGACGGCGAGGCAATAATCTTCGATAAAGAGGTAGCGCAGCCATAAGTTGTACGATAACGTATCTCCAAGGCCGAGGCCCTACTTCATCTACTCTTAGATTCACAGGATGCTCGAACAATGAACCCACAAGAACTGAAGGCCATCCTCTCTTCTGGTTTGCTGTCCTTTCCGGTCACTGACTTTGACCAGCAGGGCGACTTCAGCCGTGCCGGCTACATCAAGCGACTCGAGTGGCTGGCACCTTATGGCGCAACAGCGCTGTTTGCCGCGGGCGGTACGGGCGAGTTCTTCTCGCTGACCCCGCAGGAATACCCGGACATCATCAAGACTGCCGTCGATACCTGTGCCGGTCAGGTGCCCATCCTCGCGGGTGTAGGCGGTCCGACCCGTCAGGCGATCGCCTACGCTCAAGAGGCTGAACGCCTTGGTGCGAAAGGGCTTTTGTTGCTTCCGCATTACCTGACCGAAGCGAGCCAGGAAGGCGTCGCTCGGCATGTAGAGGAGGTGTGCAAGTCGGTCAACATTGGCGTCGTGGTCTATAACCGCAACGTCTGCCGCCTGACCGCGCCGCTGCTCGAGCAACTGACCGAGCGCTGCCCGAACCTGATCGGCTACAAGGACGGTCTGGGCGACATCGAACTGATGGTCTCCATTCGTCGTCGCCTCGGCGAGCGCCTGACCTACCTCGGCGGTCTGCCGACTGCAGAAGTCTACGCGGCTGCCTACAAAGCGCTGGGCGTACCCGTGTACTCATCGGCCGTCTTCAACTTCGTGCCGAAGTTGGCCATGGACTTCTACGGTGCCATTTCTCGCGACGACCACGAAACCGTCGGCAAACTGATCGATGATTTCTTCCTGCCTTATCTCGATATCCGCAACCGTCGCAAAGGCTACGCGGTCAGCATCGTCAAGGCTGGCGCGAAAATCGCCGGTTACGACGCCGGCCCTGTTCGTGCACCACTGACGGACCTGCTGCCGGACGAGTACGAAGCGCTTGCCGCGCTGATCGAGAAGCAGGGCGCGCAGTAACGTACGTCAGACCTATCACTCGCCCCAACCGCCGTTAACGATGCCTTCATTCATACCAGGCAGTGCGGCGGACCTCACGAAGGAGAGCGCTACGTGGCAGACGCAAAGCGATATGACAACTACATCGATGGCCAATGGGTAGCTGGCAAGAATTACCAGGCCAACATCAACCCGTCCGATCTGTCGGACGTTATCGGCGAATATGCCCAAGCGGACGCTTCGCAAGTCGAAGCCGCCATCGCTGCAGCGCGCAAAGCATTCCCGGCGTGGTCAACGTCCGGCATCCAGGCACGTGCCGATGCACTGGAAAAGGTCGGTTTGGAAATCCTCGCTCGCCGAGAAGAGCTGGGCAACCTGCTGGCCCGTGAAGAAGGCAAGACCCTGCCGGAAGCCATCGGTGAAGTGTCCCGTGCCGGGAACATCTTCAAGTACTTCGCCGGCGAGTGCCTGCGTCAGGCTGGCGAGACCCTGCAGTCGGTCCGTCCGGGTGTCAGCGTTGAAGTCACCCGCGAGCCCCTGGGCGTGATCGGCCTGATCACCCCGTGGAACTTCCCGATTGCCATTCCTGCTTGGAAAATTGCGCCCGCGCTCGCCTATGGCAACTGCGTGGTGATCAAACCAGCCGATCTGGTTCCAGGTTGCGCCTGGGCCATCGCTGACATCATCTCGCGCGCAGGCTTCCCGGCCGGCGTGTTCAACCTGGTGATGGGCAAGGGCCGCGAAGTCGGCGAAGCCATCGTCAACGACAAGCGCGTCGATGGCGTCAGCTTTACCGGCTCGGTCGGCGTTGGCCGTGGCATCGCGGCGACCTGCGTCGGGCGTCAGGCCAAGGTTCAGCTGGAAATGGGCGGCAAGAATCCGCAGATCATTCTGGACGATGCCGACCTCAACACTGCCGTAGAACTGGCGACGCAAAGCGCGTTTTACTCCACCGGCCAGCGTTGCACCGCCTCCAGCCGCATCATTGTGACCGAAGGCATTTACGACCGTTTCGTCGAGGCCATGATCGAGCGCATCAAGAAGATCAAGGTCGGTTCGGCATTGGAGCAGGGCGTGGACGTCGGCCCGGTCGTATCCCAGGCGCAGCTCGATCAGGACCTGAAGTACATCGAGATCGGCAAGCAAGAAGGCGCACGCCTGGCCTGCGGCGGCGAGCGCGTCAGCTGCGGCACTGAAGGTTACTACCTGGCGCCGACTTTGTTCGTCGACAGCACCGCCGACATGCGCATCAGCCGGGAAGAGATTTTCGGCCCGGTCGCCAACGTGGTGAAGGTCAAGGACTACGACGAAGCGCTGGCCATGGCCAACGACACCGAGTTCGGTCTTTCGGCGGGCATCTGCACCACTTCGTTGAAGTACGCCAATCACTTCAAGCGTCATTCCCAGGCCGGGATGGTGATGGTCAACCTTCCCACCGCTGGCGTGGATTACCACGTGCCGTTCGGCGGTCGCAAAGGCTCGTCCTACGGCCCGCGCGAGCAGGGTCGCTACGCCCAGGAGTTCTACACCACGGTGAAAACCACCTACATCGGCTGATCTGCCGAGTCGTCCTGTGACGCGTAATTCGCCCGAGTCGCTCAGCGGCTCGGCGATTCGCGTCGGCGGCAAACAGATCGATACACCGCAACGCGGACCATAAGAACAAAAGAGAGACGCATATGAACGATTCTACGAATCAAGGTGCTCCGGTCATCACCGAACTTCGAGTGGTTCCGGTCGCAGGGCAAGACAGCATGCTGCTCAACCTGAGTGGCGCTCATGGTCCGTACTTCACCCGCAACATCCTCATTCTCAAGGACAGCGCCGGCAATACAGGTGTCGGCGAGGTCCCCGGTGGCGAGGCGATCCGCAAGACGCTGGACGACGCTCGCGCCATTCTGATCGGGCAATCGGTCGGCAATTTCAATGGTCTGCTGAACCAGGCGCGCAAGGCATTCGCCGACCGCGATGTCGCGGGCCGCGGCTTGCAGACGTTCGACCTGCGCATCGCCATTCACGCCATCACGGCGATCGAGTCGGCGCTGCTCGATCTGCTCGGCCAGCACCTCAACGTGCCGGTTGCCGCACTGCTTGGTGACGGACAGCAGCGCGAAGAAGTCGAAATGCTCGGTTATCTGTTCTTCATCGCAGATCGCAACAAGACCGACCTTGGCTACCGCGACGAGTCGAATGCCAGCGATAACTGGTTCCGCATCCGCAACGAAGAGGCCATGACGCCCGAGACGGTGGTGCGTCAGGCCGAAGCGGCATACGAGCGCTACGGCTTCAAGGATTTCAAACTCAAGGGCGGCGTGCTGCCAGGCCACGAAGAGGTCAAGGCGATTCGTGCCCTGGCCGAGCGCTTCCCCGATGCCCGCATCACACTGGACCCCAACGGCGCCTGGTCACTGGCCGAGGCCATCAATCTGTGCAAGGACCTGCACGGCGTGCTGGCCTATGCCGAAGACCCTTGCGGTGCCGAGAATGGCTACTCGGGGCGCGAAGTGATGGCCGAGTTCCGCCGCGCGACCGGTCTGCCGACCGCGACCAACATGATTGCCACCGATTGGCGGCAAATGGGGCACACCGTTCAGCTGCAATCAGTCGATATCCCGCTGGCAGATCCGCACTTCTGGACCATGAGCGGCTCGGTGCGGGTTGCGCAGATGTGCAACGACTGGGGGCTGACCTGGGGATCGCACTCCAACAACCACTTCGACATTTCGCTGGCGATGTTCACCCACGTGGCCGCGGCCGCGCCGGGCAAGATCACCGCGATCGACACCCATTGGATCTGGCAGGACGGCCAATACCTGACCCGCGATCCGCTGCAGATCGTCGGCGGCAAGGTCGCTGTGCCGGCCAAGTCGGGCCTGGGCGTGGAGCTGGATGAAGATGCGCTGCAGAAGGCTCATGAGCTGTACCTGGCCAAAGGCCTGGGCGCTCGCGACGATGCCATCGCCATGCAGTACCTGATTCCGGATTGGACGTTCAACAACAAGAAGCCGTGCATGGTGCGTTGAGACCAGCGCGAGAAACCGCGTTAGGGCGGAGTGGGCGGCCAAGGGGAAATACCGCGGCCGCGGAGGCGAGTAGGGTGGGCTTCAGCCCATCGCTTGCAGCCCAAACATTCACCTTGGTGGGCTGAAGCCCACCCTACCGCGCTGCGAACGAACCAGACCAGAACAACAACCGGCCTGACCGGAGACCGATATGAACGACACCGTGGAACTGATTCAGCATCAAGATTCACCGCGTTACATCCGCCTCAACGATGCGGACAACGTGGCTGTGGTGGTTAACGATGGCGGTGTGCCGACCGGTGCCCGGTTCGAGGACGGGCTGGTCACGGTCGAATCAGTGCCGCAAAGCCACAAGGTTGCGCTGGTGGATATTGCGATCGACCAGCCTGTGCGCCGCTACGGACAGATCATTGGTTATGCGCTAGAGCCCATTGCGCGAGGGTCCTGGGTCAAGGAAACGCAGCTGCGCATGCCCTCAGCTCCACCCCTCGACAGCCTGCCAATGGCCGATGCTGTCCCGGAGCGCCTCGAGCCGCTTGAAGGCTTTACCTTCGAAGGCTACCGCAACGCAGACGGCACGGTTGGTACGCGCAACGTGCTCGGTATCACCACCACCGTTCAATGCGTGACGGGCGTGCTCGATCACGCTGTTGCGCGCATTCGTAAGGAGCTTCTGCCGAAGTACCCGAACGTCGATGACGTGGTCGCGCTGACCCACAGCTACGGTTGCGGCGTGGCGATCAATGCCAAGGACGCCTACATCCCGATCCGTACCGTCCGCAACCTGGCGCGCAACCCCAACCTCGGCGGCGAAGCGCTGGTCATCAGCCTTGGCTGCGAAAAGCTGCAGGCAGAGCAGGTGATGCACGAAGGCGACGCATCGGTCGATCTCAGCGAACCCTGGCTGTACCGTTTGCAGGACTCCAATACCGGTTTCGGCGAGATGATCGAACAGATCATGGCGCTGGCCGAGTCGCGTCTGCAAAAGCTTAACCGCCGACAGCGCGAAACCGTTCCGGCGTCAGAGCTTGTGCTGGGCATGCAATGCGGCGGCAGCGATGCCTTCTCGGGAATCACCGCCAATCCAGCCTTGGGCTACGCCTCGGACCTGCTGATCCGCGCAGGCGCGACAGTGATGTTCTCTGAGGTCACCGAAGTGCGCGATGCGATCTATATGCTCACGTCGCGCGCTGAAACGCCGGAGGTTGCCGAAGCCTTGGTCCGCGAGATGGACTGGTACGACCAGTATCTGGAGCGCGGCGCAGCCGATCGCAGCGCCAACACCACGCCTGGTAACAAGAAAGGCGGGTTGTCCAACATTGTCGAGAAGTCCCTTGGCTCCATAGTCAAATCCGGCAGCAGTGCGATCAACGGCGTACTCGGCCCAGGCGAGCGGTTCAGCAGCAAAGGCCTGATCTACTGCGCGACCCCAGCCAGCGACTTTGTCTGCGGCACGTTGCAGTTGGCGGCCGGCATGAACCTGCATGTGTTCACCACCGGGCGCGGCACACCATACGGTCTGGCCATGGCACCGGTCGTGAAAGTCTCTACCCGCACCGAGCTGGCCGAGCGCTGGCCTGACCTGATCGACGTGGATGCCGGACGCATCGCCACTGGCCGTTCCAGTATCGAGGAGCTGGGTTGGGAGCTGTTCCACTACTACCTGGACGTCGCCAGTGGGCGCAAGAAGACCTGGGCCGAGCAGCACCAGATCCACAACGACATCACCTTGTTCAACCCTGCACCGATCACCTGAACCCAGCTATGTCAGCGCATCGAAGCGGTGCGCTGTTCCATGATCAGTCGCAGGAGAACGAGATGAGTGCGCTGCCGGATGACTTCATTCGCGAGATCGAAGCGGTCGTCGGTGCCGTCGGCATGGTCTGTGATGCCGAACGCATGCAGAGCTACCTGAGCGATTGGCGGAATGCCTACCGCGGTGAAGCCGCACTGGTGGTGCGTCCGGCCAGCACCGAAGAGGTAGCCGCCGTAGTGCGGCTGTGCAATCAATACGAAATTGCACTGGTACCGCAAGGGGGCAATACCGGGCTGTGTGGCGGTTCGATTCCGGACGCCAGTGGTACTCAAGTGGTGCTGTCCCTGACGCGCATGACCGGCATCCGCGAAGTCGATACCGAAAACGAGACCATTACTGTCGAGGCCGGCGCCATCCTGCAAACCGTACAAGAGGCCGCTGCCGAAGTGGGGCGGCTGTTCCCTTTGTCCCTCGGCGCGGAAGGCAGTTGCACCGTGGGCGGTAATCTCGCAACCAACGCCGGCGGCACTGCCGTGCTGCGTTACGGCAACATGCGCGATCTCACGTTGGGCCTGGAAGTAGTGCTGCCGGACGGGCAGATCTGGAATGGCCTGCGCGGACTGCGCAAGGACAATACAGGGTACGACCTCAAACACCTGTTCATCGGCTCGGAAGGCACACTCGGCATCATCACCGCAGCCGTGCTGAAGCTATATCCTGCGGTGCGCAGCGTGACGACGGCCTGGGTTGCATTACCCAGCGCGCATGCAGCGGTGCAGCTGATCGGCATCATCCGTGGTCTATGTGGCGATCGGCTGACCGGGTTCGAGCTGATGTCGCGACTAAGCGTTGATTTCGTGCTGCGTCACGTCGGCGCTTGCTCCGATCCCTTCACCGAAACTCATCCTTGGTATGTGCTGATCGAGCTGAGCGACACCCAACCTGATGCGCCGCTCAACGAGCTGCTTGAACAGGGGCTCGGCGGAGCCCTGGAGCGTGGACTGGTGACCGATGCCGTACTGGCCAGCAGCGAGGCTCAAGTCGCGGCGTTGTGGGCGATGCGTGAGGGAATTTCCGAGGCGCAGAACCATGAAGGTCCAAGTCTCAAACATGACATCAGCGTGCCGGTGAGCTGCATTCCGGCGTTCATTCAGACGACCGATCAGCGCTTGCTCGACCAGTTTGCGGGCGTGCGCATCGTCGCTTATGGCCATGTCGGTGATGGGAACCTTCACTACAACGTCAGCAAGCCGGTCGGGTCTGACGATACGGCCTTCAAGGCGCAGCAAGACGCGATCATGCACGTCATCTACGAGGCCACTACTCGGTTTCAGGGCAGCATCAGCGCAGAGCATGGGCTGGGTCAGGCCAAGCGCGCCGCGGCCAAGCACTACAAGGACCCGCTGGAACTGGCGCTGATGCGCGCGATCAAGACAACGCTTGATCCCAAAGGCCTGATGAACCCCGGCAAGGTGCTCTGACTTCGCCTCCACGCGTTCCCACTTTTCGAGGTAATCACCGTGACCTGCATACTCCAAATCGGCCCCCTGACTGAACGTTTCAACCGTGGCCTTGCCGCGGAGCATGAGGTGCTGCGTTTCTGGGAGGAGGGTGCCGATGCGTTGGTTAACCAGAATGCTCAGCGCATTGATGTCGTGGTGACCTCCGGTCGTTTCGGCTGCACGGCGGAGCTGATCGAGCGCCTGCCCAACCTGCAAGCGATCATCAGTTTCGGCGTCGGCTACGACGCCATCGACGTGGCGGCAGCGCGCGCACGCAACATCCCGGTGAGCAATACGCCAGACGTGCTCAATGATTGCGTGGCGGACTTGGCCTTTGGGCTGATTATCGACAGCGCCAGGCAAATGTCCCGTGCCGACCGTTTCGTACGCGCTGGCGAGTGGCCCTCCGGCGGCCTGCCGCTTGCGAAGCAGGTGAGCGGGAAACGACTGGGCATCGTCGGCATGGGGCGCATTGGTGAAACGGTCGCCAAGCGCTCCAGTGGTTTTGATATGCAGGTGCGCTACCACAACCGTCGACCGGTAGAGGGCAGTGCCTATGGATATGAATCCAATCTCGTCGAGTTGGCGCAGTGGAGCGACTTTCTCGTTCTGACCTGTCCTGGTGGCGAGAGCACCCGCAACCTCATCAATCGAGACGTCCTTGAGGCGCTTGGATCGAAAGGTATTTTGATCAACGTTGCCCGCGGCTCGGTGGTGGACGAACCGGCATTGATCGAGGCGCTGACTGAAGGACGGCTGGGCGGGGCGGGTCTCGACGTTTATGCCCAGGAGCCCAACGTACCTCAGGCCCTTGTCGATCTGCCCAATGTCGTGCTGCTGCCGCACATCGGCAGTGCCACCGAGGAAACCCGGCTGGCAATGGAAGAATTGCTGTTGGCCAATCTGCGTGCGTTTCTTGAACGCGGTGAGCTGCTGACGGCTGTCTGAGCGCACACACCCGTGCGAATCAGATGACAGGCGGCCTCGGTCGCCGATGGCCCTGGCCAAAAGCCTGGGTCAGATAACTTCAGAGCAACATCATTAGGGCGCCGAACACCGCGAGCCACAAGCACGCGGCCGCGAGGCGCCATTTCAATTCAAGTCAGCGAGCAATTCGGCTCGCCTAAGAGGCCGTGCGATGCCTGAACTTCAACCGAATCTGACCGAGGTCGAGCTTCTGCGCGGCCCGCTGAGACTGTCGGTGTGCCCCGGGCTGGGCGGTGCAATCACTCAACTGAGTATCGATGGCATCGATCTGCTGCGCCCTTGGGACGGCACGGACAGCGTCCGGCGGACGGGCTGCTTCGTCCTTGCGCCCTTCTCCAATCGAGTCGGCGATGGCGCCTTCGAGCATGACGGTCAGCGCTACCCGTTGCGCAGTCTATCTACTGAACATCCTTTACCGATTCACGGCGTCGCCTGGAAGCGTGCGTGGACGATAACGGAGCAAAGCCCGACCAGCCTTTGCCTGACGCTCATTCATCGGCCCGAGGGCGAGGGCGTACTTGACTGGCCGTTCGCGTTCGAACTCGAGCACCAGATCAAACTCGACGATGGCGGCGTTGCGCTGCAACTGACGCTGCGCAACATCGACAACCGCTCGATGCCCGCCGGGCTTGGCTGGCATCCGTATTTCCTCCGGCACGACGCTTGTTGGTTGCGGTTCGATACGAGTGCGGTCTGGCGCAACGACACCCGAAACCTGCCATCACAGAAGACGCCCATCCCAACGGAATGGGACTTTTCAACGGAAGCGCCGCTGCAGGAACCCGGCCTGGACACCTGCTTCGTTGGGCGTACCGGGCCCGTTACCATCCACTGGCCGAACGAAGGGGTAGAGCTGACCATGCATCCCAGCGAGGCACTCGATCATCTGGTCGTGTTTACGCCGCCGGCAGAGATGGGCTTCTTTGCGGTCGAGCCGGTTTCTCATGCCAACAATGCGCTTAGCATGGACGATCCGGCCGCGAACGGCATTCGTACACTCGACCCCGGCGAAACCATGCAGGTCAGTTGCAGGTTTTCGATAGCGCGCGCCTGATCCGCCGGTACCTGAATCACTCTTTCAATCGCTGGCTGGGCGACAGCTCTTCATTGCCGCACGGGATAGCGAGCGTAGATAGCTGGCAGGCGCTCAAGCGCCAGGGCTCGCCGTTCTCACCTTTGCAGCCTCGCTTCTCCTGCGTCACGTAAAAGGGCGGTGTGGCTCGCTGGTTATCATCCCAACTGTTTGTTGGCCTCTTAACGCATGGCAACGACGTTCGGCAGTCAAAAAAAAGCCCGTCACAAAGACGGGCGAAGGTTTCCGCAACAGGAGCGAGGAGTGTTGCGTCCAGCGTGGTGGTGACGCTTAGAGAATCGAGATCGGGTAGTTAATGATCAGACGATTCTCGTCGAACTCGTTGGAGCTATAGTCACGACGCATGCTGGAGTTGCGCCACTTGATGTTCAGGTTCTTCAGTGCACCGCTCTGTACGGTGTAAGCCAGTTCCGACTCGCGACCCCATTCCTCACCGTCATCGCCGGTAGCGGTCCGGATGTTGTCGCCGCTGATGTAGCGGTTCATCAACACCAGGCCTGGAATACCAACGCCAGCGAAGTTGTAATCATGACGGAGCTGCCACGAACGCTCTTCAGCCGCATCGTAGGCAGAGTTGAAGCTGTCGTTCGCTAGCGACCCGCCGCTGGTTCCGTTGACGCGCATCCACTGATCACCGCTGACTTTCTGCAGACCCACGTAGAAGGTGTTGGCACCGGCTTGCAGACCGAACAGACCGGAGTAGGTCTTGTTGTCCATATCCCCAGCCAGGGCGCTGCCTTCATCCTTACCGGTGAAGTAGCCGAGGTTTGCAGTAAAAGCAAGGTCCTCTCCGAGCGGCTGTACGTGCAGCAACTGGACGTAGCTCTGCTGGTAGATGTCTTCGAGACGGGCGTGCCATAGGCCGACCTTGGTCTTGTCTGTGAACGAGTATTCACCGCCAGCGAAGTTGAAGCGATCCGAGCTGGCACCGCCGAAGAACATGTCTTCCATGCTTGCGTCATCACGCGTGCTGTTCTGACGCATCTGGCCGCCGTATAGAGCCAAATTCTTGATTTCCTTAGAGGTGACCATACCGCCCTGGAAGGTTTGCGGCAGCGAGCGGCCATCATCGGCACGCAGCACCGGCACAACGACCTGCCATTCACCGACACGCAGCTCGGTTTCCGACATTTTTGCCTTCGCGGCTACCGCTATCCGGCCGAAGTCATCTGCAGGATGGCGATCAGCACCAGTGCCGTGAGTCGGAAGCAGACCTGTACCGTAGGTGCCGCCACCGCCGTCGAGCTTGACTGCCAGGCCCGCTAGCACATCGACGCCAAACCCGACAGGCCCAGGCGTATAGCCGGACTGAGCATTCAGAATGAAGCTCTGGGTCCATTCTTCAGCCTTGTTCTGGCCGCCGTTATAGGCCGGGTCGACAAAATTACGATTAATGTAGAAGTTACGAGCGTTCAGCGTGACTTTGCTGCCTTCGACAAAGCCATCCGCAGCGTGAGCAACGGCAGGAATGCCAAGTGCCAGCGACAGAGTGCCTGCAAAAACGGCGGCAGACAGAGGATTGCGTGGGGTCATTGTTGTTGTGCTCCCTTTTTTAAGTAGTCCACCCGTGCGGCCAGAGCCCAAGACGAGGGGGGTGTAGCGTGGCCGCAGATAAAGCGACGCTCGCCGAAACAACAAATACGTTATCAGTTGTCATACGACGTATCGGATTATGGCCGCCGAGCATCGCTTGTCAATCCAATTTGTAAAGAATTGTTAGGGTCTTCGACTTTCGTCTAGTGCCGTTTCAAAGGGGTTGGCTGGGTAAGACCCGGCAAAGTCCTGGATCGAATAGCTCAGCCGCTGAAGCGCAGGGAGATGTGATGACTTGTAAAATCGATGAGGCTAACTTGGAGATCCCCACCAAGCAGGCAATAGTCGTCTGATCTCTCGTCTGCCGAAGCGGTCATCGATCAGGTGTACGACGCCGACGTCGTCCGTGGTGCGAATGACGCGGCCGGCAGCCTGCACCACCTTCTGCAACCCGGGATATAGGTAGGTGTAGTCGTAGCCCGTGCCGAACAAATGATCCATCCGCGTCTTCATCTGCTCATTAACGGGATTAACCTGCGGCAGTCCCAGCGTGGCAACAAAGGCACCAATCAGCCGCTTACCCGGCAGGTCGATGCCCTCGGAAAAAGCACCGCCCAGCACGGCGAAACCAATACCGCAGCTCTCATCCGTGAAACGCGCAAGGAAGGCGTTGCGCGCCCCTTCATCCATGCTGCGCGTCTGCTCCCAGTAGGGCAGCTCAGGGTGTTGGGCACGGAGGAGGCTAGTGACCTGTTGTAAGTAGTCAAAGCTGCTGAAGAACGCCAAGTAGTTGCCAGGGCGCGTCTGATACTGCTCGGCAAGCAGGTCGACGACAGCTTGAAGCGAGGCGCTGCGATGCTGGTAGCGAGTGGAGATGTGCTGTGCAAGGCGTATCTGCAACTGCTCCGCGCGAAACGGAGATTCGACGTCGACCCATACCCGATTGGCCGGCACGCCGAGGGTGTCGGCGTAAAAGCGCTGCGGTGTCAGGGTCGCGGAAAACAGTACGCAAGAGCGGGTCTCACGAATGCGGGGGGCCAGGAAGGGGGCGGGAATCACGTTGCGCAAGCAGAGGACAGATGCTTTGGCATTGCTGCGGTCGTGCGCTGGCAGCAGCGTGCAGTCGATCAGTGAATGGTCGCCGAACAGCTCTGCCAGTTTGCAGAATTGCATAGCGTCGAAGTAGGCCGACTGCAACGCCGAGTCAACCCCCGCAGGGTTCTCGCCGAGATAGTCGGTGATTGCGCTTACGGCTTGCTGAAGCGCGTTGATGAGCACCTGCGGCAGCCCTGGCAGAACCTGATAGGCGCCTGCCTGCAGGCGGTGCACATCGCCCCAGCAACGAAGCACGCGTTCGATCGGCTTCTTCAACACGATCGGAAGAGTTTTTCGTAATCCCTTGAACGTAAGCAGATTAAGTTCGGCGCTGTACATCGACCGGCCGCGTTCGAGCAGATTGTGCGCCTCGTCCACCAGCACCCCGATGCGCCACTGGTTGAGCAACGCCAGGCTGTAGAGCAGAGCGCTCAGATCGAAGTAGTAGTTGTAGTCACCCACCACCACATCAGCCCAGCGGGCCATTTCCTGGCTCAGATAGTAAGGACACACCTGGTGCGCCAACGCCACCTCGCGCAGTGTTGTCTGATCGAGAAACGGGCGAGTAATGGCCTCGTCGCGTGCGGCCGGGAGCCGGTCGTAGAAGCCGCGAGCGAGCGGGCAGGATTCACCGTGACAAGCCTTGTCCGGGTGTTCACACGATTTGTCCCGCGCGATCAATTCCAACACTCGCAGAGGCGTTTGCTGGCCCCCCAGGCTGTCGAGTGCATTCAACGCCAGCTGCCGCCCCGAGGTTTTAGCGGTGAGGAAATACAGCTTGTCGAGCTGCTGGCCGGGCATGGCCTTCAGTTGCGGAAATAGAGTAGCCAGGGTCTTGCCAATACCAGTCGGTGCCTGAGCCATCAGGTGGGTACCGGTGCACGCGGCCTTGTATACCGCTTCGGCCAGTTGCCGCTGGCCGCTGCGAAATTCACCGTAGGGGAACGTCAGGCTTCGCAACGCCTGGTCACGCTCGGCTCGGTGGGCCAGTTCCTGATCAGCCCAGGCGATGAAGTATTGGCATTGGGTTTCGAAAAAAGCCCGAAGGTGTTCGGCGGTACAGGTTTCGACCAGCAGGGTTTCCTTCTGGCTGACCACATCGAAATACACCAGCGCGATCTCCAGCGACTCCAACGTGCGCGCCTCGCAGAGCAGCCAGCCGTAGACCTTGGCTTGCGCCCAGTGTAGGTAACGGTGGTTGGCCGGCTGCCGGGCGAGGTCACCGCGGTAGGTCTTGATCTCCTCCAGTCGATTCTTCGTCGGGTCATAACCGTCCGCACGACCGCGGACGGTGAGGTTGCGATAGTTGGCTTCGAGCGTGACTTCTCGCTCGTACCCATCGCCGCGCCGCGACGTGACCGTGGCGTGTCCGGCCATGCCTTCTAGCGCGGTAGGCGAGGGAGTGAAACGAAGATCCAGATCGCCTTGTTTTGCGGTGAATTCGCACAACGCACGGACTGCGACCCGATAACTCAAGGTGCGGCCTCCGACCACTGTACGTAGCAGACCGCGATCGGCACCTGATGACGCAACGCAAAGTCGATCCAGCGCTTCTGATTGTCCTGCAACCGGTCGCCTGGGCCTTTTACTTCGATCAATCGATAACGCTGCTCGCCTGGCCAGAGCTGAACGAGGTCTGGCAGACCGCTACGATGGTTGGGTACGTCCTGCAGGATGCGCTGAAAAAAAGCATGCAGATGTTCGGCAGGGATGCACACCAGTGCCAGCTCCAGCAATGCCTCGTCAAACAGGCCCCAGCTGACGAAGTGCGACTGCAGTCCGAACTTGTCCCGAAACGCGCGACGAATGCAGTCACGGTACTCGCCAGTGCCGAGTCTGCTCAGACACTCGTCGAACAACCCTGCCCGGCGAGCATGGAAGTCAGGTCGCGTGAGATCGGCCGGGCCAGCGTGAAACGGGTGAAAGAACGCACCGGGCAACGGCGCAAAGATGACATCCCAACAGAGCAAGCCAAGCAGCGAATTGATCAGCGCGTTTTCAACGTAGTAAACCGGCGCATCGCTTCGGCTGAGGTGTTCACGCACGGCCTGTTCGACGCTCATCCCCTCGGGCCGAGGCAGGATCAGATCTATGCGCTCTGGTTGTATGAGGCTCACACGGCGCGTGATGGGTTCGCCCAGTGCTCGCCGCAGGCGCGGCAGGATGCGTTGCAGTTGCTGGGCTTCGTGCTCGCTTTCAGGTGCAGCTTGCGCCGTCAGCGCGAGTCGCATGGCGGCTTCTGGTTGGCCGCAACGCTCCAGCACGCGGATCGCACGTTCGCGAGCACCCGGATAGCGGTTGGCTGCATGCAGGCGCAGCGCCAAGGGCAAATCACCGTTGCGCTCGCACTGCCTGGCGATGCTCAGCAGCAACTTGCCGCGGCGATTTTCCAGCCATTCATTGGCGTACGGTGTCGATGGGATGTCCTGCAGGACCGCTTCAGCGGCGTCACCCGCCTCGAAGCGTTCACGGCAGCGATGCAGATGCAGGTAGGCATCCACATCGGCGCGTTCATGGAAGGCCCGTGAAGCGGGGGAGAAGGCGACTCGCTCGTAACGAAAAATACCCAGGTCGGCGAGAACGAACTCGGACCAGTCTTGATGGATGTTGCCGAAGAACATCAGCCGCAAGCGGTCGCACAGATCGCCAATCGTCAGCGCAAATGCTGCATCGTCAAAACCTTCACACCAGCTGGCGAAAGGCTTTGGCTGGGAGTGCTCGGCCAGCATGGCCTCGAGCAAATCGGCCTTGCGCTGGCCGTTGGTTGCAGCATTGCCGCATACACGAAGCAATTCGTCTTTTTTCAACAAACCGAATAGCTGAGCCACATCCAGCATTGGATTAGTCTCGACCCAGCCGTGCTCGATGAGTGCGACGGATGCCTGCATCGGGCAGCCAATCTCTGTGTAGCGCAGCTTGCTGGCACGAAACAGCGTGCCCTTACGCATCACCATGCGCACCAGCAAGGCCTGCGACGCTTGTGGAACCTGGTGGAAACGGTCGAGAAACGCGCGTTCGTGATCGTGCAGCAGATCACCGTGGCGCTCACCAACCCAGGCGAGCACTTGGCGAAAGTTGTCGAGGTAATAGAAGGGGTTTTCCAGCGCCTGGCGCATCGAACGTCCGGTTCGGTCGAGCATGGGCACAGCGGCCCACAAGGCTGTGTATTTATACAGTTGCCGCGGGTTTTGGCAATGCCTGGACGATCAGCGGTGACGGACCGTAGGCTCGGGAGCACGCCTCGGCGTAGTGGCGCTCAACCCAACCGCCGGCTAGCTGGGTTGAGCGCAATGAGGATCAAACGGTGCGGGAAAAACGGCCGCGCTGTTCACCGCCCAGGTAGGCATCGAAGGCCATGGCGACGTTGCGCAACATCAATTGACCCTGGGGCAGCAACACAAGGGCGTCGTCGTTGATTTCCACCAGCCCGTCGGCGATATGCTCGTCCAGCTTGGCCAGTGAATCGGCGAAATACGCCTTGAAGTCGATGCCGTAGCGCTGTTCGATTTCGGCGTAATCGATGCGTCCATGGCACATCAACGAAACGATCACGTCACGGCGCAAGCGGTCGTCTTCACTGAGCTGGTAGCCACGGTGCACCGGTAACATGCCTTCGTTCAGCCGTGCGTAATACTGCGAAAGCTCCTTCACGTTCTGGCTGTAACTGTTGCCGACCTTGCCGATGGACGAGATGCCGAGGCCGATCAGGTCGCAATCGGCGTGGGTCGAGTAGCCCTGGAAGTTACGTTGCAGCGTGCCGTTGGCGCGGGCGAGGGTCAGTTCGTCGTCTGGCAGGGAGAAGTGGTCCATGCCTATATAGACGTAGCCCGCATCGGTCAGTCTTTGAATGGTCAGTTCCAACAGCTCCAGCTTTCGCTCGGGCGGCGGCATATCCTCCGGGCGAATCAGCTTCTGCGCCCGTACGAGATCTGGCAGATGCGCATAGCTATAGGCCGCGATGCGATCCGGGCGGATGTCGATGATCTTGTCCAATGTAACGCCGAAGCTTTCCACGGTCTGCAGAGGCAGACCGTAGATCAAATCAACGCTGATCGACTTGAAATGGGCATCCCGTGCGGCCTGAACCAGTTCCCGGGTCTGTTCCTCGGTCTGGATGCGGTTGACTGCGATCTGCACCTGTTCGTCGAAGTCCTGCACGCCGAAGCTCAAGCGGTTAAAGCCCAGCTCGCGCAGTTGATGAATCTGAGCCGGGGTAACGGTGCGCGGGTCGACCTCCAGCGAAAATTCGTGATTGTCGCTGTCGTCCATGTTGAAGGCGTCGTGCAGTGTCGCCATCAGATCAGCTAGCTGTTCGCTGGTGAGGTAGGTCGGTGTACCGCCGCCGAGATGCAGCTGAGTCAGCTTGCGCGAACGATCGAACAGCGAGGCCTGCATCTTGATCTCGCGCTTGAGGTAGTCGAGGTATTCGACGGCGCGATCAGTTTTGTGGGTAATGATTTTGTTACAGGCGCAGTAGTAGCAAAGGCTTTTGCAAAACGGGATATGGATGTACACCGACAGCGGCTTGGGCTCCGCCGCCACATTGGTCGACTGCGCGGCACTGCGGTAGTCGTCCATGGCAAAGGCCTGATGGAACTGGGGAGCAGTGGGGTAGGACGTGTAGCGAGGACCGGGACGGTCGTATTTTTCGACCAGGGCGCGGTTAAAGCTCGGCGTTTGGTCCATGTAGGGTTTCACCTTGATTGCATGATTGTAAGTGGCTGGGTCGGGCAGTGCCCGCCGCAGCCTGCGACATCTTGGCGCGAATTATCGCGTTTCCCCGGCCTGCCTGGGCCTGTCCCAGATCAAGAACGGGCCAGGCTGAAGCGCGGGCGCCAAGCGGTCAATACATGAATATTAGGCCAAGCAGCCGAGCTGCGTGTGCTCGGCTGCCTGTCACCCTTGATTACAACCGGAACTGGCTAACCAGACGATTCAGCTCGGCCGCGAGCTGAACCAGCTCCTCACTGATCTGCGAGGTTTGAGATGCGTCAGCCAGGGTAGTGTCAGCAATGGTGCTAATCGTGGTGATGTTGCGGTTGATCTCTTCGGCAACCGCGCTCTGCTCTTCGGCCGCTGTGGCGATTTGGGTGTTCATGCCATTGATGGTGTTCACTTCACCCGCGATCACGGTGAGGCTCTGTGCGGTCTTGGCTACACAGTCCGAACCCGAGTGAGCGCGAACCTGCGCCCCTTCCATGGCCTGTACGGCGTTACGCACACCGTTTTGCAGTTGCTCGATGGTGCGCTGGATTTCTTCGGTGGACTTCTGTGTGCGCGAGGCGAGGGTGCGCACCTCATCAGCGACCACAGCGAAACCACGGCCCTGTTCCCCGGCGCGGGCGGCCTCGATGGCAGCATTCAGTGCGAGAAGATTGGTCTGCTCGGCGATGCCGTTGATGACGCTCAATACCATGCCAATGCTGACACTGTCCGTTTCGACCTGCTTGATCACCTGCGCCGCTTTCTCGATGTCCTGAATCAGCACCTCGATACCATCCAGCGCCTCGGTTGCCAGCGCGACGCCAACTCGCGATTCCTCATCGGCACCGCTCGATGCAGACGCGGTCTCGTTAGCATGCCGCGCCACCTCCTGAACGGTTGCGCTCATTTCATTCATGGCCGAGGCAACCATATCGGTTTCGCTGCGCTGTTCCATGACTGCAGTCTGGGTCTTCTCGGCGACGCTCGAGACTCGATTCGACACCTCTCCCAACTGGTGGGTTACAGCGGCCACCGCCTCCAGGCTGTTACGGAATTTGAAAATCATGCGGTTAAAGGCAGTGCCCATGGCGCCGACTTCATCCTGGGCGTGAACAGCGACAGTACGGCTGAGGTCTTCGTCGGCAGTCATCGCCTCCATGGTGTGCCGCATTTCATTGATGCGGCTGATAATCACCCGGCGGATGATGTAGCCCATGACGATCAGACCCGCCAGTAGAAGCAGCGCCTGGATCACGGCTGAAGTCAGAATGTTGCGATGCACCTCGCCGTCCAGTGCGGACAGGTCATAGCTGATGCGGACTGCCCCCATCACTGTGTTTTGCGGGACCTGATGGCAGGTCAGGCAATTGGTGCCGCGGTAATCCTGTTGCGCATGGATCGGATTGATCACTGTCAGCACACGCCCATTCGCACCATCGCTCACTTCGACGGTGGCGTCGCCGGCAAGCGCACGTCTGTCCAGCTCGTCCTTGGGTGCCTGATGCTCGAACCCAGGCCCGAACAGCTTGGTTACCGGCTCGCCGCGGACGATACGTGCATCGATGACTCCCGGCCGGGCAAGGATCTTGTTACGCAGCACCTCACGCTGGCCCATGGTGCCGGTCAGCATCATGGTGTTGATACTGTCGAAATAGGAGTCAGCCGTATCCTTAGTCTGTTGTTCCACGACATGGAGTATCAGCTGTTTCTCTGAACCCGCCGAATAGAAGAGGGAGGCTGCCAGGACCAGGGCGAACACCACCAACAGGGCCAGGTTGATTTTTGTTTGAACGGACATTTGCCGAGCTGGGGAGGTGCTGTTCATCCTGTTCCTTAGCTACTATTACACGAAAACGAAACCTTCGCCGGGGACGCGACGGACCACTGCGGGCCATCTGGCTCAGGCTTAGCCGCTTTATCTGCCTTAACCTATCGGCCGGAAACCCCTTCGCTTAACAAGGTTTTTCAACTGCCGGCCGAGTGAAGGCACCGTGCCACTAACGAGGCCGGCGACATCCTAGTCGCTGTTCAACGACGCAGAGCCATGACCCGCGATGAAAGGAAATCAATTTCCAATTCTGTTGATGTAGATCAATAAAACTCGAAAGGCCATCGCGCGAACTGCGACGCTTATCTCTCTGCGCTGGTCTCCGTTGGATCATTCGGTCGCGGAAGGCCATTCACGAGCTACTCCGTTCTCGAGGCGTTTGGCGACTGCAGCGGCAATCTTTTTCGTTAAGCCGCTTGGCAATTTCTGCTAGTCAGGCCACGCTATGCCGAAGCCATGTCAACAGCCATCCGTCAGGTTGCTGGCATGGCCGAATTAGCCCAGCCGCAGTCGAACCCCGAACCGTTTCGGCGGTCGTAGCCTCTAGTCAGTCGCCGTTGGCGGGACATGCAGGGTATGGCTGCTGACCGATCCAGGCGCAGTGCATCAATCGGACTCATCTTTTCAAGGACTCACATGATCAAGAAATGCCTTTTTCCTGCGGCCGGATATGGCACGCGCTTCCTTCCTGCAACCAAGGCTATGCCCAAGGAGATGTTGCCGGTAGTGAACAAGCCCCTGATTCAATATGGGGTTGAGGAGGCACTGGCTGCTGGGCTGAGCCAGATTGCGATTGTTACCGGCCGCGGTAAGCGATCCCTGGAAGACCACTTCGACATCAGCTACGAGCTCGAACATCAGATCCGCAACACCGACAAAGAAAAGTACCTGGTCGGTATCCGCAAACTGATCGATGAATGCAGCTTCTCGTATACCCGTCAGGTCGAAATGAAAGGCCTGGGCCATGCGATTCTCAGCGGTCGTCCTTTGATTGGTGACGAACCCTTTGCTGTCGTTCTGGCGGACGACCTGTGCATCAACCTAAACGGTGATCCAGTCCTGGCGCAGATGGTCAAACTGTACAACCAGTTCCGCTGCTCGATCGTCGCAATCCAGGAAGTACCACCGGAAGAGACCAGCAAATATGGCGTGATTGCCGGCGAGATGATCCGTGACGACATTTTCCGTGTCAGCCACATGGTCGAGAAACCCAAGCCCGAAGATGCACCGTCCAATCTCGCCATCATCGGCCGTTACATCCTCACGCCGGATATCTTTGACCTGATCGAGCAGACCGAGCCAGGCAAAGGCGGCGAAATCCAGATCACCGACGCGCTGATGCGCCAAGCCCAGGACGGTTGCGTACTGGCGTACAAGTTCAAGGGCCAGCGTTTCGATTGCGGTAGCGCCGAGGGCTATATCGCAGCGACCAACTTCTGCTACGAGAACTTCTACCTGACCGGTAAAGCGTTCTAAGCACCAGTGCTGTGCATAAAGCCACCTTCGGGTGGCTTTTGCGTTTCAGGGAGCGGGCATTTCTTCCGCGCCTGGGCCGAGAGGCTGACCGTAGCTGAACTCGACATAGTGGCCGGCCGGGTCACGAACGCCACAATAGTAGCCAACCGGGTAGGGCTCGTCCCTGGGCTCCCAGATCAGGCAGCCAACCTGACGAGCCCTGTCTGCAAGCGCATCGACCTCCGCGCGGCTCGCCAGAGCAAAGCCGAAATGACTGTAGTCGTTGTCGGCCAGTGCACGATCTTGCCCACCCGGCATGATCACGAAAATAAACTCGCGCTCCTTTCCTGGCTCGGCCATCCAGACGATGCGAGATCCTTTTCCAGCGCGCTCGTGAAACACGTGCATCCCGCAGAATTGCTCGTAAAAGGCGATGCAGGCGTCCAGGTCGGGCACGTGCAACGCGAGATGAGTGAGGGTAGGGCGCATGCGATGCTCCTCCAATGAATCCGGCCAACGGCCTGGGTTATGCTGTGCGATCTACAAGGGAGACAACAGTTCATGGCTTACGACTTCGATCTATTCGTCATCGGCGCGGGTTCCGGTGGCGTCCGTGCCGCCCGTTTTGCTGCAGGCTATGGCGCCCGCGTGGCGGTAGCCGAAAGCCGTTACCTGGGCGGCACCTGCGTAAACGTCGGCTGTGTGCCGAAGAAATTACTGGTCTATGGCGCCCACTATGCCGAAGACATCCACGAAGCCGAAGGCTACGGCTGGACCATCGACGGCGCCAGGTTCGATTGGGCTTCGCTCATAGCCAACAAGGATCGCGAGATCCAGCGCCTCAACGGCATATACAAGAACCTGCTGACTGACAGCGGCGTCACGCTACTACAGGCCCATGCACGCCTGGTCGACGCCCATACTGTAGAGGTCGACGGCAAGCACTACAGCGCCGAGCACATTCTGATTGCCACTGGCGGCTGGCCGTTCGTGCCAGAGATTCCCGGTCGCGAGCATGCCATCACCTCCAACGAGGCCTTCTACCTAGATGCGTTGCCACGTCGCGTTCTGGTGGTGGGCGGCGGCTATATCGCAGTCGAGTTCGCCTCGATCTTCCACGGCTGCGGCGCCGATACCAAGTTGCTCTATCGAGGCGAATTGTTTCTACGCGGTTTCGATGGCGCTCTGCGCGACCACCTCAAGGATGAGCTGATCAAAAAGGGCCTTGATCTCCAGTTCAACGCCGACATCGCCCGCATCGACAAACAGGCAGACGGCACGCTGCTCGCCACGCTTGAGGATGGTCGTACGCTGGAAGCCGATTGCATTTTCTACGCCACCGGGCGCCGACCGATGCTCGACGGCCTGGGGTTGGAGAACGTCGATGTGGCGCTGGACAAGCGCGGCTTCGTTGCCATCGACGAGCAGTTCCGCACATCCACGCCTTCGATACTGGCAATCGGGGACGTGATCGGCAGGATCCAGCTGACGCCCGTGGCGCTCGCCGAGGGTATGGCCGTGGCCCGACAGCTGTTCAAACCCGAGGAGTATCGGCCGGTCGATTACCACAACATCGCCACGGCTGTGTTCAGCCTGCCAAACATGGCGACGGTCGGTTTGACCGAAGAACAAGCGCGCGAACAAGGCCACAAGGTGGTGCTGTTCGAAAGCCGGTTCCGACCGATGAAGCAGACCATGACCGATAGCCTCGAGCGAAGCCTGATGAAACTGGTGGTCGACGCGGATACGGACAAGGTCCTGGGCTGCCATATGGCCGGCCCGGAGGCGGGGGAAATCATCCAGGGCTTGGCCGTTGCGCTGAAGGCCGGCGCAACCAAGCGAATCTTCGATGACACGGTCGGCATTCACCCAACCGCCGCCGAAGAGTTCGTCACCATGCGCACGCCGACAGGGATCTGATCAAACAATCGGAGCTGGTGGCAGCGCGAGCGGCAGCTAACCCCGAACGCATCCTAACAAGTAGGGAGAAGAAGGAGAGGGGGCCGGTAATACCGGCCCCTGTTGCGAGCCCGGACTTCGTCTGGTCGCAGTTATGCCAAGCGCGATCTCGTAATGGTCGATCAGTGCTGCATGTGCTCGTGTCCGCTTGGCTCTGGGGCCTGGTCCTGGATGGACACATCAACGGTCACTTCGCCCGCGTGCTCGAATTCGAGGGTCAGCGGGAAGCGTTCACCAGCCACGAGTGGGGCGCTCAGTTCGAAGAGCATGACGTGGTTGCTGCCTGGCTTGAACTCGACCTGGCCACCGGCAGGCACCTCGATCGAATCGATCTGCTTCATGCGCATCATCTCGCCTTCGTGCACATGGGTATGCAGTTCAGCCTTCTTTGCGCGCGGTGTGCGCACGCCCAACAGCCGATCCGGTGAATCGCCTGGGTTTTGTAACGTGAAATAGACTGCACCGGTAGGTGCGGTGGGCGGCATGGCACGCGACCACGCTTGAGTGGCCTCAAGTGGTGCACCCATCATCTGATGATGAGCATGGTTCTGATCGGCTGCGGTTGCTGACAGGCATGCCGTGCCGAGTGCAACGAGGGTTACCAGGCGAAGCAACATGGAGATCTCCGAGCTGTTTTGGAGCGCAGCACATTAGCATGCTGCGTCCTACTGTCGTTGATCTGCGTCTGCCAGCGTTGCAGAGGCTAGATTCCAAGCGCGCGCGACGTCAGTTGAACTGCGATGCACATTCAACGGAACCTGCAGCGCGGCACCGTTTCTGTTTGAATGACCTACGTAAATTCCTATGGGGAGATGCATCAGCACAATGGAACGCAGTCGCTGGAGTCACAGGTTGCTGTCTGGCGGAACGGAACCCGATCCGCGCTTTACCCTGGCCAACGAACGGACTTTTCTGGCCTGGATACGAACGTCCCTGGCGGTATTGGCGGGTGGTGTCGCGGTCGAGGCCTTTGCCAGCGAAATTTTCCCGCTGGAGATACGCAAGGTCCTGTCGATTTCGCTGTTGTTACTGGCGATGTTCATCAGCTCGACGGCTTGCTTCCGCTGGCTGACCATCGAGCGTGCGATGCGTCACCAGGGGCCGTTGCCGTTTCCACTGTTGATCCCGATCCTGTCCATCGGCGGCACACTGGTGACGCTGGTACTGATCGCCTTTGTCGCATTACGCAACTGATCGATCACCGATGCATATTTCCTTCCGGCGCCGTCTGGAGCCCAAACCAGCGCCACCTCCGCTGCATGAAGACCCCGGTCTGCAACCCGAACGTACATCGCTGGCCTGGGGGCGGACCCTGCTGACGATGATTACAGTAAGCGCACTGTTTGTGCGCTGGATGCCTTACCACGGCACCTTCGTCGCGGTGTTGGTCGCGCTATCCTTAGCCACTGCACTGGGGATCTGGACGACTCAACAGCGACGCTACACACGCAGCGCCAGTGGCGTGAAAAGCGGGCGAATCCAAGCTGATGCACTGTCGGTTTTGTGGATTGGCGCATCGGTCTTTGCGCTTGGCGTGCTTGGGCTCTATACCGTAATTTTCCTGCCAATCAGTAGCTAGGCAGTATCCACAGAGAGGCTTTGATGAGCAGCGCCAATCAACAATTCGCCAGTGACAACTATTCCGGCATCTGTCCGGAAGCCTGGGAGGCGATGGCCCGGGCAAACCAGGGGCATGACCGGGCCTACGGGGACGATCAATGGACGTCACGTGCGGCTGACCATTTCCGCCAACTGTTCGAAACCGACTGCGAAGTATTCTTCGCCTTTAACGGCACGGCGGCCAACTCACTGGCCTTGTCATCGCTGTGCCAGAGCTACCACAGCGTGATCTGCGGCGACATCGCGCACATCGAAACCGATGAATGCGGCGCACCGGAGTTCTTTTCCAACGGCTCCAAGCTGCTGGTGGCGCGAACCGAACAGGGCAAGCTGACGCCTGCGGCCATCCGCGAGATAGCCCTGAAACGCAAGGACATCCATTACCCCAAACCACGCGTCGTCAGCCTGACCCAGGCCACCGAAATCGGTACCGTCTACCAGCCGGATGAGATCCGAGCCATCAGTGACACCTGCAAGGAGCTGGGGCTGCACCTGCATATGGATGGTGCACGCTTTGCCAATGCCTGTGCATTTCTCGGACTGTCACCGGCCGAACTAAGCTGGAAAACCGGCGTTGACGTGCTCTGTTTTGGTGGCACCAAAAATGGCATGGCAGTCGGCGAGGCCATACTGTTTTTCAACCGCGATCTCGCCGAGGATTTCGAATACCGCTGCAAGCAGGCTGGGCAGCTTGCATCGAAGATGCGTTTTCTGTCTGCACCCTGGGTAGGTCTGTTGGAAGGCGGCGCCTGGATGAAATACGCCAAACACGCGAACAGCTGCGCGCAGTTACTGGCCGGCCTGATCGACGACGTGCCCGGCGTAGAACTGATGTTTCCAGTGCAGGCCAATGGCGTCTTCGTCAGCATCCCACCGTTGGCACTCGAAGCACTGAGAAGCCGCGGCTGGATGTTCTACACATTCATCGGTGTCGGCGGCGCGCGCTTCATGTGCTCGTGGGACACCAGTGAAGAACGCGTCCGCCAACTGGCAGACGACATACGCAGTGTCGTCATGGAGCACTAGTAGCTCACCACAAAAGAGAGCCGCACATGCCGTCCCAAAGAGGAGACGTGTGCGGCGAAGCGGCGAAGGTGAAGCTGGATCGGAAGGCAATGTCATGGCTCACATTGCATAATACGCTGTTTAACATAATATACATTATGCGAACCGTACGATCCGTATACAGCGGACTCGCATCAGCTGCTACGCCCACGCTTTGTGTGGGTGACTTTAAAAGACTGGAAATCTGTCTTTCAAAGTGGAGACGTATGAAAATCAAGGCCATACGGATCAGGTAGCTCGCCGCTTGCGCTGAGGTGACGTAGATTGCTTTTCAATGTTTGGAAATGGCCTGATGCCTCTTTCCGAGGTTCAAGGCTCCTCACCGAGCCTGTAAAGCATGCATGCCCTGGAGCTACTGGCGCGATTTATATGGCTGCTGCGCCACCGGCGGCATATCAATAGAAACAATAGCTGATTCCGGTTGCTGATGGATGAGGTGCGTCGCCCCTGACCGAGAAACTGCGGACCATCGGCGGCCTGCCCCTGGTGGAAATCGTCTCACGCCTAGGCAACGGCGAAGTCTCCAACTTCATGTACTCCTTCAAACGCTGGAATGGCGGCACGGCCTTTACCTAGTCGACGCGAGCCTGCGTCGTGGCTGCGGTGGCGCCCGTTGTATTGTACTGTTCGTCGAGACGCCACAGCCGCGACTACCCCAATGGCCATTTCCATTCTTAGAGTTCTGCGGGGCTAGCCTAAAGAAGACATCTCTATGCTGAGTCAGCCCAAGCCCAGCCAAGAGGAACTGCGGGACGCTCTCGGCATTAGCTCAGGCACGTTTCATTTCTCCGATTTTAAAGATCGAATGCCAACCATAACTGGCTGTTTTTGCTGGTCTTTTATGTAAGCATCATGGGGCTTACAGGTTTTAAGAGGCTAAACCCGAGCGATAGGGCTGAGCTTGGCGATATCCGATAATCACCAGACCCGGATATTGCAGAAGTGCTCTGAAAGAGTCACTCTAGCCAGCTCCAGCCTAGATTTCCCGTTCGGATCATTAACGAAGTATGTCCCAGTGCCCGCAGCCGCTTTTCGAGACCTTTGAGCGATTTCATGGACTCAACTTTCTACACCTGCATAACGAGCTGCCCGTGGTGCGCGACTTCCTTTTGGGATTTCCTCAGGAGCTTCAGGCCACTGAGGGATATATGGCAGTCAGAGGCTTTCTGAAGTCCTACGTAGGCAACGAAGCCACGTTCAACTCCTATCGAACGCACGCCGAGCGGCTCCTATTGTGGTCACTTTTGTTGGCTGGTAAGCCTCTTCTGGCGTTGAGGCGCCGCGATGCCGAGGCCTTCATGAACTTCTGTCTAAACCCACCTACTGACTGGGCGGGACCGGTAGTTAAATCGAGGTTTTTACGTACTGGCGGCAGGAAGCCGCTGGAAACGGACAGTTTTACGATCAACCAAGACTGGCGTCCGTTCACCTATACAGTCGCTAAGCGGGAGCGCAAAATCGCGGCGGAATCCGCGGCCCCCCTTCCCTCACGGGTCTATCGGATGTCCCAGGGTTCCGTTGGTCAGGTGTTTGCTGTGTGTGGCAGCTTTTTCCAACACGCCATCGATGAGGGACTGACTGAGGTCAACCCGTTTCGCGCAGTGAAGCAAAAGTCGATCTACAAGCAACGCAATACGGTGGATATCGCTTCTCGCTCGTTGACCCAGCTGCAATGGAGCTACGTGATCGAAACCGCTGAGCTGATGGCTGCGGAGGATGCATTGTATGAGCGAACATTGTTTATTGTTGCCACCTTGTTTTCTATGTACCTGCGGGTCTCCGATCTAGTCGGACGCGATAACTGGACGCCAACGATGGGCGATATTCGTCGCGACAGCATGGGGAACTGGTGGTTTCATGTGGTGGGCAAAGGCAACAAAGCTGCGAAAATCAGCGTCCGGGATGATTACATCCACGCCTATCTGGTGCGCTACCGTGTACACCTCGGGCTTCCTCCCCTGCCCTCCGCTCATGAGAGCACTCCGCTAATTGGTTCACTAAAAGGTCGAGCTGGGCTTTCTGACCGCCATATTCGATTGTTGCTACAGGAACTGTTTGATGGTTCGTTGGCGCGCATGTCTGAAGAAGGCTGGAGCGATGACGAAATTGATCAGCTGCGCTCGGCGTCGTTGCATTGGTTGCGCCATACATCCGCCACCTTCGATGCACCGCACCGTGACATGAAGGATCTCCAGGCCGACCTTCGTCACAACAGTATGAGTACCACCCAGAATACCTATTACAACTCGTTAGATGAGCAGCGTGCTCACTCCGTAAAGGGGCTAAAAGTAAAACAGTAGCCCCAAAACTAGGTTATCGCTGCTCGAGCCCGCTCTCAACAGCCAGGACAGTCCAATCAGGCTGAGCGGCTAAGCCCTCTAGCCTTTGGGGAAATCCTGCCAGTCACTTCTCGAGGGAACGCGCTGGTAGGTAATTCACGGGCTACACTCACGGTTCTAGAGAAATAAGAGAATACAACGCAATCCAGCGTATCGCCGTTTCGGTAGCTTCAGGCCCGCTTCACTGGACGGTAGAAGACGCATCATCGAGAGTGAAGGCTTGTTAATTTCTGCGGGCCGTCTGAAGACCTAGCTTCCGCGACAATTGATTGATAGCAGGGGCTCCAACCCCCTCAAACATAGCCGAGGTCCTTACAACTCAGAAGGAGGTAGACCTTCGGTTGTAAGACCACCGCCAGCCGCAATCATACGGCCAGGCAAAATCTCAAGCCATCCTACTAGGACGGGCCGGCCATCAAAACGAGACATCAAAAACTAGCGGTACGATTGTATAGAGCGCGACGATAATCAGCAGCAGCCCAATAACGTTCATCCATATACCAGCTCGAATCATGTGCTGGATAGGCAGATCCCCCGTGGCGAACGCGACGGCATTGGATGGCGTGGCGACGGGCAGCATGAAGGCGCAGCTGACTGCAAACGTGACGACAATGGTCATCAGCAGCGGATCGATACCAAGTCCTACCGCAATCGAACCCATGATTGGGAAGAATGCCGCTGCGGTAGCCGTGTTGCTCGTGAGTTCGGTTAGAAGGATGATGACTGATGCTGTCACGATCAAGATAAGGATTGGGGGAAACCCGGCGAGTCCGGAAACGCTCTCGCCTATCCAGACGCTCAGGCCTGTAGCTGTGAATTGCGCTGATAAGGTCAAGCCGCCGCCAAACAAGATCAGGACACCCCAAGGAACATCACGCGTCGCTGACCAGTTGAGCAGAGCCCCCTGCCCTTTGGTTGCTGGAACCACGAACATAAGCACGGCAGCCAGAATCGCCACACTGGTGTCGTTAACATTGCTCAGCCATGGAAGTGCCCCTTCAATCAACGGAATCCGTGCCAGCAGCGGAAGGAATACCCAACAGAAGACGGCACCTGAAAACACCATCAGCACGCGGCTCTCTTCGGCTGATAACGGCCCCATAGCCTTCAGTTCAGCCTCGATCATGTCGCGGCCACCCTTGATGTCACTTACCTCCGAGCGAAATATGATTTTGGTCAGCACCAGCCAGGCGAGTAGGAGCATGACCAGAGCAAACGGAACACCCAATAGCATCCAATGCCCAAACCCGATCTCTAGTCCATGCGAATTGGCCAAATAGGCGCGCATGAGCGCCATTGGAGGCTGGCCGATCAGGGTTGCCATCGAGCCGATGGTAATGGCATAGGCGATACCAATCAGAACCGCCGCCGAGAACTTTGGGGTCGCGTCTTCATTTCCTAGCGACTTGACGAGAAGAATGATCGAACCACCAATAGGCATCATGATCACGGCTGTTGCCGTATTGCTCACCCACATGATGATGAACCAACTAGCGGCCATCAAACCGAACACGATTTGCGCAGGTTTGGTACCCACCGACAGCACCGTGAGCAGAGCGAATCGACGATGCAAATTCCAGCGTTGCGTGGCTAGCCCTAGCAATACGCCCCCCAGGACTAGGAACACGATCGAATTGGCGTAAGGCGTTGCAGCGTCGTTGATCGAGGTGATGCCCAGAAACGGGAAAAGCACCAGTGGGAGCAGAGAAGTCACGGGAATCGGAATAGCTTCAGTGATCCACCATACCGCCATCAATATCGCAATGCCTGCGACTACCCTGGCGTTGGTATCGAGGGTATCGGGGAGCAGCAAGGCCGCGGCAAGGGCTACGGCAATTCCTATGACAAGCGACAGCGGCTTCAAGCCGGAGCTTTCAGTATTCCCGTGGGACGTAATCACGTTTGGCTGATTCATTTCGGAGACTCTTGTTTTTATTCATGAGCAGCTATCGCCGTTGCAACGGTGTAGCCACTGGCGCAGGTTTCAGTGTTGCTCACGACGACACGACGAAAAAACTGATTCGACGTGAGGCCGTGGTTATCGCCGGCTCCTTCTAAAGCAGACATCTAGTGCTTACTTGCTTCGTTTGAGGCCCTAGCTAAATATCAGCTGTCGTCCTCACGGATCGAGGACGGATGACGGCACAGCGGGCTGACCTCGATTTCCATGTAGGGGAACAACGGCAGTTGCATCAGTGTGTCGTGCAGTTCCTGGACACTGGCGACATCGAAGACGCTGTAGTTGGCGTACTGTCCGGCGATGCGCCACAGGTGGCGCCACTTGCCTTCACGCATCAGCCCTTGGGCCAGTTCCTTCTCGTCGGCCTTGAGTTTCGCGGCCTTGGTCGGGTCCATGTCGACCGGCAGTTTTACGATCATCTTTACGTGGAACAGCATTTTTTGAGTCTCCAATTACTTGCGGCTGAAGAACGCTAGACGCTCTTCATCGAGCGTCAGACCAAGGCCCGGCGTGCGCGGCACTTCCAGTTGGAAGTCGCGATAGACCGGCGCCTCGGTGACGATTTCTTCGGTGAGCAATAGCGGCCCGAACAGCTCGGTGCCCCAGGTCAGTTTGTTAAGGGTGACGAATGCGTGAGCCGAAGCCAGGGTGCCGATAGCACCTTCGAGCATGGTCCCGCCGTACAGTGCGATACCGGCCGCCTCGGCGATCTGCGCGGTGCGCAGCACGGCACGTGGCCCGCCGTTCTTGGCGATCTTCAGGGCGAAGATACTGGCCGCGCCGTCCGCTGCGAGGCTGAAGGCGTCCTCGACGCTCTCGATGGATTCGTCGGCCATGATCGGCGCCGGGCTGCGTTGATTCAGGCGCACCTGCCCGCTGCGGTTTATCCGTGAGATCGGTTGCTCGATCAGGTCGATACCGTTGTCACCAAGAATCTGGCAGGCACGGATTGCCTGGGATTCGTCCCAGTACTGGTTAACGTCGACACGCACGCTGGCGCGGTCGCCCAGCGCTTTCTTGATCGCAATGACGTGCTTGAGGTCAGCGTTCACCTCGTTCGCACCGATCTTCAACTTGAAGATGCGATGTCGGCGAATGTCCAGCATCTGTTCAGCTTCAGCGATGTCCTTCTCGGTGTTGCCGCTGGCCAGGGTCCAGGCCACTTCCAGGCTGTCGCGCACGCGGCCACCCAGCAGCTCGCTGACGGGCAGCCCGAGGCGTTTGCCCTGTGCGTCGAGCAGCGCGCTTTCCAGGCCGGACTTGGCAAAGGTGTTGCCCTTGGCTGCCTTGTCCAGACGCAGCATGGCGGCGTTGATATTCGCTGCATCCTGACCCACCAGAAGCGGGCCGAGATGGCTGTCGATGTTCTGCTTAATGCTTTCAGGGCTCTCGTTGCCGTAGGCCAGGCCACCGATGGTGGTGGACTCGCCGATGCCTTCGATACCGTCGCTGCAACGCATGCGGATGATCACCAGTGTCTGCTTTTGCATGGTGTGCATCGCCAGCTTGTGTGGGCGGATTGTCGGCAAGTCGACGATGATCGACTCGAGGCTCACGATTCGGGGTGAAGTCATTTTGGCTTCCGTTTGCTATGAAATAGCGGTCCAAGAAACGATGCTTGATACCTGAAGAATCTTGTTTTCAGGCCGGTTAGAATCCCGCTACCGTGTATTCAAGGTCCAATATCGTTTTTATCTCGTACTATACCTAGGAGGTATCATGGAGCTTCGGCATGTGCGCTACTTCCAAGCAGTCGCCGAAACCCTGAACTTCACCCGCGCGGCCGAGCGACTGAACATCGCCCAGCCCCCACTGAGTCGACAGATTCAGCAGCTTGAAGAGTTTTTGGGGACGGAGTTGTTGGAGCGCAGTCGCCCTCTCCAATTAACCGAAGCCGGCCGTTACTTTTATGAGCAGAGCGGGACGCTGCTACGCCAATTCCATCAGGTATGCGAGCACACTCGGCGTATAGGTGAGGGGCAACGCCAGTGGCTGGGTATAGGCTTTGCACCTTCTACACTTTATGCGGCGCTTCCTGAATTGATACGGGATCTGCGTCGAGATCCCGATCTCGAGCTGGGGCTGCACGAGATGACCACGCTACAACAGATTGAAGCCCTCAAAAGTGGACGGATCGATATCGGCTTTGGGCGAATTCATTTCGATGACCCAGCTATTCACCAACAGGTTCTCAGTGAAGATCGTCTGGTAGCCGTTGTACCTGTTGGGCACCGTTTGCTGGATCAACCCGTCACGCTAGAGCGGTTGTCTCGCGAACCCTTCGTTCTGTATCCCGCAAATCCGCGACCGAGTTATGCCGATCACGTGCTGGCATTGTTCGCCAACCGCGGGATGGGTATCCAGGTGTCGCAATGGGCCAATGAATTGCAAACCGCTATTGGTCTTGTGGCGGCTGGTCTCGGCGTGACACTGGTGCCTGCATGTGTTCAACAACAGCACCGCGCTGATATCGCATACGCAGCCATTGAGGAAAGGGAGGCAGTTTCTCCAATCATCCTCAGCCGGCGCGCTGGCGATATCAGCAACATCGTCCAGCGCTGCCTCAAACTGATGTCGATGACGTAGGCCGTAGGTTAGTTATCAATGCACAAAGCGGGCGTAACCCGAACATCGATCCGATAAATACAGAAAATAGATGCAGGTTGAATAATGGAACTACGCGACCTAGACCTGAACCTTTTGCTGGTTTTTAACCAGCTGCTTATTGACCGCCGAGTGTCGACTGCTGCCGACAGCCTTGGGCTCACGCAGCCCGCGACGAGTAATGCGTTGAAGCGACTGCGCAAAGCGCTGAACGACGAACTTTTCGTGCGCACCCATCACGGTATGGAGCCCACCCCCTACGCGTTACAACTCGCCGACTCGATCACCCTCGCCATAGAAACCTTGCGTGAAGCATTCAAGCATGAGGAGCAGTTCGACCCCTTGACGGCAAGGCGCACCTTCACACTGGCGATGACGGACATCGGCGAGATCTACTTCATGCCAAAGCTGATGAACGCGCTCTCTCGCTTAGCACCTCATTGCTTGGTAAGTACGGTGCGAAGCAACACCGATACGCTGGCTGATGATTTGCAAAGCGGCGCTGTTGATGTAGCCGTCGGCCTCCTGCCGAATCTTCAAGCGGGTTTTTTCCAACGTAGGCTGTTCCACCACCAGTATGTTTGCCTTTGCCGACGCGATCACCCAGCTACGAAACAGCCGTTCACCCTGGAAGCCTATTCAAGCTATGAGCATGTCAGGGTCGTCGCGGCGAACACAGGGCATGGCGAGGCCGATGCGTTCATTCAGCGCGCCGGTGCCCAGCGCAATATCCGCCTCGAGGTGCCGCACTTCGTTGCAGTGGGACATATCCTGAAGCAATCCAATTTGATCGCCACCGTGCCGGAGCGATTCGCCAGCAGTTGTGCCGGACCGTTCGACCTCGTGCTGTTACCTCCACCTATGCCTTTGCCAGAAATTGCGATCAATCTGTTCTGGCACGCCAGGTACAACAAGGACCCGGCCAATCGCTGGATTCGCCAACTGATGTTTGATCTGTTTTCAGACTCGGCCGCGTAACCACCCGCCTGACCTCGCCTATTGCGTTCCGTCGCCGACGTTAAAGCTACATCGATCCTATGGCAGACGCGTTTTAACCCTCTGTTAGAGCACCTGATCTGCCGTGTTCCTTCGTCAATCCCACCGCGTAGTAAGCGAAGCTCTGCCCAATTTTCATAGGCATCTCTGCGTCGACAAAACCTGACCTCTTCCAGGACGAACACCTAGCAATATTCACAACCGGCATATTCAACATAGGCGTTGCGGTATTTACGGGGCGCGCAACACGACCAGATAGTGGAGGCATTCCAACAAAATAAATCCAATGAGAACCTTGCTATGCACCTGTCTTCTCCTCCTGCGATGCGTATTGGCATCGTTGGTGGCGGCATCGCCGGCGTCGCCCTTGCGCTAGATCTATGCCGTCATTCCCACCTTCACGTACAGCTCTTCGAGGCCGCCCCAGCCTTCGGCGAAGTGGGCGCTGGCGTCTCCTTTGGCGCCAACGCGGTTCAAGCGATTAAAGGGCTGGGTATCGGTGAGCCCTACGAACGAGTAGCCGACCGCACCCCTGCCCCTTGGCAGGATATCTGGTTCGAATGGCGCAAAGGCCAAGACGCCAGTTACCTCGGTGCCAGCGTCGCAGCAGGCGTTGGGCAATCCTCAGTGCACCGCGCAGACTTCCTGGATGTATTGGCCAGCGAGCTGCCTGACGGCATCGCTCAGTTCGGCAAACGGGCCGTTCGGGTCGAGCAGGACGGTAATCAGGCTCACGTATTTTTTACTGACGGAAGCAGTCACAGCTGCGACATCCTCATCGCTGCCGATGGCATCAAGTCTTCCATACGAGACCACGTTCTGGAGGGTCTCGGGCAGCCCTTGGCGTCACCGCGATTTAGCGGGACATGCGCCTACAGAGGCATGATCGATAGCCAGCAGCTGCGCGAGACCTATCGTGCACGGGGCCTGGATGAGCATCTGGTCAATGTCCCGCAGATGTACTTGGGGCTCGACGCGCACATCCTGACCTTCCCGGTTAAGCAAGGCCGACTGATCAATGTCGTCGCCTTTGTGTCCGACCGCAGTAGCGACAAGCCAGTATGGCCGAGCGACGCACCATGGGTGCGCAATGCTTCGCAGCAGGAAATGCTGGAGGCCTTCGCAGACTGGGGCGATGCTGCCCGCGCGCTTCTGGAGTCCATCCCCCACCCTACCCTGTGGGCACTCCACGACCTCGAGGAATTGCCGGGCTACGTTCATGGACAGGTCGGACTGATTGGTGATGCGGCGCATGCCATGCTGCCGCACCAAGGCGCTGGCGCCGGTCAGGGCCTTGAAGATGCCTGGCTCCTCGCGCGCCTACTCAGCGACCCGCAGATTCTTACCTCTACACCCGCTGATGTCCTCAACGCCTACGACTCGATACGTCGGCCGCGCGCCTGCCGCGTGCAGCGAACGTCTTGGCAGGCCGGCGAACTCTATGAATTTCGCGACCCCGCTGTAGCAGATAACGAGCCGTTGCTCGGGAAAACCCTAGCAGAACGCTTCGACTGGCTATGGAGCCACGACATGCAATCAGACCTTCAGTCGGCGCGTGCGCAGTTGGGCTGGTAAGGCTCCCAGCAACTGAAGTCGATTCCGTGGCAGGCCAGCCGTCCGCCTGCCCTTAAAACTACCGATAAAAACAACAGGTGCTTTGCTCATGACAACTCGTATCTCTCATCAGCCTGAAATTCAGCAGTTCTTTCGCCAGGCGGCTGGTTTGGACAACGCCGGCGGTAATCCCCGCAATAAAGAGATCGTCCTGCGAATCCTTAAGGAAACCGCACGAATCATCGAAGACCTGCAGATCACTGATGACGAATTCTGGGCTGGGGTCAGCTATCTAAATCGCCTTGGTGGAAGCAACGAAGCCGGGCTGCTGGTCGCAGGCCTTGGCGTCGAACATTTCCTTGATCTGTTGGCCGATGCTCGCGATGAGGCGTCCGGTGTTTCCGGCGGTACTCCGCGCACCATTGAAGGCCCGTTATACGTTGCCGGTGCGCCGCTGTCTGAGGGCGAGGCGCGGATGGATGACGGAAGCGAGGATGGCGTTGCGACGGTGATGTTTCTCGAAGGCCGCGTCCTGGATCTGCAAGGAAACCCCATCGCCGGCGCGACCGTCGATCTATGGCAAGCCGATACTAAAGGCAACTACTCGTACTTCGACAAGAGCCAATCCGATTTCAACCTGCGACGCCGGATTCTGACCGACGCCGAAGGCCGGTACCGCGCCCGTAGCATCGTACCGTCCGGATATGGCTGCGACCCCGCAGGCCCGACGCAAGCCTGCCTGGACCAGCTCGGGCGTCATGGTCAACGGCCCGCCCACGTGCACTTTTTCATCTCGGCGCCTGGCTTCGAGCACCTCACCACACAGATCAACCTTTCCAACGACGACCATCTTTGGGACGACTTCGCCTACGCGACCCGCGACGGTTTAATCGGCGAAATCCGCTTTACCGAAGACCCCGCTCAGAGCGCTAAGCGGAATGTGGAGGGGCGCTTTGCTGAGATGAGCTTTGACTTCCAGCTGCGACCTGCGCGCAGCGAGCAGGCCACCCAGCGCAGCCAGCGGCCGCGGGCCTTGCAGGCTTGAGCAGAAAGCTGACCGCCTGCAGCCCATTACCTGAGGAAAAAACAATGTCCCAGCTCAATGCTCAGCCGTTAACCGTTCAAGTCGCCGTCCTTCGTGAAGCCGGCGCTCCTTTGCAAATCGAAAGCGCCACGTTAGGCGCGCCTTCCCCTACCGAAGTCCGCGTGCGCGTTGTCGCTACCGGTGTCTGCCATACCGACATGGTGGTGAGGGATCAGCTGTTTCCCACGCCATTGCCGATCGTTCTTGGTCACGAAGGGGCTGGTGTCGTAGAAGCCGTAGGATCGGCAGTGACCACCGTCGCTCCCGGTGACCATGTAGTGATGACTTATATGTCTTGCGGCCTATGCTCGCCCTGCGAAACCGGACATCCCGCGCATTGCTCGCATATGCACCCGCTCAACTTCGGTGGTGGTCGGATCGACGGCAGCACGTCCAGCTGCAGCTGCGCCGATGAACATCCGATCCATGATCACTTCTTCGGCCAGTCGTCCTTCTCGACTCATGCAATGGCAAACGAGCGGAACGTGGTGAAGGTTCCCAAAGAGGCGCCCTTGGAGCTGCTAGGGCCATTGGGTTGCGGCATTCAAACCGGGGCAGGTTCAGTGCTTAACGCCCTAAGGGTTGAGGCTGGCTCAAGTTTCGTCGCCTTTGGCGCGGGCGCTGTAGGCCTGGCTGCAATCATGGCTGCAAGAGTCGCAGGCGCTACCACGATCATTGCAGTCGATGTGACGCCCAGTCGGCTGGAGCTGGCCCTCGAGCTCGGCGCTACCCACATCATCAACAGTCGCGAGGAAGACGCGGTACAGCGGGTGCACGCCATTACCGATGGCGGCGCCAACTACAGCCTCGAATGTTCCGGTCGTGCCGATGTGCTCCGTCAGGCGATCGATTCGATCAGCATCCTTGGCACCTGCGGCATCGTTGGCGCGACCAAGATGGGCACCGAAGCGTCCTTCAACATCAATGACGTGATGATTCCGGGCAAGCGGATCATGGGAATAGTCCAGGGCGACGTCGTGGCCAAAGCGTTCATTCCCAAGCTGGTCGACCTGTACCTGCAGGGTCGCTTCCCCTTCGACAAGCTCTGCAAGTTCTACCCATTCGACGAAATCAATCAGGCAATGGCCGACAGCGAGAACGGCGTGACGATCAAGCCGATCCTTCGCATGCCCAGCTCCACTACCGCCTGACCACCTATTCATTCCGAGGAACCTTCATGACCGTTCAACTCACCATTGATAACAGCAAGCGTGATGCTTCTGACGGCAAGACCTTTCAGCGGATCGATCCGTTGAACGGCAAAACTGTCAGCGTCGGTGCCGCCTGCAGCGTTGAAGATGCACTGCAAGCAGCCGAATCCTCCGCGCGTGCATTTCGCACCTGGTCGAACACAGGGCCTACTGAGCGCCGCCGCATCCTGCTAGCTGCCGCCGATGCATTGGAAGCCAAGATGGCTGACTTCTGCACGGTTATGGCGGAAGAAATCGGTGCGTCGCAGCTATGGGCCCAGTTCAACGTAGGAGCCTCGGCAGGCTTGATGCGGGAGGCCGCGGCGCTAACTACCCAGATAAAGGGTGAAACCATCCCAACCGACAAACCTGGCGCCTTGTCGATGACGTTGCGTCAGCCGGTAGGCACCGTGTTGAGCATCGTGCCGTGGAACGGCCCGGTCATACTCGGTGCTCGGGCCATTGCGTACCCGTTGGCCTGTGGCAATACGGTGATTTTCAAAGGATCGGAAAACAGCCCGCGTACCCACGCGCTGTTAGCGGAAGCCTTCTATGAAGCGGGTTTGCCGGCGGGCGTGTTGAACTTCCTGATAAGCGCACCTGAAGACGCGGCAGCCGTGACCGACGCGCTGGTCGCCCATGACAGCGTTCGCCGCGTCAACTTCACCGGCTCGACTAAGGTCGGCCGAATGATCGCGCAGACCTGCGCGACCCATTTGAAGCGCTGCCTGCTGGAACTGGGGGGCAAGGCGCCCTTCATCGTGCTGGATGATGCCGATATCGAAGGCGCAGTGAACGCTGCCGTATTCGGTGCGTTTCTCTACCAGGGGCAGATCTGCATGTCGACCGAGCGATTCGTGGTCGATGAGCGTGTTGCTGACGATTTCGTATCGCGCTTTTCGGCGCGCGTAGCTGCGCTGGAGACAAACCTTCCCAGCGAATCCGCGGCGTGCGTGATTGGCCCGATGATCGCTCAGGGTTCGATGCAGCGTATCAATCAGCTGCTCGACGACGCCATTGGTAAAGGGGCGCAGATCGTTGCTGGAGGCCTGGCTGAAACTGCTTTGATGGCGCCGACATTGGTCGACCGAGTGACCCGGGACATGGCCATTTACGATGAAGAAACCTTCGGCCCGGTAACCACCATCGTGCGCGTCAAGGACGCAGAGCAGGCCCTGGAAGTCGCCAACGACACCGCCTACGGCCTCTCGTCCTCGATCTTCAGTGCCAACGTCACCAAAGCACTCAATCTGGCCGCCCGCCTGGACGCAGGGTGCGTACACATCAACGGTGCAACGGTGCAGAACGAGCCGCAGGCGCCCTATGGCGGCATGAAGAAAAGTGGTTACGGACGCTTCGACGGAAGCGCCGTGATCGAGGAGTTCACCGAGGTCAAGTGGGTCACGGTAGAACCTTCCGATCAGCCCTACCCGTTCTGATTCTACGATTCGGGCCGGCACGAGTGTCGGCCTTCGCCGCTACGTCGGCGATTCAAGTGCGATTACCGATACGTCACCGACTACAACAATAAAGTGGTGCATATGAACGATCTTCTCTCTGTAATGCGTGCCCATTACAACCCCTCCTCGCGCCTGTTGGCAGGCACCGTTGCTGCCCTGCTGTCGCCCGCCGCTTTCGCCACAGAAGGCGGCGGTTCCTCCTACCCGATGGGTGCCGAAAACTATATGACCGGAGCGATGCCGCCGCCCGGCTTCTACACACAAGTGTTCGCACAACGATATAGCGCTGACCGCCTTCGGGATGATGAAGGTCGTAGCGCTGTGGCGCATTTCGATCTGGACGCCGCAGTCGTGGCGCCACGACTGATCTGGGTCACCGAACAAAAGGTCCTGGATGGCGACCTGGCGTTTCACATCAATGTGCCGTTCGTGGATCTGAAGGTTCAGGTCAACGAGCGGAGTCAGCGACGTCGTGGAATGGGCGACATTATTTTCGGCCCCTCCCTCGGCTATCACTACAGCGATAAGCTGCATGCCATTTATGCAGTCGATTTCTTCGCCCCTACCGGGCGCTATGACAGGGATGACTTGGCCAATATCGGACGCAACTATTGGGCCGTACAGCCACTGGCCGCCCTGTCCTATGTCGATCCTGCTGGGTTGAATCTCGATGTGAAGCTGATGTACGACTTCAACTTCCGTAACCCGGACACCGAATACCGCTCAGGACAGGAAGCGCATGCCGACTACTCGGCCGGTTGGGGATTTGGTAACGGCTGGGTCGTGGGCGTTGGCGGCTACGTTTATCGCCAGGTAACGGATGACAAACAATCTGGCGACACCGTAGACGGCAACAAAGGCCG
>Ga0180008_1000272_pt1 | contig 50249 bp, 47 predicted proteins | sample MM_PW_MetaG_FD_121121 | JGI IMG/M metagenome (GOLD analysis project Ga0180008, IMG submission 121121) | Groundwater microbial communities from the Aspo Hard Rock Laboratory (HRL) deep subsurface site, Sweden - MM_PW_MetaG | ecosystem: Environmental > Aquatic > Deep subsurface > Groundwater... | reverse complement strand
GTCATTGATGATAGGTGTTACGACGCTGGCCGCCAGTCTGGTGTTTTGCGCCACGGCGTCGGCGAGCGAAGAGAGTCAATTGATCGACTCGATCAACCAATACCGCAGCCAGGTGCAGCGCTGTGGCGACCAGGGCTCCCAGGAGTTGCCACCCTTGGCGGTCGACCCGCGCCTGGTGTTGCCGGTCAACAATGTCGGCGATTTGCAGCAAGCCCTGGCCCAGGTGGCCTACCCGATGGTCAATGTGCAGGCGATCAGCCTGTCCGGGCCGCGCGATTGGCAATCGGCGATGAAAGCGGTGCGCGAGAGTTTCTGCCGGGTGGTGCTGGACCCGCAATTCGTCGATATCGGCGTCAGCAACAATGGCCAGGACTGGCGCATTGTCCTCGCCCGCCCACTGTTGAGTCGCGGCCTGGCCAGTTCGCAGGAGGCTGGCCCGCAGTTGCTGGAGATGGTCAACGCCGCCCGCAAGCAACCGCGCCAGTGTGGCGAGCAGGCCTTCGCTGCCACCACGCCGCTGGCCTGGAACGCCCAGTTGGCAAGCGCAGCTGACAGTCATGCACGCAACATGGCCAACCATAACTTCTTCGACCACCTGGACCGCGACGGCCGCACCCCGGGCGACCGGGCGGAACTGGCAGGTTATGCAGCCCAGCAGGTCGGTGAAAACATTGCAGCCGGCCTGGATACGCCGCGCAAAGTGGTCGACGGCTGGCTCGCCAGCCCCGGTCATTGCGCCAACCTGATGAACCCGCAGTTTCGCGAATTGGGCGCGGCCTATGGGCTGGATCCCAAGAGCGACGCCGGCATCTACTGGACGGCACTACTCGGTACGCAATAGCGCTGAACTGACCGCAGCGGTTCAGGTCTGTTGCTGGGCATTGCGATGCAATACCGCAGAGTGCGACAAATAAGGTAATCAGCAAATGACAGACTGGCTGCAAGATTGCGGCGAAATGGCCGGCCAAATTCGCCACCATGACTGGGCCAACACCCCGTTGGGGCCGATGGATCATTGGCCGGATGTACTCAAGACAACTGTTTCGTTGAGTCTTGCCTCCCATTTCCCCCAGGCGGTGGTCTGGGGCCCCGAGCTGATTACCCTGTACAACGACGCGTTCCTGCCGATCCTTGGCGATAAACCGCAAGGACTGGGCCAGCCCTTCAGTACCCTCTGGCAGGAAGCCTGGAGCCAGATCAGCCCGATCGCCGACGCAGCATTCGCCGGCCACGCCACGTTTATCGAAGACTTCCCGTTGATCATCGAGCGCGGTAGTGCGCCAGAACAGGCGTATTTCACGTTTTGCTACAGCCCCATCCGCGATGCCGGCGGCAAGGTCGTGGGCATTCTCGACACCGTGACCGAAACCACCAACTCAGTGTTCATGGCCCGCCGCCTCGCCGTGCTGGATGCGATCAGCAATGGTGTGGCCAACGCCAGCGATCCGGCGGCGATCATGGCGGCCACCACCCAGGTAGTGGCGAGTCACCTGAACCTGTCCAACTGCGCCTATGCCGACATGGAGGCCGACGAAAACGGCTTTACCATCCGCGGCAACTGGGCAGCAGAGGGTTCGCCCAGCATCGTGGGCCATTACCGCCTGGCTGACTTCGGCCAACTGGCAGTCAGGCGCCTGCAGGCCGGCGAGCCGTTGATCATCAATGACAACCTGACGGAGCTGACACCCGAGGAAGCCGCGACCTTCCAGGCCATTGGCGTGACGGCGACGCTTTGCATGCCGCTGATCAAGTCCGGACGCCTGACCGCACTCATGGCCATTCACGACCGCGTCCCGCGCCGCTGGTCGTCCTATGACCTGGCGCTCTTGCGTGAAGTCACGGAGCGCTCCTGGGCCCACATCGAACGGGTGCGTGCCGATGCCATCGTCCGCGAGGGCCTGTCGGCGCTGGCCGATTTGAATGCGACCCTGGAGCAACGGGTCATGGAACGCACCACCCAGCTCAACCAGACTGAAGCAGCGTTGCGCCAGTCCCAGAAGCTCGAAGCCATTGGCCAGTTAACCGGTGGTGTCGCGCACGACTTCAACAACCTGCTGACAATCATCCGCTCCTCGGTCGACTTCCTGCGCATGCCCAACCTGCCCGAAGAGCGCCGCCAGCGCTATATGAGTGCCGTGACCGATACGGTGGAACGTGCCAGCAAGCTGACCAGCCAATTGCTCGCATTCGCCCGGCGCCAACCACTGAACCCGCAGGTGTTCGATGTAGGCCTGCGTGTACAAAACATCGGCGACATGCTGGAGACGGTCACCGGCGCGCGGATCCATGTCAGCGTCCAATTGCCAGCACGGAACTGTTACGTCTGCGCGGACTCCAGTCAGTTTGAAACGGCCCTGATCAACATTGCCCTCAATGCCCGGGATGCAATGGACGGCCAGGGCACGCTGGTGTTGCGCCTGGAAAGGGACCAACCGCTGCCGAGCATTCGCGGGCATGGCGGCTCAGGCAAGCCCTTCGTGGCGATCTCCCTGGCGGACACCGGCAGCGGGATTGACTCGACGACCTTTGAACGCATCTTCGAACCGTTCTTCACCACCAAGGAGGTCGGCAAAGGCACCGGGCTTGGGCTGTCGCAGGTGTTCGGGTTTGCCAAGCAATCGGGAGGCAACGTCGATGTCGCCAGCGTGCTCGGCCAAGGCACGGTGTTTACCCTGTATCTGCCGCAGGTGGAGCCCGAGGCGATCCTCGACAGCGCCGTGCGGGCGCCACTTGAGCTGGACCCGCACGCCATGCAGCGACGCATCCTGATCGTGGAAGACAACCTGGAAGTGGGCCGCTTCGCCAACCAGATCCTGCAGGACCTGGGTTACCAGACCATCTGGGCCACCCATGCCGAAGAAGCCCTGGAGATGATCGGCCCGGATGCCCGGGCGTTCGATGGGGTGTTTTCCGACGTGGTGATGCCGGGCATGGGGGGCGTGGCGCTGGCACGGGAACTGCGCCGGCGCCGGCCCGACCTGCCGGTGATCCTCACATCCGGCTACAGCGAAGAGCTGGCCAATTGTGGCTATGACGGTTTTGAGTTCCTGGCCAAACCCTACTCTGCCGACCAGATCTCACGGGTGCTGGCCAAGGCCATGGGCAAGGATTGAAGCTAGGACGCAACCGCCACCTGGTTGCGACCCATGGCCTTGGCTCGGTACAACGCCTTGTCGGCAGTGTTCATCAGGTGCTGCAAGTCATCACCCACGGCATGGGTCGAAGCCACGCCCAGACTCGCACTCAATCCGTGAACCGGGTCGATGGTCAAGCCGGCAATGGCGCGGATCAGTTGCTCGCCGATGTCCCGCGCCACTTCGAGCGTGGTGTCGGGCAACAGCACCGCAAACTCCTCCCCCCCCAGGCGGCCGTAGATATCTGCCTGGCGAAAGGAGGCGCTGATGACCTGGCCAATCTGCCGTAAAACCCGGTCCCCGGCCTGGTGGCCGTAGGTGTCGTTGATGGCCTTGAAGTGATCCATGTCCAGCATCAACGCACACAGCGGCTGGTGGGTGCGCTTGCATTGGTCATACAGCACCTGAGCCTTGTCGAAGAACGCCCGGCGGTTCATCAGCCCGGTGAGCTCATCGGTCTGGGCCGCGCGCGTTGAAATACTGTGGGCCCGCTCTATTTCACGGGTCAGGCGAAACGCCGTTTCCAGAGCCTCGGACAATTTACGCGAGGCGCCCACGACAAATGACGAGAACACCAGCACGGCGATCGCCATGCCCATCTGCATCTTGGAAGGCTGCACCAGCAACCACAGGGTACACGGCAACAACACCAGGGCCATGGACACCAGGGTCATGGAACGGTAAGCCGAGTAGCACGACACCGCGCTGACCGACATGCCCACGGCAAAGAGCATGACCAGCGCCTGGGTCAAGCGGTCATCGGTGGGCATCACGGCAAAGGCCCCCATCCCCCAGATTCCGGCCGACAGCACCAGAGTGAGCCAATAATGGCGCTCCCAGCGCTGCGGCGTGCGCTCGCTGCGGGGGCTGCGAAAGTACCGGAGGAACATCGACAAACGCAGGAGTGACGAGCCTGCCAGCAATACCAGCCAGCCGATCATCAGGCGGGGATCAAGCCGGTCCCAACACAACCAGCACAGCATGCCCGCGGCCAGGTAGCTGCCTAAAACCGCAGAGAAGGATTGACGAAACAGTTGATGCAGGCGATCGGTGCGCACCTGCTCTTCGATGAAAAAATCCTGGTCCTGCTCACGTCCATGGCCATCCATTTGATTCGCCTGATCCATAGTGCCGCGACAAAATGGCATTGTGGCACCCTGCCAGCAGTCAGAATAGCGAAATCCGCTGAAAGTACCGCGTAACGCCCGTATTGAAGCCATTCGCGCTGAGGCTAAAGACTCATGCCCAGGGGCCGATAACGCAACGTCAATGACGCTCTCAGCCGTCAGGTTTCCCCATTGCAAGGAACATCACGATGAACATCGGCATCATGGGAACAAAAACAGTCATACGCACAGGTTCAATGATGGGGAAGTTTATTCCGTTCATTTATGTTTTCGTTGAAGACGAGTTGGCAAAGACCATTATCGGCATGGTGGTGCGCCCGGACCACGGCAACGGGCCGAAGTCTGCGGTCAAGTGCATCGTTTCCGGAGCCTGGATGAATCAGGCCGCTTGCATGTACGGCTTCTATACCTACGGCAATGAGTTGCATGACGCCTATCAGTTTCCGTTCTTCTCTGCACTGGCGGTCAATGACGGCGACGTGTCACAAGCCGAACTGGACAAGCGACTCAAGGCGGTGATCAAAGGCAGTCTCAATAACGATCAGGAAGCCATCAGGGACAAAATCAGGGCACACACCACACAGTTCACGCTGACCTATCTGCACGGCCCGAACGGTGAGACCATCAAAGGCCTGCCCGAATACAACCACAAGCACTGGTTCGAAGAAATTACCGAGCAGATGATTCTTGACCAGCATCAGGATGCACTGGCGCGTCCTGACCCATTGGGCCATCTAAGAACACAGCATGAGGTCAATACGTTGCTGGAGGTGATCGCGTATTCGCGCACCCTCTTCAATTCGAACGATGTATCGATAGAAAACCACAGAATCGACTACCACGCCTTTTACACATTGCTCAAGGCGTTCACTCCCCAGCGCCCTGACGATGTCATGAACAGCATTGAATACTATGTATTGCGCGCCATCAGACGCTACAACCCAGCCCGATGGGATGCGTATACGGCGCAAGTCCGGGAGCGGATCATGGCGCTGGCGGAGGAAAACCACGAGCGATTCCTGAACAGCCGTTTCGATCTGCGCTGAGCGCCTGGAACAATCTGGCGGCTTTCTGGCCATTGCCACGGTGCCCGGCCTGCTTGGCCGATGGCGGCCTCAGCCCGGTACGGGCAACCCACGGGCAACGCCATGCCTGGCCTGGCCATCGATCTGTTTCATGACCTGGGCCAGGATCGACCGATCCGGAACGCCAGAGGCGATAAAGCCATACCGTGGGAACAGGGTGTGGGTGCCGGGAGACACTTGAAGGGTTGCTCCCTTGTACATCAATGAATGCCTGATGCAGGCGTAGTCTGCCAGGAGCTGATTGAACCCGGCCCCGGCGGCCTGCACGGTTTCTTCATTGATCACCAGCAGGCCAAATGTGTCGATAGCGTTGTCCAGCAGCACGATCAACGCCTGCAATGATGAAACGGGCACAACCCGGTGATACCCCAGATACCCGAGGTCTTTCTCAATACTCATTCGCCGGGCGGGGTCGGCATCGACCAGCACAATGCGCAGACGTGGATCAGACATGTAAAGCCCTACTGTCGAAACATCAGAGAGTGCTGCGTGACGCCAGCGTCAGTTCCAGCCACGAGAGCACACCCGAGGCGCTCATGGGCCGGGCGCAGAGATAGCCCTGCCCCAGGGTGCAACCGAGCTTGAGCAAGCGCTGGCGCTGGTTTTCATGCTCGACGCCCTCCACCACGACCATCATGCCCAGCGCCTGGCCCAGTGCCAGCGTGCTGCTGATCACCGCACGGTTACGGGAGCTGGTCTCCAGGTCGCGGGCAAAACGGGCATCGAGCTTGATCTCGGTAAATGGCAGTTGGCACAGGCGCTCCAACGAGGAGTAACCGATACCAAAGTCATCGATAGACAGGCCCGCGCCCATCATCCGCAGGCGAATCAGGGTTTCGAGTACGCTGGAGGAGACTTCCAGCAACCCGCCTTCAGTGATTTCGAAGGTCAGTCGAGACGGATCGATCGCGTACTGCTCCAGTGCGTTGCACAGCCGTGGGAGCAGGGATTGATGTGCCAGTTGCCCAGCCTCCAGATTGAACGCCAGCGACAGGGTATGGCCCTGCTCCTGTGCTGTCTGCAGGAACGCCAGCGCCTGGTCAAGCTGGGCAAAAAACAGCTCGTCCATCAAGCCGAATTCAACCAGGCGTGGCAGAAAATCCGCCGGGCACAACACGCCGTCTTGCGGATGCTCCCAACGCGTCAGGACCTCAAGGCTGTCAACTTCACCGGTCGTCAGATTGAACTTGGGCTGGAAAAAGGCCTTGAGTTCATTCCCTGCGATGGCAAGTGCCAGGCGTGCCTTGCTGGCGGGTGCATGCCGAGGCTTCTGCGGCACGACATTCCCGACAGCGATCGTCGATTCCAGGTAGAGGGTCAACAGCGATGCGATCACTCCAGTACGCACCGAACAATCGATGTACCCCAGGACGCTGACCCCGAGCAGGCCGATCATGCGTTCGATGGCCTCGTGCAGGTCCTGGGCATGGGTGCTGCAAATGATGATTGATTTGACCCGACGGGTGCGGCTGATTGCTTCGAGGGTCGTCAGCCCCTGCATGCCCTCCTCCTTCAAGGTACATAGCACAATGTCTACCGGCCCGGCGCGATCAAGCAGCTTGAGGGCTGCCTCCACGTCGGCCGCAGCCAGCACGCAGTCACACCCCGCCTCCTCAAAGGCCTGAGTGGCAACGAGCCGCTTGAAGGGGTGCTCCTCGACGACCAGAACACGAATCGGTAGAAAGGACATGACAAATCACATATGAGAAGGAAGTCCGGCCATTCTCACGTCACCCTCAGCCAAGGTATTTAGGAAGGCTCCTAAATGGAAAAGGAAAGTTCCATGCCTGTCTCGGAAGTTTCCGGTCCTAGGTGGAAAGTTCTCCTCCCCATCGTCCCCTGGCTTCAACCTGAGGCCTTGAGTTCATCACTCAGGGTCAGCATCGCTTGCGTCAGTTCAGTGACCGCAACTTCAAGCTGGACAGACTCCGCAACCTGGCAGGCGGCCTCAAGCCGCGTGCAATGAATGATCACATTCTGCCCGCCCACGATCCTGCCCCCCCCTTGACGCGATGGGCCAACTCGGCGAGCGCCTTCAGGTCGCCTGCGGCGTGGCGCTCGACCAAGCGCTCGCTGTCGCTGTCCAGGCTATCGGCCAAGCCCCGTACCAGGGTGCCGACCGCCTGTTCATCCCCCTTTGCCAGTTGCCTCAAGGTGCCGAGATCAAGGGTCTGTCCTTGCCCGACCCGGGCGGCCTGGCGATCGCTCGCAAGCGTCAAGGGATGGGCCAATAACAGGCGCTCGCTCAAGTCACGCAGGCTGATGGGCTTGAACAGGCAATCATCCATGCCGGCATCCAGGCAACGCTGCTTCTCCCCTGGCAGGGCGTTGGCCGTCAGCCCGATAATCAGGCAGCGCTGCAACTGCAGCCGAACCTCCTCTGCACGAATGGCCGTCGCCAGCTCATAACCGTTCATGATTGGCATATGGCAATCAGAGATCACCACGTCAAAATCCCCCTTGCGCCACCCCCGCAGCCCGTGAGCACCATCTTCGGCATCACTGACATCGTGCCCCAGGTAGGTCAACTGCTGGGACAACAACACGCGGTTGGCCGGGTAGTCATCCACCACCAGCACCCTCAGGCACCTGGCAGGCAGCACCGGCTCGACGGCAGGCTCGGGAAGGGATGCGATAGGCTCAAGTATCGGCAACCTGAGCGCGACCGATACATCGGTCCCGTTGCCCAGACTGCTGGTCAGGGATAATTGGCCATTCATCATCTCGCACAACGTACGGGTGATCGTCAGCCCCAGTCCGGAACCGGTGCGCATCGAATCAACCGGGCTTCCAACCTGGCTGAAGGGGCTGAACAACCGGGCTTGATCGTCCTGGGAGATGCCGATGCCGGTATCCATCACGTTGAAGATCAAGTCCAGCTCCTTGCCCTGGGCCACCGCAACGCAGCGCAGCGATAAACGGACTTCGCCGCTGACGGTGAACTTGATGGCATTGCTCAGCAGGTTCGAAAGGACTTGCTTGAGCCGCAACGCGTCGACCCACACGTCACAATCCGCCCGGCTGTCGAGTTCGACCCGCAAGTCCAGAAGCTTTTGCTGGGCCACCCCATCAAAAATCCGTGCCACTGACCTGGCCAGGTCCTGCAGGTTTGCCCGAACGGGAGTCAGGCTCAACTGGCCTGATTCGATGCGCACGATGTCGAGAATATCGCCGATCAGATCCACCAGGCCGTTGGCGGCACTGGATGCAACATCCAGCGAAACCTGGTCGACAATCCCTTGCTCCGCACGCTTGGAGGCCATTTCCAACATCCCCAGCACAGCGTTCATGGGCGTGCGGATCTCATGGCTCATGGTCGCCAGGAAGGTCGTCTTCGCTTTGTTGGCATCCTCCGCCTCCTTTTGCGAGGCCTTGAGTTGGTCGACCAATTGCTGGCGGTCACTGACGTCGATCCAACCTGCCATGACGCCGATAGCGTTCCCTTGAGCATCAAGGCAGGGAAATATCCAGTGAAAAATAGCCACCGTCTGACCAAACGGCGCGACCAGGATACCGCCGCCTATTTCTGGCACGCGATTGCGCATCACCTTGAGGTAGAACGCGTGGTATTGCTCGGCTTCCTCCGGCGCCATCAAGTTGCCTTCGGTGACCTTCTTGCCCAGCAGTTGATCCAGGCCCGTAGACACGAACGTCAGGTAGGTTTCATTGCACGCCACCAACCGCCCCTGGGCATCGCGGATAAATACCGGGTGCGGGGTGCTTTCGAGCATGGGCCGCATTGAAGCCACTTGCGCTGCCAGGAGACGGTTGCCGTCTTGTTTACGCCGCCGCCAGATCAACAGCGCAGCGTGCCAGCAGGCAATCGACAAGAGGCTGGTCAACCCCATGCCCCAGTAAAAAGCCGCATTGGCGTCCGTGTGCACCTTCAGGCTCAGATCAAATTCGTGAGGGCTGAGCGCCCCGTGGGTGCTGCTTTCGGCCTGACCGCCGGACGGCAAGCAGGCCAGAAGTGTCGCGATGAGAAGAGCCCTGAAGGTGTACATCACACAATACTGTTGCGCTTGGCGACTTCCGCCAGCGACACCACCGAAGTGACCTGGAAGCGCTCCAGCAGGCGAGTTTTGTAGGTGCTGATGGTTTTGTTGCTGAGCAACATCGAATCGCCGATTTCCTTGTTGCTACGCCCCAATGCCAGGTGTTTGAAAATCACCAGTTCACGATCCGAAAGGCTGTCGATCACCCGCGCCTCATTCATTTCGTTATCGCTGCGACGCACCGAGCCGATGTTCAGGTTGGGGAAATGGGTATAGCCAGACATCAGGACCTTGACCGCTCGCTGCAAATCATCCAGGTCATCGATCTTGGACAGAAAGCCCGCCGCACCGGCAACCATGCACCGCTTGAGGTACAACGAAGGCTCAAGAGACGTGAGCACGAGGATCCGTGCGCCAATATTGAGGTCGACAATACGACGGATGACTTCCAGGCCATCGAGCTTGGGCATCGAAATGTCCAGTACCACCAGGTCCGGCTGTAACTGGCGGGCCTGCTGCACAGCATCCGCACCATCGCCGGCCTCGACGATCGGGTCAAAATGCTCGTGCTGCAAGACCATCTTCACGGTTGCACGAACGATCGGATGATCGTCCACGACCAACGCTTTGCGCATAGTTATCTCACTTATCCAGGTTGCTCGGGTGGCAATGACAAAGCAGGTGGAACATCAAGTGGCCGAATGCCCTACAAGCTTAGTCCGCCCCACGCCACCGCTACTTTTTTATTCAGATGCACGTCAGCACAGCGTCTGGACGCGCTACTCCAGCCATTGCTGGAGCCGCTTGGCAGTCATCGGCTTGGCCAGGTGAAACCCCTGGGCGAATAGGCCGCCCATGGCGATCACGGTGTCCTGGATGGCCTGGCTGCTGACACCTTCTACCACCAGGCTCATTCCGACCGCCCTGGCCAGCGCAACGGCACTGGCCAGCATGGCCTGGCTGTTCTGGTCCGAAAGGTCCTGAACCACCGATGAATCGAGCTTGAGCTGGTTAAAGGGCAGTTGGCAGAGCAAGGTCAGGGAGGAAAACCCCACCCCAAAATCATCAATGGACAGGCCACACCCCAACCCCCGCAGATGCAGCAGGCTGCCCATGGTCGCCAGGCTCATGTCCAGCAACCCGTTTTCCGCGATTTCAAACAGCACCGCCCTGCCCGGCAGCCCGCGCTCGATCAATGCGGCCTCGACATGGCTGGGCAAGTCGAAGCTGGCCAGCTGCGAAGCATGCAGGTTGAACGCGACCTCCAGGTAGCGGCCACGCCGCCCCAGGGCCTCCAGCAAATCCAAGCCTTGGGCGAACACCTGCTTGAACATCTCATCGATCAGGTCGTAAGCCAGCACGGCCGAGAGGAATTCCCGGGGCAACAACACACCCCGACTGGGGTGTTCCCAGCGAACCAACGCCTCCACACCGCAAAGCTGCTGAGTGAGCAGGTTGAACTTGGGCTGGAACCAGGCCTTGAACTGCCCGCCAGCCAGTCCGTGCCTGACTTCCTGTTCGGTAGGCAACGTAAACGGTGCTTGTGGGGCTGAGCGCAATAGGGTTTTGCGGCGAATGTAGCTCGCCAGAATCAACTCCAGATGCCGAGTGGTGGCCTGTCGCCCGATAACGCCGATCAGACTGATCCTCGAAAACAGATGGATGCGCTCGATGGCACGGTGCAGGGACGGTTCCAACTGCGAGTACAACACCACGGCGCGGACCAACCCGGCCTTGGCCGCGGCCAGCAAAAAGTCGAAATGCTCCAGGGTCTGGCTATTGAGTTCGCACAGCACAATGTCGGCGCCCTCGACCTGGCGCAGAATCGCCATGGCCTTTTCGCAGTGGCCGGCCTGATAGATCGCCCGTGTGCCCAGGGCGCCCAGCGCCTCAACCATAGGCTTGCGCGAAGACGCCTGAGCCCCCAGCACCAACACTCGCAACGACATCATTGGGGGTACTCCAGGCCGATCAAGCCGTTTATTTAAAGGTGATGTCCACAGTCGCAGAGGCGCTGAACGGCCCTACCAGAGGAGACGCCGTCAACCACTGAATACCCGCCATGAAGCGGTTTTGCACCAGGCTGCCATTGACCAACGCCAGATCCACGACCTTGTTCATGACAATCGGCTCCAAGGGTGTCGCGGCCCTGGACACCACAATGCCAAAACGGCTGTTGCTGGACGGCATGATCGTGGTCTGGTTGCGCACGGTGTGGGTCGTGCTGAATGTCGCCTGCATCGTTGAGCCAGGGCAGGCCTGGCCATTCTCGGCACCACTCATGTTCACGTTGACTGAAAACGGCACCTGCTTGCCGATCTTGCCCGCGACGAAGTCCTTGCTGGAGACCGAGCCGAAGTCGATGGCCGCGCCGTTGTTGCCCGCCACAGTGATCGTGGGTTGGCAGGACATGAATGAAACCCCGTTCAGGCCCGATAGCGTGGTAGCAAAGTTGGATGCCGGCAGGCTGCCGAACTTATCGTCGCTTCCGGCCAGCTTCAATACCGTGAAGGTGCTGGCGTTGGCTATTTTTCCGCTGCCCGGCGGGGCTATTCCGGTCAACTTCACGTACACCTGAAACGCTACCGTCACAGGCAGTGCGTAATACCGATTCAAGCCGGCCAGGGAATTGCCGGGATCACAAAACGGCGTGCAGTTCACCGCCTGGCCGATGTTGATTCTGGAGCCATAGCTGGCCCTGGTGTTGCGCCCCTTGTAGGTCACGCCAATCTCCAGCGATGGGTCCAACCCGGCCACGGTGATCAGCGGATCGAGGAAAAAGAACCCGCTAAGGGTGTCCAGGTTCAGGGTCCGGGGGGTGTCGTAGCACATGAATTGCCGGGTGATCGTCGCCGAGCGCCAGATCTCGGCGCCGGCCTTGACCTGAGCCATGGACACTTTTGTCGGCCCCATATTCAGCGCCTCGGTATTGGCCCCCAGCGCCGTGGTGCAGGTCATGGAGAATCCGGCTTGCGACCAGCACAGGGCGAGCAACAAGCACCCCAGGTTGCGGACTGTGTTCAACGTAAACGTCATGGTCTCGATGCCTCGGGCGCGGTGTTACAGATCAGTGAAACGGTGTCATAGCCCTGAACAGGCTGCTGTGCGTTACCGTGATACGCAGGCACCACCAATGAACAGGCATCCCCGGCCTCGCTGCCCCACTTCACCAGCAGGCGATCGCCATCAGCGACACCGGCAATGAAGATTTCCCCCCCGGTCCCTACGACACCGTTGCTTCTGCCGTCGCGGCCAAACACCGTGGCGCCGATGGGCGGGACGGAGCCGTCCGCCAGCGTGCTGTGCACCAACAGGTTGCGCCCCTGGTGGGTGTCGAATCTGACCCGCACAATCGCGCCACGGGTGGGCACCACTTCACGCGCCGGCATTGGGATTTCCAGGCCGGCGCCAATATCTTCGGTGCGCAGCGCCACGCGGTTTTGCCGGTACGGGGTCGCGGAGGTCATGACGGTAAACCCGGACTTATCAATAGCCGCGCCTCCCTGGTTGTCCAGGCCAACGCCTTCGGCGCCCCGGGCCTCGACCAGCACCAGCGTGTCATGCAACGGCTGACTGAGGGTGACGCCACCGGCATGCACCACCAACCCACCGGAAACGCCCAGTGATGTTTGCTGGAACTGGCGGCCGTAGCTGTGGTTGAAGTCGACATTGCCCTTACTGCCCTGATAACCCAGGCTCACGGAGCTACTGGCACCGGCCTGCACGTTATGGCTGACCTGCGCGCCATAGTTCAAACGGCTGTCATCGAGCAGCGTGCCGTTGATGCCGGTGTTGTAGGTACTGCCTGTGCGCTGGGTGTGGTTAACGCTGGATGTGGAATTGAGGTAGCGCGAGCCTGAGCCCAACGGCACCGAAAGCGTCAGGTTCACACTGCGCTCGTCATAGCCCATGTTGCTGCGGGTATCCTGGAGAAACACGCCATAGCTGATGTCTTTGTAAACGCTGTTGAAGCCTGCCTGAAGCGTGCGGTCCTGGCCGGCCTCGCCCCAGTAACTTTGATTGCTGACATTGACGTACACGCTGGAGGCGTTGCCGACCCGCTGGTTGACCGACAGATCCAGGCGCTGACGTTTGTTGTTGAACGTACTGGAGTAGTAGCTGCGCTTGCGCGCCTCGGTCCAGTCGGGCACGCCACGATAGTCTTGGGTGTCGTCGAGGTAGTCGTGCCGGTACAGGCCACTGTCCCAGCGGTCCCGTTCGGCCACGGCGTCCGCAAAGTCATAGTATCCGGCAGTGGAGTAGCGATAGCCGGCCAGGCGGAACTCGGTCCCCAGGGTGTTCAAAGACTTGGAGTACAGAAAACGCAGGCTTTGCCCACGCTTGCTGTCTCCGGCAGCCAGGTCGGTGTCGGACAGCGAAAGGTCCAGGGAGATGGCACCCAACAGGCCCAGGTTCTTGCCCAGGCCAACCACCGCGGCACGGTAGTTCTCGGCCACCAGCAGCCCGCCATAGGGCGTGACTTCCCTGGACAGGCCACGCGCTATCCCCGCCTGGACAAATCGAGGCTGGTAACCGCTGCGCCCATCGCGATAGCGACCCAGGCTCAGTTGGTAGTCAGTGATGCCGTCGCGCAGCATATTGGGCACGGCGGAAAACGGCACGGTGAAGTGTTTTCTAGAGCCGTCGGCTTCGATGACACTGACCTGCAGGTCTCCACTGAGGCTGCCCGGATACACATCGCGCAAGGCAAAGGGGCCCGCCGGCACTTGGGTGCTGTAGACGGTGTAGCCGTTCTGCCGGATCTCGACCCGGGCATTGCTCGCCGCCACCCCGCGAATCACCGGGGCGTAGCCGCGCAGGCTTTCGGGCAACATTTCGCGGCTGCTGGCCAGGTGCATACCGCTGAAGGAAAAACTGTCGAACATGGCGTTATCCGTGCTGCCCTGGCCGATCAGCAAACGGCTGCGCCACGGGACAAGATCGGTCTCGGCCCACGTCGCAATGTTGCGCCATTGCGTGCCTGCCAGGGGCTGGCGGTCGACCGTCGAATCGTTGCGCAATCGCCAGCCGCCCAGGTTGAGGCCGCTGTTGACGCTGGCAAAGTAGTAATCGGCCTGGGTACTGGAGGCGTCGTTTTTGTTGCGGCTTTGCGTGCCATTGAGGTTGTAGTTCAGGTATCCGGCAGTGATGCCCTGGTCATACAACTTGGGCGAGACCGCGCCCTGGGGGCGATCCACCAGGTGAAGCTGCGGTATGTACAGGTCCAGCCGATGAATGCCGGCGTCAATCGCCATCTTCACATCGCCCAGGGCCCCCACCAGATCGTAACAACCGCCAGATCCAGGGGAGGCAGGCAAATGCACGCCATATTCGCGGTAATCGCCCAGCGTCAAGCAAGGTGCCACTGGCGAGTCTTTTCCTTGCCGGGAAAACGTCAGTTCACGCTGATCGATTTGCTGGTCGTTCAAATAAATATCGAACGGGTAAGTTCCTGGAAGAATGTCATCGCCGGAAGCCAGCAAGTTGACCATTTCAACGGCCGCATCGCCCCGAATGAACGAAGCATTATATTGCTCTTGCGCAGTCGAAACTTCACACAGAAGCAAGCAGGAAACATATAACCCCACCTGACGGCCAGCCACACTTATGCGCGTTGCGATAAACACCACGACAACTACCTCATGACAGACTTAACGGTCGAGCCTGATATTTTTGATTTCGGTGTGACCACCGTAGTCATTGATAAAACTGAATGAAAACTCACTGTCAGTTGGGCACGCAGACGCTAATTCAATACGCAGGCTGCCCTCTGGCAGCAGCATGCCGCCATCGACAGCGCAGGCGATCTGGCCGGCTTTTTCAAACTTCAACAGGCCGAGGGTGACATGGGCCGGGCCGCCATTGCTAACCAGCAACTCATTGCCCTGGCGCCGCCAGACAAGGGCTTGCGCCTGCTTGTACAGGTCGATCTTGAGCGCCGCCGGGCGATAGAACAGCTTGACCCGCGTACGAATGGCGACCTGCAGCACGTTCTCAAGCTTGGGGGCCGGGGGGATTTCCTGGATGTTGATCCAGAACAACGACTCCTTGTTTTGCGGCAGGCCCTGGCCGGAATAAATAAAACGCAAGACGGCTTCTTTGTTGGAGGCCAACTTCAATATCGGTGGTGTTACCAGAATCGGCAACCCTTTGGGGTTTTGTGTCGGGTCACCGGTATCCAGCCAGGTCTGCACCATGTAAGTGTCTTCACTGTCGTTTTTTATCGACAATGAAGAAGACTGACTTGCGCCGTTATAGATGACGCGTGTCGCACCCACTTGAATACCGGAAAAAGCGCTCATCGAAAACATAAGCAGAGCACAACAGACTGCAACTTTCATAACCACTACTCATGATGACGATGAGCCTTTTGCGACTCATCAGTACCGCCAGCCTGCGGCTTACTTGTATTGAATGGTAAACGTAGCGTTGGAGTTGGCCTGCCCCGCCGTTACAACGTCCTGAAAGGACCTGTAGCGAGCCCGCAAGTTGAAGGTCGCGGCGCCCGGGCTGGTGCCAGTGGCGGCAATCGAAACGGTCGCCGGTGCGGCGACGTCCTGGGTGATGGGGACAATGGCACTGTTGTTGTCGAGGATCTCTACACCCACCCCTCTGGCGCCACCGGTGACGGCCAGCAGGTCCGGATTGCCGGTCGGCGTATTGCCGTCAAAACGCAGGGAGTAGTCACCGGCCTCGCATTTTTCCAGGCTGATGGTGAACGCCTTGGCACCGCTGGTGGCACCGGTCTTGGGGAACGCGCTGGTCGGGTACTTGCCCAGTACCACGGTTTTGCTTTGGTCACCGGAAACAACCGAGCAGGTCGACTGGACAATCTCACCGGTAAAACTCACGGTGCCGTTGGCAGCGTTCGCTGTCGGCAGCGAACCGGCAATCATCAGGCCGGCCAGGGGCAATATCACTTTGCTTAAACTTTTCAAGGTAGGGCTCCGCTTTCTCTATAAACAAGGCCTCTTGCGCAGGGGTCGTGGGTCGACCCACCGACTTGCAACAGGAGCTTTCTTTGCCTGGAGAATGCTAAACACTACCCGCGGGGCAGCAGACGGAACGCTTCCTACGAAGCTCTCGGAAATTTCCTTGTCGAGGTACCGAAAAGAGAATACATGGACGAATTTGCACTGCCATGGGCTGGCCCACCGCCGTCGGCGGCAAGCCAGCCCCCCTGCAAGCCCAGTGCGTTTTACCTTACATGTCGTAGCGCAACACCAGCCCGACCGTGCGCGGCGCACCTACATCGACAATATCGCCGCTGCGGTTGTTAGTGATGTATTCCTTGTCAAAGGCGTTTTTCACGAAACCGGAAACCGCGACGTTCTTGCTGACCTTGTACTCGGTGTTGAAGTTGACCAGCCAGTAACTGTCGCTGCGACGCTCGCCCGTGACCTGGCCTGGCGTATCGAACTCATACTCCGACGGTGCGCTGCTCTGGTACACCAGGTCGGTGTTCAGGGTCAGGCGGTCATTCCAGCGGTAGATGCCGCCCAGGGACAGTTTGTACCTGGGCGAATAGAGGAACTCCTCGCCGCTCATATCGCGGCCGTCACCGGTCACAAAGTCCTTGTACTTGCCTGCGGTGATCGAGCCACCGGCAGTCAGGGTCAACGGCTCGCCAAGGTCTTTTTCGACAAACACTTCCAGGCCCTTGATAGCACTGCTGCCCGCGTTGAACACCTGGACGAAATCGGTGTTGCGCTCCAATACGCTGACTTGCTGGTCTCTCCAGTCGGTGTAATACAGGTTGGCGCGGGTGCGCAGGGTCTTGTCGAAGAATGCGCCACGGTAGGACAACTCGTAGTTGGTGGTGTATTCCGGGTCGTAGCCCTCGTGGCCGCCACCGGCCCGTACGTTGACGCCGCCACCGCGATAGCCCTTCTGCACCATCACACCCAGGTACTGGTTGGCGGCCAGCTCATAGTCGAGGCCCAGTTTGGGCAACAGCGCATCAAACGACTTGCTGACCTTGCCAGGGCTGGAAAAATCGTCCTGCTTGATATCGGTATCGTTGGTTTCGTGGTCGTAGCGCAGACCCGTGACCAAGGTCCACTGCGGGGCAAATGTCCAGTTGATTTCACCGAACACGGCCTTGCTTTCAATGGTCGTCTCGCCCTTGGCGGTGCCGAACAGGGCGTTGTCGAACAGCAGGCGATCGTGGAAGTTGTTGGTGTTGTGGCCGTAGTAGGCGCCGACAAAACTCTTCACCGTATCGCCGCTATAGTTCAGCCGCAGTTCCTGGCTGAACAAGTCACCGTCCTGGGTGCGTAGCACCACCTGGTTGGCGTCGGCGGACTGGTCGAAGTCCAGGCGTGCGTCATAGTCGGAGCGGGTATTGGCGCTCAGGCTGGTCAGCGACCAGTGATCGTCCAGGCGGTAGTCCAGCTTGGCGCTGAGCGTGTCTTGCTCAAGCTTGTCATAGGCCTTGGTGTTGGACGTCATCTTGTAATAACGGATCTTGTCGCTCTGGCGCATGGCAGAGTTGTCACCTTTGCGGCTCTCGCCATGGGCGTAGGTCAGCAGCACATCCAGATCGTCATTGGGCAGGATCAGCAGCTTGCCCCGGGCATTGCCGGTGCGGGTCGGATTGGCGTCGTCATGCAGGGCGATGTTGTCGATATAGCCATCGCCTTCCTGGTAATCCACGGCAATACGCCCGGCGATCCTGTTATCGACCAGCGCGCCGCCACCGGCCACCGCCGCACCGCGCTCACCGTAGTTACCCATGTGGGTGCGCGCGGAAAAACTCGGTTCGAAGGTGGGGTTGCGGGTCTGGATCACCACCGCGCCGGCCAACGAGTTACGGCCCTGGGTGGTGGATTGCGGGCCGAGGAACACTTCGACCTGGTCGACGTCCCACAGCGGCATCGGGCTGAGGGTCAGGGCTCGGTTCGGTTGCACGGCGCCGTCGACGAACACCGACACCGCACCGTTGAGCGTGGCCGGACCCTGGTCGTCGAAACCGGACACGGGCACGCCGCGGATCCCCCAGTTTTCATTGCCGGACTGGTTATACACACCCGGCGTTCGGGCAAACACATCCACCAGGTCACGGTCTTGTTTTTCACGCAGTTGCTGCTCGGTCACCACCACCACGCTCGACTGGGTCTGTTCCAGGCTGCGGTTGATTTTTTCACCGGTGACGGTGATTGGCGCAATCTCCAGCGAGCTTGTTTGTTCGCCCGCCCACGCACCGTTGCACAGGCAGATAGCCGAACCCACGGCCACCGCCATTGTTGTTTTCTTGAAAGTCACGCCCTGCTCCCCTACGCCTGTTTTTTTATTTTTTCTGATGCCCGGAACGCTGCTTGTGCCCAGCCGGCGGGAGTCTAATTCAATCAAAAAATTAAAGAAATACAATTGATAACGACTCTCATTCATAGAAAGCAGTTGCAGTGTACCGATGCAGATACCCTCGAACCTTCTGGCGATTGCCCGCATTGACCGTTCTATGACGTGCCGGTACTCTACGCAAAACCTACCGACCGGTAGGATGTTTCTTAGCATTGGAGGCCGTATGAATTCGTACCCCACCCACAGGGTTTCCCTGAGGCTGGCTATGGGTCTTGGACTGATCGGCGCCCTCGGCCCATCGGCTGTCGATATGTACTTGTCGAGCCTGCCCGAGATTGCCCGCGAGTATCAGAGCAGCTTCGCCAGCGTGCAGTTGACCCTGACGTTCTTCCTCCTGGCCATGGGCGCAGGCCAGTTGATCTTCGGGCCCATCGTCGACGCCTACGGGCGCCGGCGGCCCCTGTTGGCCGGCCTGGTGCTGTTTACCTTGTGCTCATTAGGCGCAGCGTGGGCTCCAACACTGGAGACGCTGATCGCCCTACGCTTCGTCCAGGGACTTGGCAGCGCACTGACGCTGGTGGTGATCATGAGCATGGTCCGGGACGTCAGCGAGGGCGTGGCCGCGACCAAGCTCTTTGCGTTGCTGATGACCATCGAAGGGGTTGCACCGATCTTCGCCCCGGCACTGGGCGGGGTGATCGATACCCACTACGGCTGGCGTGCGGTGATGCTGGTACTCGCCGCCTTTGGCCTGGCGGTACTCGGCAACAGCTGGCTGTCGCTGCCAGAAACCCTGGCCTTGCGCCATAGAGCCCCCTTGCGCCTGGGCGCCGCATGCCGCACTTACCTGGCAATTGCCAGGGACCGGAATTTCCTGCGCCCGACCCTCGCCGTCGCCGCGGCGTTCTTTTTTCTGTTTGCCTACATCGGCGGCGCGACCCTGGTCTACCAGCGGACCTACGGCCTGAGTCCGCAAGCCTTTGGCCTGTTGTTCGGCGTCACCGGCATCGCCATCCTGATCGGGGCGATGAGCGCCGGGAAACTGGTCAGCCGGCTTGGCTTGAGCCGCCTGTCACTGATCGGTGTGTCGTGCATGGCCGCTGGCTCGGCAATCGCTGTGGTTTCCACCCTGACCAGCCTGGCTCTGCCCGGTATAGTGGCGGGCATGGCTGTGGCCCTGTTTGGCCTGGGCATCGCTGAGTCCACGCTGATGTCGCTGGTGATGTCCTCGCAAAAACGCGCGCTGGGCTCCACCGCCGCACTGCTGGGTGCGTTCCAACTGTCCATTTCCGCCAGCGCGACGCCGCTCTCGGCCTTGGCCCTGACCCATGGACCCGTAGCCTGGGCCACATTGTTGTTGGCCAGCGCGTTGCTGACCTGCCTGCTGACGGCGATCAGCCTGCCTTGCAGTGCAGGCGATGCCTTTGATCTGACCGGGCACTGATTAAGGAGCTACACCATGACGTCCAATACCCTGACCTCGGCCGCCGAACGCATCGCGCACCTGGCGCTGGAGCAATTTGCCGAACATGGCTACGACGCGGCCTCGTTGAACGACATCGCCCTACGCGCGGGCATCAAGAAGGCCTCTCTGTACGCACACTTTGCGAGCAAGGATGCGCTCTACGTGGTCGCGCTTGAACTCGCACTGCAGGCCGAACGCGATTATGTGCAAAGCCAATTTGCGAAAAACTCACGATCGATCAAGGCCCCCGGCGAGGTCTACATCGACAACCTGCAGCGCCGCCACAACAGCAATGAATCCCTGCGTTTTTTGTTGAGGGCCGCCTTTTACCCTCCGGCACCGCTGAGGGACGTGGTCATGTCCGGGTTCAATGACTATATGGCCATGATCCGCAGCCACTTCCAACAGGGGTTGCTCAAGGCCTATCCGGACATAGACGCACAGGCCGGGGAGATTCTGGCTGAGGCTTACCTGGTGACGCTCGACAGCCTGCATGTGGAGCTGACCTACGGTGATACACAGGCGTATTCCCGCCGCCTGGATGCCCTGCAACGACTGTCGCGCGCGGTTGGCTACGATGAAATCATCCAGCGCCTGCGCGGATAAACACCAGGCAGGACCTGGCATGTGTCAGGTTCAGACCCGCGCCACAATAAATATCCGTTTGAAGGGGAACAACGTGAGCCCATCTGATTCAGGCGGGTACTCTTGGTGCACTCGCTCAAGGTAGTGATAGAGAAAGCGCGCCCGATCCTGATCATCCAGCGCCAGCAACACCGGGCGCAAGGCCGAGACCTTGACCCAGTCAAAAATCGGCGATTGTCCCTGGACCACTTGCAGGTACTCGGTTTCCCAGATATCCAGCTCCTGGGTCATGGGCGCCAGCAAACGGTAGTAGCAATCCAGCGAGAGCACTGGCCGGGTAGACATCGCCTGGCGCAGTTGGCGGGTGCCCAGTGGCACGCCTCCAGGTCCCGCGTCTTCCAGCGTGTCGAGCATCAACCGATACCAGTGTGCATCGCGCCAGTTGGGCATTTGGGCGGCAAAACAGCCGCCGGGTTTGAGCTGCCGCAGCAGCCGGGGCAACAGCTCATCATGCCCTTCAATAAAGTGCAAAACAGCCGCCGCCAGCAGCAGGTCCGCAGGCTGCTCGGCGTACCAGCCCTGCAGGTCACGGCGCTGCCACAGGGCCTTGATGGGCAGGTAAGTGGCCTCAGCGAGCATTTCGGCGGAGCTGTCGACACCGGTCAGTTCAGCTTCCGGCCAACGCTTGGCCAGCAGTTGAGTGGCAATGCCCGTGCCACAACCCAGGTCGTAGATGCATTGCGGCCGCTCAAGGTGGATACGGTCGAGAAGTTCGATCACAGGACGCTCGCGCAGCCGGGCAAACTTCAGGTAGGACGCTGGGTCCCATTGGGTACTGGTACCTTTTTTTTGTGAAGCATCAGCGATCATGAGGTGGACCTCCAGGTCGTGTCACAGTTGTCTTCCAATGACGTTCAGCGTTCTCAGAATCAGACCTACGCCCCGCCGGGTGCCCGGTTCGCGAAGTAGGATCAGCAAGCCGTACAGGCTCTCGGGCTGTTCCAAAGCCAGCGTTTGTGACTTGGCCATACGCATTGCGTTGCCCAGATCCCAGCTCACGCTGGCGGTTTGCTCAAACAACCTTGCGAGTTTTTCCACCATCGCCCCATCCAACAGATCGACCAGGTCAGCAGCAATCGAGAGCAAATCGACCAGATTATCCAGCCGACCGTTATCGACCAACGGCTGAAGCGCGCCCAAAATAGCGCGCAGGGCCACATCTGGATCCGTAACCGGTTGGGCACCATCAGATGATGTTGCGTCCATGACAACGACTCCCTCCATTGTGTTGAGTCAAAGCATTCCGCGAGCCACGGCCCAGTAAAGGCCACGGTTAAAGCCATTTCGCAGCAAGCCTGCCAGCTTGTTCGGTGGGGTCGGTACGACGTCATGCGTGTAGTCGTACCAAAGGGGCATCCCCACATTCAGTCCCATTTGCGCGATGGCCTGGACTCGCCCGTCGTATATGGCACCCGCAACACCATGGCGAATTTCACCCGCAATGTTGTTTGCAATGACCGGTGCTTGATGATGGCAAGCACCTCCCGCCTTACTGACGGGCAGATCGACCGTATCGCCTAGCACATATACATTTTCCAGGCCGTAGACTTGCAGGGTTTCATGATGGGTGGGCAGCCATCCCTCATTGCCTTGCGCTTGCGATACGCCCGACTCGATTACCGCATCCACTGCGCGTATTGGCGGCGTCGCCATCAAAATATCGAATGGCTGGACGTCGCCCTCTGCGGAATAGGCAATACGTTGCTCGGGATCGACCTTGCTGAGGGTAAAGCCCCGTTGAAACCTGATGCCGCGCTGTTCAAACAGGCTTGGCAGTATTTCGCCGGTCGGTCGCTGCAAGAACAGGCAGTTGCGCAACAGCTGCGCCGTCGAGGGGTAGGTGTAGACGATCTCTACCTGGTCGCGAACGCCACGGCGACGCAGAAAATCATCAAGCATCAGGGTGGTTTCAACCGGAGCAATCCCGCATTGATGAGGAACATTCGGGGTCTGGGGAAAAGACACGGTAATGAAAATCCGCCCGCGGGTTATGGTGTTCAGGCGCCGGGCCAACTGCCGTGCGGGCTCGTACTGGTAGAAGTGATCCCCGGCTTCCTTGAGCCCTTCAATCCGCTCCGGGGCCGGCACACATCCCGTGGCAATCACCAGGTAATCATAGCCGTGGCGTTTGCCGCTGCGGGTATGCAGGGCCTGTGCAGGGAAATCGAAGCGGGTCACTTCATCGACCTGGAAATCGATCTCCGGCCGCAACAAAGAGCGCTCTGAACGCTTGAGCTCCTCTTCAAAGAACTGGTTAAACGCCACGTACATAAAGGCAGGTTTGTAAAAATGCTCAGCCGAGTTTGAGAGCAGACTGACTTTCACCTGTGCCCTGACGATCTCGGGATAGAGCTTTGCCACTAACTGATTGGCAAGCATGGTCCCACCAAGGCCACCACCCACGACGATTATCCGTATCACGCGACTGCCTCCTTGCATGGTTGAAACGCCTGCAAGGGACCTTAGTTAACAATCACGCACAGGCAGGACCAAAAGGAAATAACGATTGTTGTGGTCATCGCGCAAAAGGTCGGTGCCGCCGTCCAACAGGTGAAACAAGGCGCGAACACGCACAAGATTACCGTCCCCGCCGCCGCGATCCACCCGCAGGCCGCGCGCCCCCTGGCAAATGTAGATGACTGATATGGCGAGCTTTTTTCCTGGGCCGGCACACGCAATCAGGCAGAAAAAGACCGCACGTAAACTTGCGCCAAGGTGCCTGGATCTATATATTCCCTAGCCTGCTGCACCGCTCAAGCACTTTGCCAGGCAAAGCCTCTTGAGTTGCTTCATCGCGCTGCCGCCCGAATGGCGAAACTGGTAGACGCATGGGACTTAAAATCCCCCGCTCGTAAGGGCGTCCCGGTTCGATTCCGGGTTCGGGCACCATGATATCGAGGGCTTGCATGATGAACTTCATGCAGGCCTTTATCTTTTCTGTTCCGCAATTATCCTTTCCTCGGCGTCCTGCCGACCGAGCACAATCCCTTCATTTGCACGCAACAGACCACAACTGATCAAGCCTGGTCGTGTAGCTCTGGCTCATCATCTCCCGGCGCATTCCCCAGTCAGGATTCATACCGCAGCGTTCTCCTTCCCCATCGTCCATTGATCTGGTCCAGTACCGTCGCATCGCTCAAAGGGTGGCGTTAACCCAGACGATACCATCTACCGATTTACAGCCCCTGACTGCCTAGTTCACGTCTTAGCCGGCCCCCACAAGCCTCCAACATCAAGTTGTATCATACGCCAACCCTCCCCCTAAATTGCATATAAGTAATATTGTCGCGATGCTCTTGTAAAGATCAATTGTTTATCCTCAAGTCAATCAAGCAAGGTGAGGAATCTTTCATGAAATTATTTAAATTGAGTCTGGCCGCATTGATATTCTCTATATCTTCCATAGTGTTGGCCGAAGGAGGGAGTGATCGTATTTTTGAACGAACAATTAAAAATGAACAGGCCATGGCTGCCTGTACTGCGAAGCACCACTTCGATATTCCGCTAGACATCAAAAAAAAGGGAAATATGGCTGCTCCTATCAAGTCTTGCGATATTATGCCGTCGCGCATGACCTACGAAGATTCGGCAGATAAACTCAATGTCGCCGAAGACAAAGTGTTGGAGGGTGCCGCAACAACAGCGGTTAAACCAGCCTGCTGATTGGCTAATAGTTGCTGCTGATGCAGGTATATAAGTTTTTTTGAATGCTGCCCGCATTGGCCAAAGATAGAGCGGCCCCGATCAAAGCTCACGTGGAGAAAGTGGCCCACGGCCCGTGGTGTTGACAGCGGACCTGGCCCGGGAATGGCTGGCCCCGGCCACGGATTACATCAACGTTCCAGTCAAACGCTGCTACTGCAGCAGTATGGGCGGGAGCAGTGCATAGGCCACATGCGTCGTGGCTTTCAGCGATCCGCTGTCTAAAACCCTACCGTCATTTAAGCGCGCTTAAACCCAATGAATGCGCGGCACCATTAGGTAGTATTAGACAGCAAAACCACCCGTCCCCGGCGTCCTGCCAACCGTACACAATCCCATCATCTGCAATACGGTTATTCAGTTGCGGGAATGGCGCTGCAATCCTTGAGCAAGGTTTCCTCGGTAGCGGTGTGATCGGCCTCAAGAAACGACAGGACACCCCTATCCCCCTTGGTATGCCAGCGATAGCTGTTTTGCTCATCGTTGGCCACATACAGCGTCCCCGAACCCGCCGAACTGACATGCATTGGCACTAGCTCGCCCTTGTAATTGAGAGTCGCAAAGGACTCGCCACCTTCAATATTCAGGTAAGCCGCCTGGAGAGTGACTCCACCTTCACAGCGGTATGTCACGACATCACTTTGATAAGATCGCGAGGACGGCTCGACTGGCGTCTTCTCTACGGCGCAGGCCGTCAGAGGCGTGACGATCAGGGCGCAGTTGGCCAGTAATAGAACGGATCGCAGATTCATGGAGCACCTTATTGGTTGGCTAGATGAGATATGTAGAGACTAACTAAACCTGAGAAGGTTCACCCAGGCGCCCTCTAGCGCCCTGCTCGATTATTTCATCTATCTATTTAAATTGTTTTCGCACTTATTTTAGCCATTTTAGATTAATGGACACCCAGGCAGGAGGCCTGACTGGGCATATAGGACTGATCTACGGATTGGGTATTCCAGTTGGCGTTGATGCATCCGGCGTCGGCCACTCCTTTTATTTCGTGTCTGAAACCTCTTTGGCATATTCATGGCGCGCCCGTAGCGCTATCAATCCGGTCGCCCGTGTCGGTGATAGCGATCACTCGTTGAGCATGCGATGGGTTAAGTTGGGCGTAAGTGGTGAGAGCTGGTCTTTGTACACGTCGTAAAACTTGCGCGTAGCGTGAGCCCGGCATGCCACTTCCTGAACACTGCCCGAGCCATAGAGCTGAGCAAAGCCGGCGTAGCCGTGGGCGCGCAAGATCCCGCTGAAGTTTTCGAGGTGAGCACGGGGGGCGGCCCTTGCGATCCAGCGAGTAAGTAAAGCGCACCGCCGCGGGTGTCGTGTAACCGACGGGACGATCATCGCAGACATACGTCCACAGGCGTGCCGTTTTGGTTTTGCCGGTGCCGGTGCCGGTGCCGGTGCCGGGAGCGAGTGTGTCGGCGGCATGAACTTTATGGCCGCTCAACCACTGAATTGGGCGCCCCCCAAGCAAACAAGTGACGCACCTCGCAGCAAAGGTGATTTTTCACCCAGATATCGGAGAAATTTCCCACAGATAACACTTCAACTGAAAATCATTATCACTTTTGTGTGGCTAGGATTATAAACACACTAGGCAGTGTACGAAAAGTAATCTCGTAAACACCGCATGGTGCAAGCCAAAGAGACCATTGCCGCAAAACTTTTCGCCAGCTTGTCGTAACGCGTGCCTATCCGCCGGTTCTCCTTCAGCCAGCCAAACATGCGCTCGATGATGTTGCGCTGTCGGTACTTGGGTTTGTCGAACAGTCTAGGCAAGCCAGGCTTGGGCTTACGCTTCATCGTGCGCAAAGGAATCACCGGCTGTATCCAGTAGCGGTCGCAATAGCGCCGAAGGTGTTCGGCATCGTATCCCTTGTCCGCCAATAGCCAGCGACAGCGCTTGCGAGGTCGTCCCCTCTGGCTGCTTGGGACTTGAACCTGATCAAGCAACGGCTGCGCATGAGCAATATCGCTGGCCTGTCCACCTGACAGGTTGAAACACAGAGGGATTCCGTTCGAATCGCAGAGCATATGAATCTTGGTTGTGAGGCCGCCGCGACTGCGGCCCAGTGCATGGTCTAGCGGTTCTTCAGGCCCCCTTTTTCCCAGCGCCGGAAGAGGCTCGGGTTGCGCGTACCGCGGTGGAGTCGATCATCCAGGTGTCCAGATCGATCAACCCTTGCTCGTTGAGCCTGATATGCAGGCGCTTGAGCATTTGGTCAAACGTGCCTTGATTTCGCCAGTCGCGAAAGCGCTGATAAACCGTCGACCAAGGGCCAAAACGTTCGGGCATATCGCGCCATGCGGCACCTGAGCAGAGCACCCACAAGATGCCGTTGAGCATCAGTCGGTCATCGTGTCGTGGACGTCCCGTTTTCTGATCCTGGGTGATGAGATCTTCGATCATTTCCCAAAATGAATCGCTGAGTTTGTATCGCTTGGTCATCAGGGGCTCCTGCCGTTGATGGCGGCGATTTTACCCATTTTGGTGTTTCAAGGGTTTTCGTTCAAAACCTAGAACAACTCATCCAACTGCTCGAAAAATACACGCTTCGCGGACTGGTCGGGCTCGCCAAGCCCCCGAAGAAAGTTGTTTGCAGCATTGTCCGAAACATCTTCGCGCAGGTTTCGATGAGCAAACGCAATGTCCAGCCAGCGATCCGCGATACCGCCACGCCCCAGATCGATGAAATGCAACTGCTCATGGGCGTCGACGAAAACATTGGTGTCACATAGGTCGCCATGACTGAACACCTTCTCCTCGACCGGTCGTGTGGCGTGCAGGTGGGCCAGCAATTTCCTGGGTGTGCCGAGGCTCGGCCATTGCTCCAGGTCGACATCATCAGCACACAGTTCGCGAGCGATGAGATACCCCAGTTCATTCAGGCGCACCGAAACACTTGAGTCAAACGGGCAATTGGTGATCGGCACAGCCTGCAGTTGCCGCAGTGCCTCGCGCAACAGCGCCAACATTGCGTCCTGATCGTCGCAGCGTGCTTGTATCGGTTCTCCAGGCACACAACGCGTGATCATGAACTCCCCTGCATCGCTTTCGGCAACGACTGCAACCTCGGGAACGCTCAGCCGGCCATCCAGCCATTGCAGCACGCGAGCTTCACGCAAGACGCTGTAGGTCGTGGGCGTATAGACCGCAGCGCAGGTTTTAAGGAAAAAACGTTCATTGCCTCGGGTGAAGCCGTAAACGTTGGCGGGAGACTCGCCCACCTCGTCGGCTACAAGTTGATTACTACCAATAAATTGGGCAATGGCGACGGGTAACTCGAAAGGAGTCTGCAATGACATGTACTCGGAACGGTGGATACAAGGTGAATACGCAGACCGCTTTACAGTGAACCGGAAGCCGTCGCTATGAAATAATATTTCGAGATTTTTCGTACAGAGCCTAGTGCTCTTTTAACTAAATTTAACTGGAACCTACTAGTCGGCCTCCCCCCTTTGATCTGGGTAGCAACCGGCGAACGCTATCCATGAACGTTTCAAGCCATTGGGCCCTGGCTCTCGATGGCTTGCAACGTCGTGAATTCAAGAACGACCGTAAAACGTTGCTGCTCAAGGACCACTTCAATATGCCAGCCCAGCTTCGCGCATAACTGACGCATCAGTTGCAGCCCCAGACCGTAGCCAAAATCGCTGGACTCCTCCATCGGCTTGGCCTCCCTGATGAGGTTGGCAATCTGCAGCCGGGGGTAGTTGAAGCTGATTTCTACCTGGCCTTCTTCCGCGTATTGCAGCGCGTTGCGCAGGAAGTTGCCGATCACGATGCGGCATGCGGTGGGGGGCAGTCGACAAGGTTCGTGGTGGATATCGATAAGCAGCTCGATATCCCGGTTGCCGATCAAGTAGCGATGTTTGTCAATCAGGTCGGCCACCAACGCACTGAGATCAATCTCCTCCTCCGGCAATGGCTCGGGACGCTCGCGGCTCATCCACAGTAAGGTTTCGGCGATCAGCTGCATGTTCAGCACCGAGCGCTCAATACGTTGCAAAGAGGACGGCAGGACACCGCCCGATTGCAGGGTCAGCAGCTCTATATTGGCCTTGAGCACTGCCAGCGGGGTTCGCAGTTCGTGGCTGGTGTAGCGCAGCAGGCGGCTTTCACGCTGGCTGGCGGCCTGCACCTGCTCAACGCTTTCAGCCAGGGCGTGCGCCAGCATGTTGAACTCCTTGAAGCTGAAATCCGGGCGCTCACCGGCCATAGCGTGCGGATTTTTCAGGGTACTGGACCACTGCGCCAGGCGCCCCAGCGGTCGCACCAACCACCAGACCAGCAGGGCGATGATGATCAGCGCCGGCACGAACACCGCCAGGCTGATGAACGTGACTCCCTGCAGCACCTGGTCAAAGTAGGCATCCGACAGCGGCGTCTCGACCTCACCGCCCTCTTCGTGATCATGGTCGATGTCATACATGTACAGGGTCTTGCCATCACCCAGGGGTTGGGAGAGGACCGCCCGCACGTCAGCGTCTTCATCATCGGAATCCAGATCACCGAACACCTGGACGGCGCCGAAAGACATGCTCGGCGGCGCCTCAAGCATCTGACGCACACTGGCCGGCAAGGCCTCCTTGCCGATGGCAGATTTAAAGAAGTAGTTGTCCGGGGGGGGCGTGCTCGGGTCCTTCTTGTAATGCCTGACAAAATACTGGGCCTCTTCCTCCATCATCGCGCTGGCGGTATAGAGCAGGCCACGCACGGTGTACACCGGCAGCAGTTGGCTGTAGATCAGTAACACCACCGCAATCAGTAGCAGGAAGCTGCCGCTGATCACCCACTTCAGGCTCAGGCCGTTACGCATCTGGCTTCACCTGGATACCGACCCCAGGCAGGGTGTGGATCAGTGGCCGGCCGAAGGGTTTGTCTACCGCCTTGCGCAACCGATGCATGTGGACTTTGAGGGTATTGCTGTCCGGTAGCTCATCGCCCCAGATTGTGGTTTCCAGGCGTTCCCGGGGGACGGGTTCAGGGCTGGCGCGCATCAGGTATTCCAGCAAGCTCCAGCAGATCGGCGACAAGTGCAGCACCTGACCGGCGCGGCTGACTTTGCGGGTGGTGAGGTCCATCACCAGGTCGTCCACCTGCAGGCGGCTGGTCTGGCTGCTGCGGCGCATGCTCAGGGCGCGAATCCTGGCCACCAGCTCGGCCAGCTCGAATGGCTTGACCAGATAGTCGTCGGCGCCCGCCGCAAAGCTGGCGAGCTTGTCCGAGAGGGCGTCCAGTGAAGTGAGCATCAGGATCGGCGTCTGGCTGCCTTGCTGACGCAGCCGCTCACACACCTGCTGGCCGTCGAGACGCGGCAACATGATGTCCAGGAGAATGACGTCGTAATGCTGGTCGAGCGCCAGGTTAAGACCGGCCTGGCCATTACTGACGTGGTCGCAGACCATGCCGCTGATCTCCAGGTACTCGATGACGGTGGTGGCCAGGTCAAGGTTGTCCTCGACCAGCAGCAAGTGAATATGCACGGGAAAGTCCCCTCGGACAGGTGTTGCGCAGAGGCCTGAAGGATAACGGAAGTCGAGCGATTTCCCGTGGATGTTTACCTCGCGTTAACCCTGCACTCCCTAAGCTGGTGCCTTCATATCCCGAGGTCATCACTGCCATGAACCTTTATGCGATGGTCAAAAGAGTCCTGCTGGCCTTGATTCTCCTCGGCCTGATAGCCAGCATCCTTCCGTCTCGCGGGCAATTAGGCGGTAGCCGGTTGCTGGTGGGCCAGAGTATCGAGCAGGCGGCTGCATGCGGTGTCACCCATGCACTCCAATAACGCGAGCGCCAGTTACACCTGGCAGTTAGCGATATGCCTGGGGCTGATTGTGAGTGTGTCGATTGCGATGGGGGTCTATATCGTCCATCTGAATGCTCGCATTGATAAGCAACGAGAACTGTCGCCGGTGCATCTGCACCACTGTGACAGCGGTCGCGGGGGCTTTATTGTCTACCCCGACGGCAGGCGCAGCAGTGACAATTGCTACCCAATCAATGGAACGGAATCGACAAACACCGCCCCGATGCAGAGCCTGCCAGGCTCACGTGGCGCGCAATGGCTCAACTACATCCTGCCAACAGTTGAACCCGCCCAAAGTGCCAAAAAACTGCCCCGAGCAGTCTGATCGGCACCTCCAAGGCCCAGCCAAACCCCCAGCGCACAAGCCTGCACGCTGCATCTGATACGCTTTTTTCTTTATCACCTGCATCTGTACCAAACAGATCGTAACCCCGACAATGGCTCATCGGCAGGACCCCTTCCTGCCACCCTTCTGCCTTTTGGAGGCCCCATGGCTAAGATGGCAATTTTTCTGTTCGGGTTTCTGGCACTGACCATTGGGATTGGCCTGCTGGCCACCATTTCACCGGTCTGACACTTAGATGGGAGGCAAAGTGCGCGTGATGCACAACGGTACTACTGGCATTGCTTTATCAGGGTAAGCGTCCCGCTAATACACGTTGAAGGGATCAGTCATTATCGTGCCGGCAAAGCCGGCTCGGTGGGGCGTATCGCATTCCGCACCACTGATCTCTCCATCTCTTTGTTTTCCAGCATGATCCCGAATCGGCCAGACAGCTCCTTTCGTCCCTTGGATGTCAAGGCGAGTGCCCGACTATCAAGGTCTTGGATAACCCACTTACGGCTTATGACAGTCTGTAGAAAAGCCGCTCCAAGTGCTCCGGCAAGATGAGGGCGCCGCATGCTCCAGTCCAGGCAGGAGCACGCGAAACGACGCCGCTGTGCCCTTACATTTTCTATCTCGATACCGAGACCGGCCATGGCTTTTTCGCCGCTCATCGTAAGCTGATACATACCCTCCCCAGAAACCGGCACGGTTAACCAGCCTGACGCCATGAAATGATCGTGCAGTTGTACAGCCAGTGTTCCTGCCATGTGGTCATAACAGGTACGCGCGAACTGCAATCGGGTTGGGGTCGTGGTCACATATCGCGTATCTGCGTTTTGGCTGATCGCCATGAGGGCCTCAATAGCCTGGGCCACTTGCGCGTCAGCCAGACTGTAGTAGCGATGCCTGCCCTGCGTGTGCAACTTTACCAACCCGTCCTCTTTTAGCCTTGCCAAATGCGCGCTCGCCGTGGATGCACTCACGTCGGCGATTACGGCCATTTCGGTACTGGTACGGGCGTGGCCGTCCATCAGCGAACAAAGCATTTTCGTCCTCGCAGGTTCGGCTATAGCGCCGGCTACCCGAGAAATCGCGATGTCATTGCTTTGAGCGTCCATATTTCGTTCCTGAGCGAATCGTCGCCATGAAGAGTGCTCGATAGTAGCTGTTCTCTTTGAACAGGACTTGCGAAATGACGCCTTTTGAAGCAGCTACCCATGCTGATCCCTACGTTTATTACTCAGGCCTCAGGCGACAAAACGGCCTGTTATTCGATGCAGATCTTCGTTTATGGATTGCAAGTAGTGCCAAAGCTGTCGAAGTCATTCTGGGGCATCCCGACTGTCGGGTGCGTCCGCTAAACGAGCCGATTCCTCCTGCCATTGCGCAAGGCGTGGCAGGAATGATTTTCGGTCGTTTGATGCGCATGAACGAGGGTCCGCAGCACCTGTGCCCCAGGATGGCTATCGAACCGGCCTTGGCCTCTGTCGGGACAGAAAGCATCGCAGACATCGTGTCACGCGTGGTCGAGACCCTCGATAACCCGGTCGAAAACCTAGATGAGTTGATGTTCACGTTACCGGTTTCCGTCATTGCCGCGTTGATAGGCCTTCCATCCAGCCGGCTACAGGAAGTAGCGAGGCTGACACGGGATTTTGTCGCCTGCCTGTCGCCGTTAAGCGATGAAATTCAACTCGGCGAAGCTAATTCCAGCGCCACTCGGCTTAGTCAATTATTCAGCGCGCTGCTGAGTAACGACGATGACCGTAGCCGCTTCTTGAGCCATATCCGTAGCGGATGCGAAGCCACCGCCTGGAGAGATCATGATGCATTGATCGCTAACCTGATCGGCCTGTTGTCACAGACCTGCGAAGCCACCGCGGGCCTGATCGGCAATACCCTTGTAGCGCTCCATCGAAACCCTGATCTGATTAAAGACATGCAACCTACGCCGATGCTCGTTGCAGACTTGGTGGAAGAGGTAGCGCGCTACGACTCGCCCGTGCAAAACACCCGGCGATTCGTTGCGAAGCGATGCACTATCGGGGGCAGCGTCTTGGAGGCAGGTGATACTGTTCTAGTGTTGCTCGCTTCAGCCAATAGGGATTCCTACGCGAACCCAGACCCCGATAGCCTCTTGGTCAAACGAACGCAACGACGAACCTTCAGCTTCGGCTCAGGAAGACATGAATGTCCAGGCCAGCAACTTGCATTGACGATCGCCTCTGAGGCGATTTTGGCATGGCTGCATCGACAACCCGCCTCATCTGCTCGTCTTTATCGGTGGATTTATTTGCCCTCCCTAAATGGTCGCATCCCTCAGTTCTATCGTGATCGGGAAACTCAGCAATGATCGCAGTAATTTTTGAAGCATGGCCCCACGAGGAGCAATACCAGCGCTATCTTGACCTGGCCGCTGAACTGAAACCATTGCTAGCAGAGCTGGATGGTTTCATCTCAGTTGAGCGTTTCCAAAGCCTTAGTGAACCAGGAAAGGTTCTCTCACTGTCATTTTGGCGTGACGAGGAAGCTATTAAGCGGTGGCGCGGCCTTGAGCTACATCGTGCGGCCCAATTGGCTGGCCGCAGGCAGGTTTTCGATGACTATCACCTGCGTATAGCCCAAGTAGTTCGAGATTATAGTCTTGAGGATCGTGTCCAAGCGCCGAGCGATAGCAAAGAAGCTCATGAATGAAAGAACTGCTTCGTGATCTTTTCCACTTCAACGGCACCTTGGCGCAAGCCAGTTATGCGGCAATAAAGTCGAGGTAGCGCGACAGCGCTGCCCAGCGTTTCAAGCTGTGCATGCACAAGAACTTTCATGCGCGTGGCGCGGCGGTTGGCAAATAAGCACAGCAGGTCTCGAAGAAAGGTCACGCAAGCAGCAGCATTTTCTGTTGGCCCGATCACTTTGACAGTGCCACGCAAGTGCTGGATCTCAACGCAGATAGACGACTTGGCCGGACGCATACTTATCAGGCGCACAGTCTGGCGTCTGTCAAACCGTTACTGAATCAGTTCGGGGTGGACGCTCATCAGGCTATCTGGCTTGTCCTTCACGCCATTGCAGCAGACGTAACCATTATGCAGGTAGAGCCCGGGGTATCTTTTAAAGCTCACGGGGTCAAGGGTCACGTATCTGGCATTGCTCCAGGCCGAATAAGCATAGAGGTAGCTGCGATCGGTAAATGACAGGTACTCCGCGCTATCGACGGTCATGATGTACCAGTTTCCGTCGCCATAACTGATGACCAGGAATTTCGAGGCCTGGTTGATATCCTTGGTGGTCATGACGTATCCGTTGGCCATCATCAAATACCTGGATGGATTAACGGAGCTGTCCTTGAGATAGGCCAACTGAGATGGCGGGGCTTTCAAAGCCTCTGCAGAGCCTCCAACTTCAGGATTGGCTTGCAACGCTTGCGGGCCTGGCGGGCTGATTTCTTTCGACATTGGGTGACACTCCATTGACTCAAAATTGATGGTTTAACGCCGCCCCAAGAAAGCAACATTCACTGGAAGGCCCGAAAACCGTAGACAGCAATTAATAGTGCGCAAAACACTGGCTGCCCGGTACTGTCAATTCTCACAGTTCATTAGAGTGTTTCACGATAGGCCCGGCGGGTTTATATCCCGAACCTGTCACCCGAGGAAAAACATCGGGTACAACGACAGCACCAACAGCCCGGCCATCGACCAGTTGAACAGCTTCAACCAGCGCGGCTCGCGCAAGACATTGCGCAGGCCGGTGCCACACCCCGCCCACACGCACACACTCGGCAGGTTGACCAGTGCAAACACCACGGCGATGACCAGCACATTGGTGAAGTAACCTTCCGCCGGCGTATAGGTGGTGATCGCCCCCAACGCCATGACCCAGGCCTTGGGGTTGACCCACTGGAACACTGCGGCGGCGAGAAAGGTCATGGGTTTGCGCTTGCCGTCCGTGTCGTCCGACATCGCGCTGGAGGTCGCGATCTTCCACGCCAGGTACAACAAGTAAGTCGCCCCGATATAACGCAGTGCGGTGTAGGCCCAAGGCAGCGCCTTGAACACTTCCCCCAGGCCCAGGCCGACCGAAATCACCAACACCATAAAGCCCACACTGATCCCGAGGGCATGGGGAATCGAGCGGCGAAAACCGAAGTTCACGCCCGACGCCAACAACATCGTGTTATTGGGCCCCGGGGTAATCGAAGAGACGAAGGCAAACAGCGCGAAGGCAGAAAGCAAGCTGGTGGACATGAACATGGTGCGTCATCCGGCGAATTATTGTCGCCTTGACAGTAGAGGGTTCTGCGGCGCCTCGCCCCGTACAGCTAGGGGCAGATCGAGAGATACAATTAAAATCACCCACGATCAAACATTGGGGCTGTCGAACCACGTGCGATGGACACAACGCTGGAGAACACTGCGTGATTCATCGGACATGGGCTGCGGCGCTGAAAACGTATGGAGATCAGCCCCTCTGTTTCTACCTCTCCCCACAGTCAAAATCCCCATAGGCATGGGGGTACCAGACCTGCAGGATTTTCGCGCTTTGCCCAGTAGTCAGTCTTCCCTCAGGTACGATTAACACCTGACGGACCTGGCCGTTGTCGTCGAACTTGACCCATACGGATTTGAATTTATTGTAGTTTCTTATGATTGCTGCATTGCGTCCCGAGAGCTGCCTGACGAGCGTGTCTTGCGGTTTATTGAGATCGCCAGGTCGATAGCTTCCCTTGTGTTGCCAGTCCAGCGCAGCGCCCGGGCCCAGGCAATGGGGGCGATAAAAATCGGCAAGGCAAAAAACAGTGACTTCAGCAGTATCCCCCCACTCATCCCGAATATTGAGTGATTGTCAGCATTATCCCGAAACTCACAAGCAGCACGCCGAAAATCCGATCAACCCATTGTCGCGCGGCCAATAATTTCGCGCGCACCGTCCCAGCGGAAAAACACAGCGCAACGAGGCTGAACCACATGACATGCGCCCCTGCGATAAATAGCCCATACCCGATCTGCACTGCCAAAGTGGTGTCCGGTCGTACCACTCCCATGAACAGGCTGACGATGAAGATCGAGGTTTTAGGATTCAACGCATTTGTGAAAAATCCCGTACGCAGCGCTTCCCGATCAGACATGGCGGGAGGTGGTGCATCCAGCTGTTCATTTGCAGGCTTTGAGCGAAGCATCTTGATCCCCAGGTAAACGAGGTAGGCCGCTCCCGCCAGCTTCAACACATTGAACAACCAAGGCGTCTGTTGCAGCACCAACCCCAAGCCGAGCAGGGTGTAGCCCACGTGCACGAGCACGCCCAAGCCAATTCCCAGCGCGGTGAGAACGCCCGCCCTTCGCGACAGGAGCAACCCGTTACGAGACACCATGGCGAAATCCGGTCCTGGACTGATGCATGCAAGTAGTGTGATGGTGATTACTGCTATCCATTCGCCCATGCTGTACCCTTTGAATGACTGGTGGTGTAAGGCAATATTTACAGATCCTCTGCCTTGGTAATAACGATGATTTCTGAAGAAAATAGTGACTACAACTCACTGATTTCTGAGGCGCGCCTACCTTCTCTGCTCGCCTTGCGCTGTTTTGAATCAGCCGCACGCTTCGAAAACTTCGCCCGTGCGGCTGACGAGCTGCACCTGACGCCCGGCGCTATTAGCCGCGCAGTGCGCCTGCTTGAAGAAGAGTTGGGCGTTGACCTGTTTGAGCGGCGTAGCCGAAGGGTTTTTCTAACGAATACCGGGCGGCGCCTGGCAAAAGCCGTCAATGAAGGACTGGGGCTGATGAACCAGGCCGTTCGCGACATACGCCACGACGCCCGCCGAGCTCGTCAGCTTGTCCTGTCTTGCGAGCCTACGCTGCTGATGCGCTGGTTGATCCCTCGCTGGAGCGACTTCCAAAGCCAGCATCGAGGGCTGGACATTCATCTGGTGGCCGGCGGCGGCCCCTTCTCATTCAACCAGGGCATCGATCTGGCCATTCGCCGCGACGATTTTCCCCGGCCTGCCGGCTATCATGCCGAGGCACTATTCCCAGAGAAAGTCGGCCCCGTCTGCCGGCCAGAAAAGGTAGAGCAGTGGTTTGGCAAAAACAGTAAATCCCTGCTCCCCTCGGCCCCACTGCTGCAAACCACTAGCCGGCCAACGGCTTGGCAGGAGTGGGCTCACGCAACAGGACTGCCCACGCCAACGGTGGAAATGCAATCGTTTGAGCACTTCTATTTCAGCATCCAGGCAGCCGTTGCAGGCCTTGGGGTAGCCATTGGCCCTTGGCACTTGGTGCGTGATGAAATCCAAAGCGGTGTGCTAGCCGCGCCATTGGGGTTTGTTGAAGATGGCTCACGGTACTGCCTGCTGTCTCCCTCCCCTCCCAAGCCAGGCAGCGTGGAAATGGAACTGCTTGAATGGTTGCAGGGGGCGGGTTGAAACAAGGATGCCCTCGCGCTAGGTCTTTTCAGAAAACCCAAGGACAGGATCGAACTGATAAATGCAGCCATGGCCACGCCGTGCTTCACCAGCACTTCGCTGGCGACAGTACTCGCTGGTTCTGCCATTGGTCTCTCCATTTCACCTAAGTCAGCCCCAGCAAAACTCCCAGCTCGGAATAAAGAGCGTACCGATCAGGTTCACTTGGATAGTGTTGCTTTGGTGAGAAGCCGAGCCGTGGGCTGCTATGCCGCTGCCATTCAGCGGAATGCTCCATCCAGTTTCATCTCTCGGATTAGCGCCATAAAAGGCAGGGCAATTCATAAGGGCGATAGAAAAATCTTTCCAGGGAGTAGCGCTGTTTGCTTGGGTGAGGTCGCTGACTTTGTGTGTTCCCATGTTCACTTCAACATTAGGCATTGGTTTTAGAAAATAAAAACTGCCGCCCCAGCCCCCAGCATTCTTGCGCGTCCGAAACGCTTGGCCAACGATCGAGCCGCCACCTCTTAGGCGCAAGGTCGAGTCAGCATATTGATCAACGCTCTCAGGCCGGAGGGTACATGGCGATTCGCCGAGTAGTAGAGGCACAGTCCCGGATACGCGGGACACCACTCTTCCAGAACTCGTTTGAGTCGGCCGTCCTTGAGCGCATTTGCTGCAAGATGGTCGGGCACGAAGGCGATGCCTATTCCATCGATTGCTGCCTCCACCATCAGCGGTTGATCAGTCAATGTGAGAGGGCCGGGAGCGTTGATCCTTTCGACAGCGCCCTGGCGCTCAAACTCCCATCGGTAGATTGCACCACTTTCAAACCGGAAGCGGATGCAATGATGGTCGTACAGATCTTGCGGCACCATTGGATATCCGCGCTGCTCGAAATACTCGGGCGACGCCACTGCAGCAAAGCGGACCTCTCCCATGACTGGGATAGCCACCATATCTTTTGGTACGGCTTCCGCTAATCGGATACCCGCATCGAAACCATCGGCAACGATATCGCTCAGCTTGCCATCACTGAATATGTCGAGATGGACGCGAGGATACTCGCGCAAAAAGCGCGCAAGCACTGGCCACAGTACAAACCGGATGGCGCCCTCACTGGCATTGATTCGCACCGTACCGCTGGGAGCGTGGTCATTGCCCTCCAGCTCCCGAACGGCTTCTTCAATTGAGGCCATTGCCGGTCTTAGTTTTATGGCCAGACGCTCTCCCGCCTCGGTCAAGGAGACGCTTCGAGTCGTCCGGTTGAAAAGGCGGACGTTCAACCGCTGTTCGAGAGCCTTGATCGAGTGACTGATCGCCGAGGGCGTCATGTCGAGATTGATTGCGGCGCCGCGAAAACTTCGGTGGGCTGCGACCGCTAAGAATGCGGCAAAGGCCGACAGGTCATTGCCCTTGGATTGGTGAATTGATTTCATCATGGAATCAAATATTAACCAGATTGTCGCGACAGTCAATGAGCCATAGACTCGAATGAAGCTGCAGCATCGCGGGTCCAAAATGGCCGGTGTCGCTCTGAGAGCATCTCGTCCGCAGCCCAAACAGTAATCATCACCTGATCGAAAGGACAATGCGATGAAGATGAAGGCAGTTGTGATGACTGGGGCGAACAAGCCCTGGGAGATCCATGAGGTTCCCATGCCCAAGGCAGAGCCAGGGCTGGTCCTGGTGAAAGTTCACGCCTCCGGCATGTGCTACACGGACGTGTGGGCAACTCAGGGGGCTGGCGGTGACATTTATCCCCAGACCCCGGGTCACGAAGTGGTCGGCGAAATCGTCGAAGTCGGCGCGGGCGTCCACACGCGCAAGGTTGGAGACCGAGTCGGCACCACCTGGGTACAGTCCTCGTGCGGTCGATGCCCCTACTGCCGCCAGAACCGCCCGTTGACCGGCCAGACGGCCATGAACTGCGTTTCGCCCAGAACGACCGGCTTCGCGTCGCAGGGCGGGCACGCAGAGTACATCGCAATTTCTGCGGAAGGCACCGTATTGTTGCCCGATGGGCTGTCCTACACGGACGCCGCGCCCATGATGTGCGCGGGCTATACCACCTGGAGCGGCCTGCGCGACGCAGAGCCGAAACTGGGTGACAGGGTCGCGGTGCTGGGTATCGGCGGGTTGGGCCACGTCGCCCTGCAGTTCTCAAAGGCGTGCGGATTCGAGACCATCGCGATCACGCATTCCCCAGACAAGCACAAGCTTGCGACCGACTTGGGTGCCGACCACGTCGTCACCAATGCCGAGGAGCTGCTGGCGGTCGGTGGTGCCGACGTGTTGCTGATCACCACCAACGACTTCGAAACTGCCGAAAAGGCGCTCGCGGGAGTCAATCCTGACGGTCGCATCGTCCTTTGCGGGCTCGACTTCAGCAAGCCGTTCTCGATTCCGTCCGACGGCAAGCCATTTCATATGATGCGCCAACGGGTGGTTGGCTCCACGCATGGCGGACAGCACTACCTCGCCGAAATTCTCGACTTGGCCGCGAAGGGTAAGGTCAAGCCTATTGTCGAAACCTTCTCGCTTGACCAAGCAACGCAGGCTTATGACCGCCTGTCCTCCGGGAAGATGCGATTCCGTGGAGTGTTCCTGCCTCACGGCGCAAATTGATACCCAGCACGATTCCGGCGACCGCCCGGTCGCCGGAATCGTGTTAATCGGAGGGATGGCTTGGCACCTAGATCACCAATATTCTGGAGTGCTCATCTGCCCACGTCGTGGCGAATTACTCCGGGAGTCGATCTACAGATCGACAGGAACGAAGAGTTCATCAAGCTAACCTTGGCTGTCCTTATGACGCCCGACTGATCAGGCGCCAGAGCGCTATTACCCTTGTTCTCACTTAGACGCCCGCAACGCGATCAATCCCTGATCGCCGCTGTCGGTGATGGCGATAACTCGTTAAGCATGCACCGGGCTTGAGCTGAACCCCTGTTTCCGCCCTTTCACAGTCAAGGGCTTATGGTTATTCCAGCATCACTAAAGATGACTTACAAAAGCCGAAGCCGACGCTACTTTTTCGATGGGCCTCCTATCCCGTTCTCCAGACCGATTAGCAGATCGGAAAGCTGGGTATTCAATTCTTTCACCGCCGATGCGTCCAACAGCTTCAAAATCGCACGCTCATTCTGAACATGGGCCTCCACAGCCCGGTCGATAAGCTCGCGGCCAGAGTCTGTCAGCTGTGCAAGCATGCTCCGTGCATCTTGCGGATCGGGTAGACGAATCACCCACCCTGCTTTCTCTAGTCGTTTCAGGCGATACGTCATGGTGCCTGACGTGATCATCAATGTTGAAAAAATAGCGGTCGGCGTAAGGCAATACGGAGCGCCCGAACGTCTAAGCGCTGCTAGCACATCGAACTCCGACATGGTGATTTGAAACACCTCGAACGTGTTTTCGAGCCGACTTTGTAATAACGCGGCACAACGTTGCAAGCGACCGATTGGCCCCATGATATCGACCTGCAAATCTGGGCGTTCACGCCTCCATTGGTCGAGAATCTTATCCACTGAGTCGCATTGGCGGTTCAAAATCTGCCCCTATATCTCGACTTGAAGATAAATAATCGTAAAAATCTTAACCCGTATCACCGCAATGCGCCGCACACGTAGTCATCAAGCAATGTCTGAGAAGTGGTACAAGATCACCCCCCTCCCCGGCGTCCTGCCAACCAAACACAACACCCCTCATTTGCACGCAATAGATCACAGCCGATCAGGCCTTATCGTGCAGCTCCGGCTCATCACCTCCCGACGCATTCCCCAGCCAGGATGACGCGGAGAAGATCCAACAGTTTCAGTTCAAGGATATCCAACCGAAGGCGGCATCCAAAATTACAGATATCGCAGACGCCAGCCTCCTCCTCAGGCACTCGGAACAGGAGATCAGCAAGCGCGTGTACCGGCGCATCGGTGCGGTAGCGCAGCCTTCAAAATGAGATAGTTTCGGAACGCCAGCACTTTCCAGCAGGCAATAAAAAACCCCGTAGACGTTAATCTACGGGGTTTCTAAGAGTGGAGGCCGAGGTCGGAATCGAACCGGCGTAGGCGGATTTGCAATCCGCTGCATAACCATTTTGCTACTCGGCCTCAAACGATCAATGCCCAAACTGCTGACATTTACCGCATATGAACTTGAGTGGGCTACGTGAAGCTTGCCTCTACTCTATCTCATTGAAAACATTGAAGTTTTTTATGCTTCAGGGCGTTCGATGGCGGCAATTATGTACTGATTTACCGAGGCTGGCAAGCCCTTGATTTCAAAAAATATTCTTCCAGGTCGCAGGGCCGGGCTGCCAGGCCCCTGCCCTGCACTGGCTTAGTAGCCCAGTGACAGCCCCGTATTGCGCCGCGGGTCGTTGGCACCGTAGAAGCGGTTGTTGCCCACGGGCTTGCCGTCCAGGGACGGGGCGCCGACGAGGATGGCGGCCAGGTGGTTGGCGTCTTGTGGGCCGGCAAATTTGTGGCCCCAGCTCTCGAGGATTTTCTGGGTGTCGGGGCTCAGGGCGAAGGTTTCCAGGTTGGTACTGTCGGGCATCCACTGTTGGTGGAAGCGTGGGGCGTTGACGGCTTCCTGGATGTTCATCTTGTAGTCGATGACATTGAGGATGGTCAGCAAGGTGGCGGTGATGATGCGGCTGCCGCCCGGGGTGCCGATGACCATCACGGCCTTGCCGTCCTTGGTGACGATGGTCGGGCTCATGGATGACAGCGGCGCCTTGCCCGGGGCGATGGCGTTGGCTTCGCCCTGGACCAGCCCGTACATGTTGGGCACGCCGACCTTGACAGTGAAGTCGTCCATTTCGTCGTTGAGGATCACCCCGGTCTTGCTGGCCATGACGCCGGCGCCGAACCAGTCGTTGAGGGTGTAGGTCACCGAGACCGCATTGCCCCATTTGTCGACGATGGAGTAATGGGTGGTGTTGCTGCCTTCATGGGGCGCAACGCCGGGCTTGATGGCCATGGAGTCGCCGGCTTTTTGCGGCTCGATGGCGGCGCGCAGTTTGGCGGCGTAGTTCTTGTCCAGCAGGTGCTCCACCGGGTTCTGTACAAAGTCCGGATCGCCGAGGTAGCTATTGCGGTCGACGTAGGCGTGGCGCATGGCTTCGATCTGGTAATGAGTGCCCTGGGCCGAGCCGTAGCCCAGTTCGGCCATGGGGTAGCCTTCGAGGATGTTCATGATCTGGCAGATCACCAGGCCGCCCGAGCTGGGTGGTGGCGCCGAGACCACGTGGTAGCCGCGGTAGTCGCATTCGATGGGGGCCAGTTCGCGGGTCTGGTATTTGTCCAGGTCAGCCTGGGCGATGATGCCTTTGCCGGCCTGGCTGGAGTCGACGATGGCCTTGGCCACCCAGCCTTTGTAGAAGCCATCGGTGCCCTTGGCGGAGATTTCGCGCAGGGTGCGGGCCAGGTCTTTTTGCACCAGTTTCTGCCCGACCTGCAGCGGCTCACCTTTGTTGAGGAAGATGCCGCGCAGGTCCTGGTCTTTTTTGAACTCTTCAGTGGCGCTGTGCAGCATGTCGATATCACCCTGATCGAGGGCAAAGCCGTTTTCCGCAAGCTCGATGGCTGGCGCGATCACTTGTGCGCGCTTGAGGGTGCCGTATTTGCTCAAGGCCAGTTCCATGCCGGAGACGGTGCCCGGCACGCCGACCGCCAGATGGCCCTTGGCGCTCAGGCCCGGGACGACATTGCCGTCCTTGTCCAGGTACATGTCGGCAGTCGCCGCCAATGGGGCTTTTTCGCGGAAATCGAGGAAGGTCTTGCGCCCGTCCGCCAGTTGCACGGTCATGAACCCGCCGCCCCCCAGGTTACCCGCTGCCGGGTAGACCACGGCCAGGGCGTAACCGACGGCGACTGCCGCATCCACGGCGTTGCCGCCAGCCTTCAGCACATCGACGCCCACATGGGTTGCCAGGTGCTGGGCCGTCACCACCATGCCGTTTTCACCGGCCACCGGGGCCTGGGAGGCCGCCTGCACACCGCTGAACGTCAGGACCAAGGCCGTCGCTATCAAGGTTCGGGTAAAGGGTTGGTAGTTCATCCGTGGGTACTCTGTTTGTCAGAAGCATTAAACGTAGCTGCTTTCGCCCACCAACCCCAGCCAGGTGGCGCTTTTCAGACAGAGCTTGTCGGTAACGCAATGCTATATTCGCCCCGCCCTACTCATTGCCCATGAGATACACCAATGCCCACGGTCGTCGACCCGATCCACGCGCTGTACCACAAGATCACCTGGAAACTGGTTCCCTTCCTGTGCTTCTGCTACCTGGCCGCCTACCTGGACCGGATCAACATCGGTTTTGCCAAGTTGCAGATGCAAGACCAGTTGCAGTTCAGCGAAACCGCCTTCGGCCTGGGCGCCGGCCTGTTCTTTGTCGGCTATATCCTGTTTGAAGTGCCGAGCAACCTGATCCTTGCGCGCGTCGGCGCGCGGATCTGGATTGCCCGCATCATGATCACCTGGGGCCTGCTCTCGGCCTGCACGTTGCTGGTCACGTCCACCACCCAGTTCTATGTGCTGCGCTTTTTGCTCGGCGTCGCTGAAGCCGGGTTCCTGCCGGGGGTGTTGTATTACCTGACCACCTGGTTCCCCACCCATCGCCGGGGGCGGGTCATTGCGCTGTTCATGATCGGCCTGCCGCTGTCCAGCGTGATAGGCGGGCCGTTGTCCGGCTGGATCATGGGCCATTTCGACCAACTGGGCGGCCTGCGCGGCTGGCAATGGCTGTTCCTGCTTGAAGCACTGCCCAGCGTGCTGTTGGGGGTGCTGGCGTTCTGGGCGTTGCCCAATACCTTTCACCAGGCCAAATGGTTGTCGACCGCTGAAAAGACCTTGCTGCACGAGCAACTGCGCGCCGATGACAGCCAGGCCGGCCACAACCCACGGCGCTTTCGCGATGGTTTCTTCAACCTCAAGGTATGGATGCTCGGCGGGATCGACTTTTCAATCCTGCTCAGTGCCTACGCCATGGGCTTCTGGATGCCGACCCTGATCCGCAACGCGGGGGTCAGCGATACGCTCCATATCGGCCTGCTCACCGCCCTGCCCAGTGTCGCCGCGCTGGCCGGCATGCTGTTGATCGGTGCCAGCTCCGACAAATACCGCGAGCGCCGTTGGCACATTATCGTGCCGTTTTTGGTGGGCGCCGTGGCCATGGCCAGTAGCACGTTCTTTACCCATAACGTGGTTGCTACGGTGGCTTTGTTTGCCGTTGCTTCGGCAGCAATCCTCGGCGCAGTGCCGGTGTTTTTCAGCCTGCCGGCGACCTTCCTCACAGGCACCGCGGCAGCCACCGGTTTTGCCCTGGCCTGCTCCCTGGCGAATATCGCCGGGCTGGTCAGCAACTCGTTGATGGGCCTGGCAATCGACCTCTCCGGCAACAGCGCCGGGGCCATGTGGTTCTTTGCCGCCAGCCTGGTACTCAGTTGCCTGCTGGTGATCGCCTTGCCGGCAAAGCTGGTCAACCGCTAGGGCCCCGGCGCCGCGACTTTCTGTGCCTGCGCCTGTTCGGCAAACGAGGCCAGCCCACCCCCATGGCGCCCTTGAGCCCGGTGCCGAGCACGTAGTAGGCGGTCTTGGCCTCGATCAGGCGGGCATCGTCCGGGGTATCCCAATGGCTGCGCCCCATGCCATGCACATTCGGCAAACCGCTCGGCCGTGGCCATTGAACCCTTGATTGAAATCAAGCCCGGGAGCGCGGCGTTCAGGCGCTGGCCAGCGCAGCCTCCGGGCTTAACAGTCTTTGACAGTTTCCCGACAAAGCTGTCAAAGACCCCTGCCCACGCCGTCCCTAGCATTCGAGCCTCCCATGGAACGACGAAGGCCATCATGCGTTCAAGAACGATCTACCTCGCTGCCACCTCTGTGTGCCTGATCACCTGCACCCAACTGTCAGCCGCCACGGACTGGCAATACAGCCTGCAAGCCGGGGCGGCCAACCTGCCGCGTTACAGCGGCAGCAATGAGCGGATGACCGCTCCCTTGCTGGGCGTGAATGTTGTCAGCCCCTGGGGGATTTTTCTCGATACCAACAAGGGTTTGGGTTGGGGTTATGAGGATGACAACCTGAGTTTCAGTGCCTATGTCGGGGCCAGCACCGCGCGCAAGGACCAGAAGAAAAGCACCAGCCAAGGCTCTGACCGGCTCAAGGGCATGGGGCATATCAAATCGCGCCCGCAATTGGGGGTGAGTGCCAGCTATAGCCTGGGCACGGCGATCCTGGGCGCGACCCTGGAACATGCGTTGGAGCAAGACGATAAAAAAGACAGCGGCAAGGCTTTTACCTCTTTGGCGTTGAGCATCGGCACCAACCTGTATGACGGCGACTACGGCACCGTGGACGCCAGCCTCAACAGCCTCTTTGGCGATGGCAACTATATGCAGACCTGGTATGGCGTGACCGAAGGCCAGGCCCGGCACAGCCGCTTTCGCGCCTATGATGCCAAGGGTGGGATGGTCAGCCGGGGGTTGAATGTGAACTGGACCTTGCCGATCAACGAGCAGACCAGCTTCTCGACCTTACTGGATGTGCAGTACTTGTCCGGCGATGCGGGCAAAAGCCCGATTGTCGAGCGTCGCATGCAAACCTCGGTGATGGGCGTGCTCAACTACACCTTCTGATTGGATAACCCAATCAAACATGTAGGAGCTGGCTTGCCGGTTCCTACATGTTTTGATCTTAGAAGGTCAATCGGCGTAGGCCCAGGTCATCCGGAACGACGCACCGCCCCACTGCGAGTCCAGCACCTGCACCTGCCCGCCATGCCACTGGCTGACCCGCTGGACCAACGCCAGGCCCAGGCCGAAGCCGCCGGTGCGGCGGTCGCGGCTGGCGTCCAGGCGCATAAACGGCTGGAAGATTTTCTCCCGGCCATCCTCGGGTACGCCGGGGCCGTCGTCACACACTCGTACCTCATACCCGCTGCCGAACTTGACCAACGACACCTCCACCCGACGCTCCGCGTAACGAATGGCATTGCGCAACAGGTTGATCACCGCGCGTGCCATGAACCGTGGCTCGATCTGAATGAAGTCGACTTCACAGGTACGCAACGACAGCTGCACACCTTCGGCTTCGGCTTCCAGGGCTACACTGCCGATCACACTGTCGAGCCAGCTTTGGGCCTCGATATTCTCGCGGGTGACCTGTGTCGCGCCACGTTCAAGGCTGGCGTAGGTCAACAGCTCGGAAACCATCTCCTCCAGCTCGCCGAGGTCGGCGTACATGTCACCAATCAGTGCGCGGCTCTGGCGTGGGTCTGCTTCCTGTCTGAGTTGGTCGAGCTCAAACGACAAGCGTGCAATTGGCGTTCGCAGTTCATGGGACACCGCATTGGTCAGCTCGCGCTGGTTGGCGATCAGGTGCTCGATGCGCTCGGCCATCTGGTTGAAGTGCCCGGCCAATTCGCGCACGGTCGAGCGGCGCGACAACAGGATGCGCGAGCCCAGGTCATTGTTCCCAAAACGCTGGGCCGCCAGGCGGATATGCTCAAGGTCTCGCCAGTGCGGGCGCACCCAGAAATACAAGACAATGGCCAGGCACAGGCCCAGCAGGCTGTAGGCCCACAGGTACAGCCAGCGAGGTTCCACCGGTAGCTTGATCTCAAGCAGTTGCGCACCGCCGTCGATATCAGTGATGAACTCCATGAAGTCGCCACGCACCACCAATTTGCCGTCAGCCAGCAATTGCTGCTCGCGGGGAGTGAGCCCGGCACCGTCCCGGGCAATCAAGGCCAGGCGCAGGCCATAGTGCTGTTGCAACTCGGCCAGGCGCGTCTCGCGGGCCCTGCCGGCGGGCAACGGGCGCAATTGCTCCACCAGGCCGTAAGCCGGACCGCGCATGGCTTCGCGGTTGTAGGTTTCATTGGCTTCGGGCAGCAATTCATCGAAGGTGTAGTTCACCAGCAAGATCGCCCCGGCCAGGCCCAGGGCCAGGATGATGTACAGACGCAGAAACAGGCGCAGCATCTGGCTAGACCTCCCAGGCAAACGGATTGAACAGGTAGCCCTTGCCCCAGATGGTCTTGATACACACCGGCTCGCGGGGGTTGTCGTTGAGTTTGTTGCGCAGCTTGCTGATGTAGACGTCGACACTGCGGTTGAGCCCATCGAAGGCAATCCCGCGCATACGGTTGAGAATATCGTCGCGCGAGAGGATCTTGCCGGCGCTGCTGGCCAGCAACCACAGCAGCTCGAACTCCATGGTGGTCAGGTCGATCTTCTCGCCACCCAGGCTCACCCCCCGGCAACTGCGGTCAATCGCCAGTTGGCCGAACGCCAGGGAACCACGCACGGTGGGCTCTGGCAGGTGGCGCCGCTGCAGGGCCCGCAGACGCGCCAACAGCACTGGCGGCTTGATCGGCTTGATCACATAGTCATCGGCGCCGGACTCCAGGCCAAGGATGTGGTCCAGGTCATCTTCCTTGGCCGTAAGGATCACGATGGGTGTGTCGGACACCGTGCGAATCTCACGGCATACGTGCAGGCCACTCTGGCCGGGCAGCATCAGGTCAAGGACGACGATCTTGGGCTTGAATGCAAGGAACGCCGCCAGCGCCTGGTCACCGCGATACACGGTGGACACTTCAAAGCCATGCTGGGACAAGAAATGGGCGATCAGCCCCGCCAGCTTCTCATCGTCCTCAATGAGCAATACCTTGCCAAGACCCAAGTTTTCCATAGGTTTCCACTGTGCGAGCACCAATTGAAGTGCGGGCATTATAGAGGGCAACGGCGGTCCACAAGCGCACGCAAGGCCCCATCCAGCAGGGCTTTGATGCAAACTTCATGTTTTTAAGAGTTTTTTACAAATAGCCCGCAGTCTTTCACGGGCATTTGATATCAGGCTGGCACGCCGCTGTGGAAGCGGAACTCGACGTCCGGCGACTCGATCAGTTCCTGCTCGGCGGCGCGTACCCGCTCGATCACCTGGGCAACATCCTTGGCATCGCCATATTGATAGGCCAGCTTCAGGTAACCCTGGAAGTGTCGTGCCTCGCTTTTCAGCAGGCCAAAGTAGAACTTGCCGAGTTCTTCGTCCAAATGCGGCACCAATGCTTCAAAACGCTCGCAACTGCGCGCTTCGATAAAAGCGCCCACCACCAAAGTGTCCACCAGCTTCACCGGCTCGTGGCTGCGCACCACTTTACGCAAGCCCGAGGCATAGCGGCTGGCATGCAGTTGGCGCAGCTCGATCTTGCGCTTTTTCATCAGGCGCATGACTTGCTCGTGGTGCACCAGCTCTTCGCGGGCCAGGCGCGACATCATGTTGATCAGGTCGGCATGGGAGTGGTACTTGGCGATCAGGCTCAAGGCGGTACTGGCGGCCTTGAACTCGCAATTCTTGTGGTCGATCAGCAGGGTTTCCTGGTCGGCCAGCGCGGCCTGGACCCAGGCGTCGGGGGTGCGGCAACCGAGGAAGTCATGGATTTCGGGCAGGTTCATCGGGCTCACGGGCAAAGGGTCACAAAAGGCCGCCGATTATACCGACCCCACCGCAGACCACCAGTCACGGGCCTTGATGTGCATCAACATGACGTACGGCAGGCAGCAACTATAGTTGTTCGAAGCCTTGCCCTTCCCACCCTTGGAGATCCCGCTCATGAACGATATTGGCAAAATCCTGGTGATCATCGAGCCCGAACACTCGGAAAGCCTGGCCCTCAAGCGTGCCAAGCTGATCGCCGGGGTGACCGATGCTCACTTGCATTTGCTGGTGTGCGATAAAAAGCATGAGCATTCGGCGCTGTTGAGCTTGCTCAAGGAGCAACTGCTGGCAGACGGCTACAGCGTCAGCACCGAACAGGCCTGGAGCAACAACCGGCACGAAACCATCATCGACGCGCAGCAGGCCGAAGGTTGCGCACTGGTGATCAAGCAACACTACCCTGACAGCCCACTGAAAAAAGCCCTGCTGACGCCGGATGACTGGAAACTCTTGCGCCTGTGCCCCGCGGCAGTGCTGCTGGTCAAGACCGCGACGCCATGGACAGACGGTGTGATCCTGGCGGCCATCGACGTGGGCAATCTCGATAACGAACACAAAGCCCTGCACGCCGCCATTGTCGACCATGGTTTTGACATTGCCGGCCTGGCCAAGGGCCAGTTGCATGTGATCAGCGCCCATCCGTCACCCATGCTGTCGGCCGCCGATCCAGTGTTCCAACTCAAGGAAACCATCGAGGCCCGCTATCGCGAGCAGTGCAAAGCGTTCCAGGCCGAATTCGATATCGACGACAGCCGCCTGCATATCGAAGAAGGCCCGGCCGATGTGCTGATCCCCCATGCCGCCCACAAACTGCGCGCGGCGGTCACGATCATTGGCACCGTGGCGCGCACCGGGATTTCCGGGGCGTTGATCGGCAATACGGCAGAAGTGGTGCTGGATGCGCTGGAAAGCGATGTGCTGGTGCTCAAGCCCCAGAGCATCATCGATCACCTGGAGGAACTGGCCAGCAAGGCCTGATACCAATCCACCAACCCATGTAGATCAACTGTAGGAGCTGGCTTGCCGGCGATGGCGGTGTGTCAGTTGATAGAGACTTGACTGACACTGCGCTATCGCCGGCAAGCCGACCCCTACAGGTTGATTGGGGTCGTCAGCCGGAGAGTGCGTCTTTGAGGAAGCCAGGGGCGATATAGCGCTGGTAATGCGCCTCGGACAGGATAAAAAACTCCCGATCAATGGCGTCGCGCAGTTGCGGCAGGTTCCAGTCGCGAAACTCCGGCATCAGCACCATGCCATAGGCTTGCAGATTGTTGATCACCCGGGCACCCCGGGCGATCAACTGGTAGGCCCAGCAGTATTCGGACTGGTGCGGCACAAAGCGGATTTTGCGTTGCTCCAGCTGCCAGCGCAGTAACTTGGGGTCGAACACCTCCAATTTGCCCGCCATGACCTGCACCAACAGTTGCTCAAGCCGCAGCCATACCGCACGTTTTTCTTCCTCGCCATAACCATTCCACTGGATCACTTCGTGGTGGAAACGCTTGCAGCCACGGCACACGAGATCGCCGTAAACCGTAGAGCACAGGCCGATGCAGGGGGTCTTGATGGTTTTGTTGGGCATGGGTGGCAGCGCACAAATCAGCGAAACAGTGGCCTATGTTAGCCCTTTGTCTAAGGTTCATCACCCTGCAAACTTGCTGCGGCAACTTACCTTTAGAAATTTTTTGCCGTAGAATCATCCGGCCTTGTAAGGCGCCAAATAATCCGTTGGAAGCTGTT
>Ga0180008_1000269_pt1 | contig 50563 bp, 32 predicted proteins | sample MM_PW_MetaG_FD_121121 | JGI IMG/M metagenome (GOLD analysis project Ga0180008, IMG submission 121121) | Groundwater microbial communities from the Aspo Hard Rock Laboratory (HRL) deep subsurface site, Sweden - MM_PW_MetaG | ecosystem: Environmental > Aquatic > Deep subsurface > Groundwater... | reverse complement strand
CTGAAATAATCAATAAATATAACCCTCACCATCATGGTTCATTTTTTGCTAAGGGTGGGCTGGTTTTAACTTGAATACAATTCCGATACTACGAAGTAGATCGGCAACTACCCAGCTCCAGACCGACCTCCGCCCTTACGGGCTCCGGCGGCTGAAGCAGATCGTTTCGATCGGATGGAACGATCCGCGATTTACACAGAGCCTGCTCTGAAAAGAAGCAGAAGGAAAATCCATGGATGGAGGTCTGAAATGAAAAAATGCTTATTCTGCATACTCATCCTGCTGGCATTATCATTGTCAGCCGCAAAAAAAAAAAACAATCCCCTCCCCAATCCCGGATTCGAGGAGGGCGACAAGATGTGGGCATTCAGGGATTCGACTTCGAAGCTTGCCCCCGAAGCCGCCCATGAGGGAGAGAACGGTCTCCGCGTCGGTGACGAGGAATACAATTCAGATCCGGGCTCTGTCACCAGCGCGAAGCTGTCGGTGAATCCGGACAGGAAATATTTCGTATTGCAGGGGCATCCGGCGGCATGGGGCGGACCGCGTTTCGACGAGTTCGTTAAGATAATAGATTTTCTGACGAAGCAGAAATGCGTTTTCATGACGCCGGTGGAATACGTGAAGTCCTTTTTATGAAACTCAATAATCATGATTTTCCCTTCATTATTCAGCGGTCATTCCCCTGTCCGGTAATAACAATACAGTATCTCATATTCAGCGCCGGTTTTCAGCAGCGGTGAAAAAGAAAGCGTGCCGTTTTTATTAATAATATCCGAAATCAGCCAGGTGTCTTTCAGGGTGAAAGTATTCATTTTACCACTTATGATTTCCTTTATTTCAAAAAAAGAACTGAAGCCCGATGTTTCGTTTCCCTTTATTCTTAAATAGTGCGGCTGTAAGAGTCCTGAAGGGATTTCTGCCGGAGATGCTGTTTTTACCTCCGGCGAATAAGTAAATTTTGAATCAATCTCTGAAATCTGCCCGTATGCAGCCGGAGTGAGTGAAACAGTTTTTTTATTAAATACAACTTTTGAAGCAGCGGCCGCGTGCAGCTTCCATTTTCCGTTTCTGTCCATTCTGACTGCCGCAAATTGACCGTCAATTGCATATCCTCCGACAAATTCGGCCTTTTCTGCCGGACCACCTGTACAGAGAATAATATCAATGCTGCCGTCAGCCAGTTTTATTTCCAGTCCTCCCGCATACATGCTGCCGGATTGTCTAACCAACTCACGGGCTGAAACTACCGGTTTTTTTCCATCCTCATAACACTCAACTAAAGCAATAAACAGAGGACTTTTCATATCACTGATAGCGAAGGCGTGCTGATTAAACGGCATTGGGTCGGTTTGAGTCTGCGGCAAATTCCCCTTCCCTACTGCAAGTTCAAAATCAGGATGAAAGACGCTCAGACGTGTACGAATAGTATCACCGAAAGGTGAAGCCTTTCGGAAATCTTTTAGTTTCCAAAGCAATGAAGCGCTGCCTTTTGCTTTTGCCCTTTTCACATCATATACATACTGCAAGCCGCTTTCACCGGGCGCACCGTATTCTACATCTTTACCGGCAAGAGTACCGGCACTCTGCTCTTTAAGTTCTATACCATCTCCGCTGACTTCACCGATACCGGAATGAAAACAGTACATCGCCTTTTGTTCACCATCCGCCCGGAAAAAATCCACAACATAAAACTGTTTGTCATTCACCTGTATCATCGCTGCGGTTCTGTCATACCGTTTTAAACCCGGGAAGGTTTTTACGGCGTCCGCAGAAATAACCGAAGCAAGCGGCGACCGGGAAAATACTGTCACAGGAGAAAGGATTTCATTTGACATGAAACGATCAGGAAATGCCACAGTCCAGTGTGATAATGTATTACGCCACCAGGCATAACGCTGATTCCGGTCGGACATCGTCGGATATCCTGTATTGGGAGTAATACTTAAGCCAAAAGCGAAAAGATCGAGATTAAGGGTATCCCGGTGATTATGGCCGGTATTATCTCCGAAATTCATTACAAGTGCGCGGCGGTACTCAGCCTTTCCGTCTTTTAAAATACCAAAGCCCCTTCCTGATAAAAGAACGGACTGCTCTGTCACAGGCTTTTCAGAAAGTAAAGCGGTTAATCGCTGCACAACATCGTCCACTGCCTTTTTTTCTGCAAATACCCCCGGATCCTCAGACACACTCATAAACTCTGCACTTTTAAGATACTCTTTTAATTTTTTTTCATCAGTTAGTTCGTATTGTGTGAGAAATTTCCGGCCCAGTTCTCTGTCCTGCAGGGTATAAAAACCGCGAAGCAGTTCGCGGGGATATGCAGCTACCATTTTTGACGGAAATCCAAAATTCCATCCATCACCAAAATTCGGGCAGTATTTGCCGATTACCTGATAATCCACCGCACTATGGTAATAACGGATTAATTTTGATCTGAGAAGGTCAAACGCCGGTTTATAGGACGGGTTATCAGTAATAATTGATCCGGAAGTAATTATTTCGTACATACTCATTAAAGCCTGAGGCAGAATTCTCATGTATCCGTTTCCGCCCTCCCGGGAAAACCCATCACTGGTGAGTCCGTGGACTATAATATCAAGAAGACCGCCGCCGGGACGCTCTACCCCCGGTTTATAGGGCGGTTCGTACCCGCCGGGGAAAGGAAGAAATAACCAGTCCATTATTTTTTTTGATAAAGCCTGATCTGCCGCAGCGAGTGAAAAACGGAGAGCAGTTTCTTCAGAAAAACCTGCATTTCCGAACAAATACCGGAAACGCATTGCATCAAATCCATTCTGATAAAAATTTTTATCGATATGTGCTTTTACTGCTGCCGCATTTTCTTTTTTGCTGGCCAGTTTATACTGCGCAGCCTGCTTTTTTACGAACGCAAGAAAAACAGGATCTTTATCGATTGCTTCTTTTACCATTGCGTACGCCCTGGCGACTTTTGCCGCACTGATAGTAGACCAGATATCATCCATATCTTTTCCGTAAGAGCCTGTGTATTGATGATAACTTCCCTGTTTCGCCCAGTAATTAAAGTCAAGTCCGGGATATACATCAGCGATACGGTCCAGAAGGATAAGAGCCGCCCTGGCGAACCGGATATCTTTTGTCCATGTATATGCATACGCGAGAAATAAGGGCCCGTTATTAACCGCAAATGGTTTATATGGAAAACCCTGTGAAGCTCCCCAAAGGACATGAAGGGCATAAAACCCTATGAAATTATATTTTTTCCCTGCCTGGCGAAATCCTGTCGAAGGATCTACACCGAATTTGTATGCAGCATCCTTGGGGCCTTTTGCTTCTGTGTTATACAGAAGTGACGCATCCGCAACATCCGGATTAAAATTGCCATTTACATCAAATCCGGAAATATAATATGCAAAAAAATCATTTTTCGGGAAAAGATCTCCGCTTACCGGATCAATAAGTTTCCATGGAAACTTTGCGGGATTGTAATCCCACTGAAAATAATCAAAGGAATTAATCGCGGTACCGCTCACCGGCGAACCAAAAGCCTCATTAACAAATGCGCTCCGGGGGACTAATTGTGTGGGCACACTGTACCAGATATACTCAGGAGTCTTCTCAACCCAGTATCTGCAGGCTTCCAGTATTGACACCTGGAAAGCAGTGAGCCATACATATTCAGAACCTGCGGCTTTGATTTTTTTAATGTGTGCATCTAAAAATGATGTGTCCTGTTTTGCTGTGGAAAAAGGAAGCTTGTAGTCAGAAAGAGTTAATACCGGCCCTTTTTTATTATCGGCTGATCTTCCTTTTTATTTGGTGCTGCTTTTAAAACATCTATACGCATATCTTTCAGATGAAGAATATACCGGTATTTTTCATCAGGCTGTGTTGTGTTTTTCAGTGTAACTGTATTTTTACCCTTAACGACATATTCAGAAATATCAAAAACAAATTCGAAGGGCTGTGACTCGTCAAATTCAAGCGGACGATATATCACGTCTTCGGGTATCGGATCAAAATCGGGTGCCATAAATACCACAAATGCTTTTCTTGAAAACATCATAGTGCCTGAGGACACCCGTTTTGATGTAAAGAAATCCGGTTTGTTGATAAGTTTGTCAACTCCGATTTCTTTTTCATTTACCTTGAGTGCCAGCGCATGGTTTGCCCCTGAAACATATTTAAAATCCATCCGCGCTTTAAAATACAGCCGGTACTGTCTCGGCTGACGGTCTGATTCAAATTCAAAATTGAACATTTTTAATTCTTCAACTTTTATTTCTTCAGACACTTCTTCAATATCCTCGCTTTCCAGCTCAGCTTCATACAGTATTTCCTCTTCCGCTGAGTTCTCCCGGAGTGCGGGCCAAAGCGGCAGCACTGACGCACAGGCTGCTGCAAGAAAAAAAATGAATATTGATCTGTGTATTTTCATTGTTGCCTCCCGTAAATCAGAGCGAAGCGGTCAAACAGATTGTGCATATGACCAGGTGTATTGTACAATATTTTTCTTACTTTTATTTCCATAAATAAACTGATAGTATAATATCCCCGTGCAGGACAATAAAAACACTACAGCGGCGAAGTATGCCTACCGGATTGAGCTTGAAAAATTTATTTCAGCGCTCTCTACACGGTTCATAAATATCCAGACCGACAATATTCAAAAAGCAATTAATCAGGAGCTCAGGTGGCTTGGAGAGTATATCGGAGTTACCGTGTGCAGGCTGTACACCGTTACGGGTAGTATGCTGAATCTGTACTCGTGCTGGCCGGATGGCAAAAAAACTTCGTTCTGGCCTTCGCGGATTAAAGTGCATTCATTCATATGGAATATTTTTAAGCATAAGGAACCATGGATCTATCATTTTCCTGGAAATAAAATAACACCATCGGCTGTAACAACGGCATTGCCGGTATATCAAAAAGGATCTGCGGTAATTATTCCGATGTTTTTTAACAATAAACCAAACGGACTGCTTGTTCTTGCATCCCCGAACACCGATTGTGATTTTAATAAACGGACGGTCATGCTGCTGCAAACCGCGGGTGAAATTTTTATAGATGCGGTAGAACGCATGAAAAATAATAAAATTATCGAACAGGAACGTTTCCTGCTGCGCGCGTTAATGGATACGTATACAGACAGAATTTACTTTAAAGATCTTAAAAGCAGGCATACCCGGGTAAATAAGTCATGGTGTAAGCTCCATAGAATAACCGATGAATCCCTTGCCATCGGAAAATCAGATTTTGATTTTTTCAGCAAAAAAGATGCGGAAGAAGCGTATGCCGATGAACAAAAAATCATCCGCACCGGTGTGCCGTTACTGAATAAAATTGAAAAAAAGATTGCAGATACCGGAAAAAAAAGAGCGACTCTTGTATCAAAAATGCCGCTTCGCGACGCAAACGGTCAAATCGTCGGTACATTCGGCATTTCCCGCGATATTACCGAGTTAATGAATACGCGTGAAGCAATTGAATATGAAAGAAATCAGCTCAACACGCTCATTGATAATCTTCCGGACAGTATCTACATCAAAGATACTCACAGCCGGTTTGTCCGTAATAACAGGCATCATCTCGATGTACTCGGTGTCGTGAATCAGGAGGAAGTGCTTAATAAAACAGATAAAGATTTTTTTCCGAAAGAACTTGCCGAAAAATATTTTACTGATGAACAAAACATTATCAGTACCGGTGTGCCTATATACGATAAAATAGAACCGGTGATTGAGTATACTAAACGGAAAAAGCTTAAAAAATGGTATGCCACCACAAAAGTGCCGATACGGGACAGTGAAAACCATATCAGCGGATTAATCGGCATTGGCAGGGATATTACCGACCGGGTGATAAGCGAACAAAAACTGAAGCAAAGTCATGAAAACCTGCGGAAAATGCTCTGCGATATTATCGAAACTATGGCTCGTATTGTGGAAACAAGAGATCCCTATACCTCCGGACATCAGCAGCGGGTGGCGCAGCTTTCCTCGGCGATTGCCGCTGAAATGGGCATCCCTGATGAAGAGATATACTACATACACATGGCCGCGCAAGTGCATGATATCGGAAAAATGTCTGTGCCTGCAGAAATATTAAGTAAAACCGCAAAACTGAACGACGCAGAATTTTCCCTTATTAAATTTCATACCGTACAGGGATATGAAATCTTAAAACAGATTGATTTTCCTTATCCTATTGCAGATATTGTACATCAGCATCATGAACGGATAGACGGGAAGGGATATCCTCAGGGACTCAAAGGCCGTAAAATTCACACCGCAGCAAAAATCATCGCGGTTGCGGATACACTGGAAGCGATTGCCAATCACCGGCCGTATCGCCCCGGTTTTGGAACTGCTTTTGCGGTGAAGCAGATTATTGCAGCCGCAGGGACGCATTTGGATCCTGCGAGTGTAAAAATCTGCGCCGGTTTGTTCAGGAAGAAAAAGTTTACCTTTATCTGAATTAATCAGTACATCTGCCGCGGTCACATCTGTTTATTTCTATGCCGAAAAACCAGAAAAAATGATTACTTTGAAAAAAAATTTCACTTTTTCATGAAATTAGTGTTATAATGTGCATAGAAAAGATGATGGCAAATGACCAATTTTCACCAGTTCGCCCAATGGCGGACAAAGCTACCGGAGACCTGATCAGGAAATTTTGAGAGCTATGAGGAGAATTAGTATGAAAAGATGGAAAAGTAACTACGGCCTCGCAGTTGCCCGGAAGACAGCACTTTTTATTTTCATGGTACTTGTGTCCGTGATCTCTGTTTTTCCCGCGCTTGTCGCACAATATAATTTTGACGGAAATGCAAATGACTCTTCTTCCAATAATCACGGAACGGTGAGTGGACCGGTTTCGACTAATGACCGGCTTGGGAACGCTAATGCGGCTTATTACTTTGACGGGGTTGATGATTACATATCGGTACCGGATGCTGATCATCTTGACTGTACCAACTTTACACTCACCATCTGGGCAAAGCCATCTGTTAATCTCTCCGGCAACCGTTTTTTTTTCTCCAAGGGGAACAATTTTTCCCTCCGCTTTAACGGCTCTCTCGATTTTATTGTTAATAATATTCTCTGTGTCGATTATGCCACGGCGCTTAATAGCAATACCTGGTATCATCTCGCGGTTACCTTCGATGCCGGGACGCATGTCCAGAAAGGGTACATTAACGGTCAGGTTATCCATTCATCAAACCTGACGCACACACCCATACTTACCACCAATAATCTGCTGATAGGCGCGCTGTATGAGACAGGTGGATATAATATCCCCGGCATTCTTGATGATGTAAAAATCTACAATCATGCCCTTTCCCCCGCTGAAATTTCAAATATTTCCGAAGCGGGTTATCTGGTTACTTACGATAAAAATGCCGCTGATGCCGCCGGCACAATGAACGCGCAGACTGTCTTTTCTAACGGAATACTGTCAAAAAATATTTTTACCCGTACCGGATATTCGTTTACGGGATGGTCGCTCAGTTCCGGCGGTCCGGTACACTACGCTAACGGAGGAAGGTTCACCAATTCAAGCGCGCTCACCTTGTATGCAGTGTGGGGATCAAAAAATTTACTCGCCAATAATGACTGGGAAAACGGTTCTACTAATGGATGGACAATGACATCTGCAGATGGTACCGGATACGCTCTCATCAGCGGAGTCGGCTGGAGCGGTTCAAAGGGTGCGGTCTCTTCGCATCAGGCTTGCTACAAATCCCAGCGCGTTACCGCAGAGGCGCATGGGTATTCCAGTGCTCTTCTCTCAATGACTAACACGGTTATTACTTTTTCCGAATGGGTCGCTGCGTACAACGGAAATGCCGCTGCGGATTCTTACGCGGTGACTCTCAAATTGCTTGACAATTCATTCAGTATAGTCGCTTCGGTAACGACCGGAACGAAAACAATAGTACCCAACGACGGCTGGGTACAGGCTACGGTATCCTTTACCAATACAGCAGGACTTACTAATATCGTGTACTTTGAAGTTGAGTCAATGGGTGATGACGGTGAAAGCTGGGCAGGCTTTTACGGCACCATATTCGATGATGCCACGCTCAGTGTAACTGCTGGTCTAACCGGAGCAGGTACAGCGGCAAGTCCGTATCTGATAGGCAGTCTTGACACACTCCGGCTTGTGAGTGTCATGACAAATGTGTGGAGCAATTATTTCAGGCTGACCGCGCATATCGACGCGACGCCCACAAGCGGCTGGAACGGCGGCGAGGGCTTTATTCCCATCGGAAATTTAACAACCAAATTTACCGGATTTTTTGACGGTAACGGCTTTTCTATCAGCAACCTCTATATAAACCGCTCATCAGAATACTATCAGGGTCTTTTCGGATGGATCAATGGCGGGGCAGTAGTGTCAAACCTGTCGCTGCTGAATGCTGTGGTAACAGGTGGTGAATACGTGGGAGCTCTCGCGGGAAAAATGGAAAACAGTACCATTCACTCCGTGTATAACAGCGGCAGGGTTTCCGGATCACAATATATCGGAGGATATACAGGTATTACTACCACAGTAAACTTCTTTCAATGCGCTTTTGCCGGAACGGTATCAAACTCTGCTTCTATGTACTCGGCATTTTTTTCAGGAAGTCTGGACAGCAGCTCAAAGATTTTTGATTCGTACTGCCGCGGAACCCTTGTATCAGCAGGTAATTACACTGGCGGTTTTGCCGGAAATAATTATTCCGGCAGTCTGGTCTCAAATTGTTACGTCTCAGGTGTGATGATCTGCACCCAGGCGAATGCCGGCGCGCTTGCGGGATGGTCATCTTCCGGTTCAACACTGCACAGCTTCTGGAATACCGATCTGACTGCAAATGGTTTCGGCGCTTCCAGCCCCGCTACAAACGGATGTCTTGGATTAAACACTGCCGCGCTTCAAAGTCAGGGCAGCTTTCCGCTTTTTGATTTTACTTCGGTCTGGGCAATTGATCCGCTTAAAAAGACCAATGAGGGATATCCATTTCTCCGCGCGCATGCCTTTTCGCTGGTATCGAATATTCCGGCTGGTACTAATGTACCGGCAGATACAAACGCACCGGCGGTGGCTTTCAGTCATAGCACAATGACCACAAATCAGCCGTTTATTCTTTCGCTCAGTGTGAATGAAAATTACGGGTATTATTCCCTGAATGGAACAGTATTTTACACTTTTACTACGGCGGGGACTAACCTAACCATCAGCGCGAATACCACAGTATATGGGTACGGACTTGACGCCGCAAGCAACAGGAGTCCGACAATTACCAATGTCTATACTGTTTCCTCGCTTAGCGGAATCAGTATCGGCTCCGGGTGGAATTTTATCAGCATTCCGCATAATGTTGCCGAGTCGGCAGAAACCATGTTTGGTTCCGCACTAAGTTCACTGAAAGGTTTTTATATCTACGGCTGGGATACTGAGTATAATTATTTTGAAGAAACCAAAATACTTCAGCCCGGGCAAGGGTACTTTGTTGCGGTACCTGACGGCGGTTCCGCGAGCGCGGTTATTGATTCTGCGAAACTGCTCGGATCGGGAACCAGTCATGCATTCAGCATCAGTAAGAGCGGCTGGCACTTATTCGGCAATCCTTTTCTGCATGGGTTCAGTACCGCAGATGTTACCGTTGCTTCCGGAGGAACTACCAAAACCTTCACCGAGGCAGTTGCCGCCGGATGGCTTGAAGGCAGCGCCTGGCGCTGGGTCAACGGCTATGTAAATACTCCGCAGATTCCGGCCGGAAGCGCATTTTGGCTGAAAACCGCGGTAAATGGTCTGACAGTCACGCTTAATTCGGTTGCTGCGCAGGCAGCCGCGCCGTACCTTAGAACGTATGGTCATGCTTTATCGCCGGTGTTTGAAAATCAGGGAACGGGCATCGGAAAAAATTTTGTTTTTGCCCGGGAAGTTATGGTAAAAACTGCGGATACTGCAGACAGCGGTATCATTCTTGCAGCCGCTGCCGCAGCTCTTGACGGTATAGATGTGTATGACATAACGAAGGCACCCGCTATCGCTGATACCGTCCGGCTTTCTGTAGGAGATCACGGATTAGGCGGTGATTTCAGAGCTTCAGACGGCAAAACCAAGCGATTCGTGCTGCACATTGATCATCTTGTCACAGGTCAGGAGACACAACTTGTATTTACTTCTCTCACCGGAGAGGGCTATTATGTCTGGCTGCTGCAGGATAACGAAAGCGGAAAACTGACTCAGCTCGGAACAGCCGGTTCATACAGTTTTGTGCCGGCGGTCGATGGAAGAAAGAGTTTTGTTGCGTATGCGGCTGATCCTGCAACCGCGCAGGCGATGATAGGCGGGTATTCGGTGACAAAAGTAATTGCGTATCCTAATCCCGCGCGCAGGTATGCAACGATAGCCCTCGAACTTGCCGCGCCGGTCATTGACGATGCGGTATTTCAGATATTTACCATAGCGGGAAGACTTGTCACGGAGGGCCGTTTCATTAATGCGTCCGCAAACCGCCTGGAGTGGAACTGGAATCTTACCGCAGCAGACGGCAGCAGGATTTCCGAAGGATTGTACATTATCAAAACCAAATTCAGACTTGATGACGGATCGCTGAAAGAACAAAGCGGCAGAATCTACATTGAAAAACCGGAGTAACACAATGCGAAATGATTATTTTTACCAGAACATTCCCCACCGGAAAAGAGCCTGTCCTCGATTTTTACCATCGCCTGTCCTTTTAGTCATATTGGTTGTATTTTCACAGCAGTTGTTCAGTCAGTTGCAAAAAGGCAAAATAGTGACGCTTTACGGGAGTGTTCTTGTGCAGCGCGGAGGGTCGTGGCTGAAAGCAGAGAAAAATATGCTGGTCAATGGTGCGGAAACTATTAAGACCGGCGCAGGCGCGAGCGCGAAGATCAGTTTTGCAGATGGTTCATTTCTTGTTATTGCGCAGAGTTCTCTTTTCAAACTGGGAAACCCGCAGCAGGGCGGCGCCATTACCGACACTAAGCTCCTTTTCGGCGGGGTGACCGCCAAACTGTCAAAAATGAAAGCGGGAAGCGTCTTTGAGCTGCAGACACCTACGGTTGTCGCCGGTGTCAGAGGTACACTTTTCAATGTTGGTTTTGAGCGCGGTGTCGCAAATATTACCGCAGATAAAAACAACTCTGCCGGTTCGCTTATTGTTTTTATTCCCGGTAAGGAAAATGAGGCCGTCGAAGTGGTTCCCGGAAAAGCGTTAACTGTCTCGGCGAGCGGGGAAATCGGCGCACAAACACAGCCCCCGGCGGCAGCGGTTCAGAACATGGAAGTGCTTGAACAGCAGGAAAAAAGTCAGCAAAAAAAAGGAAAACCGGCGCTTACTGTTCCGCTCAGTCCCAAAACTATACTGGATCCTGAAAAACCGGTTCTTCCCCTTAACGGTAAAACCGATAGCGGTATGGAAGTAGAGATAAAAGCCGGCGGTCAGACAGTTGCGAATATAGTAGCCGGCAGTGACGGCGCTTTTTCATGTGAACTTGATCTCAGTCAGTGGAGCTCTGACGAAAAGGTTGATATCGAGGTCGTTGTTGAAGGGTATAACGGTACTTCTGCGGTTAAACGCACGGTCAGTTTCACAAAAAAAACAAAAGAAGCAGATTCTGAGCTTGTAATTATTCAGCCGGAACAGAATTTTTTAACCAAAAATGCTCAGGTGCCTGTTCGCGGTACAGGGCCTGCGGGAGCGGTGCTTGACATTAACGGCATTGCGGCTGTCGTTGATGATAATGGAAACTTTGGTCCGGTAACCGTAACACTTGATGGCGACGGCGTTCATAAAATCCTCATCAGCGGTACCACAAAAAAAGGAAAAAAATTTTCTGCCTCCGTGCAGGTGACCGTTAAGAACAATCCTCCTGTTATAAACGATATTATTTTGCCCCTTGGTGGAAATAATACCGTCGTCAGTCTTCCGGCGCAAGTGCTTATCAGCACCAGTCCGGATGCAGAAACGGTGACAATGAATGGAAGGGACTGCACAAAAATGGGACCAGGACAGTTTCGCGCAGATCTGAGCGCGGAGCGGGACGGAACTCAGACACTAAATATAGAAGCGGTCGATATCGCGGGCAATAAAGCTGCCGCGGTGCGTACCGTCGTTTTTGATATTTTCCCGCCTGATCTGACTGTTCGTGAGCCTATAAAGGTACCGGTCGTCAGCGGAGTCACTGAAAAAGGTGCAAAGATAACAGTTACTGTCGCCGGGACTGAAGCAGTCAGCGATACTGAAGTCAGCGGATCTTTTACATTCAATATTCTGCAGACGCTGAAAAGCTACGATAGTGAGGAAGTAACGCTCAGTGTCTGGGCTGCCGACATCGAGAACCGGAAAAGTCCCGTATTCAGTACCAAAGTGCTTTATGACAGCCGGCCGCCGGTACTTAACGAGCCGGATTATGTAATCAGCGGGCGGCAGGTTACATTTACAGGAAATATTGAAGAGGCAGGGACGGTATATTTTAATGTGACCGAGCGGATTTCAATTATTGTCGATCAGAGCGGAAGCTACGTCATCAGGATCGATCTTAAAATGATCGGGTCAAAGCCGTTTCTTATAGAAGCTGTCGATAAGGCAGGAAACCGTTCAACCCGCACCATGCAGCTGCCTCTGCCCAGTGCGCCCGGACAATAGAAAATACATTACGGTGTACCAGCCGCAGCAGTTTATTAACCGGCATTCTCTCCCGATTTTTTTCTGCTGTGTGTTCACTTCAATGCTGCAAAACGTCTGCGCTGATGGGTTTGCCATGTTCAACCGGATTGAGGAAGGCAGTGTATATGCGGCGCTCCTTGGAGGTTCGTCCGCAGTAACGGTCAATCCGGCCGGAATGTCAGAACCGGGTCCGGTACTGGACTGGATTATTTCCAAACCATGGACTTCAGAGGAGATACCTGATCTGTTTTATGTATCGACTGGCGCTGTGTCAAAGTACCGGCGCCTATACGGCGGCATACGGGTTTCATTTTTAAACGGCGGAAGATTTGAACTTTTTGATGAATACGGAAATTCTTCCGGAGCTGCGCAGGCGATTACCGGACGGATTTCCGGCGGGTTGTCGATTCAAAGCCGTAATGATATAATATCCGCCGGTATAAACGGCGGTTTTGAATATTCCGGCTTCAGCTCCGGGAAAAATATCCGGACACCGGTGGGAGGTTCAGTATTGATAAAACCGCATCGTGCGGTTATACTGTATTTCGGAACCGGTGAAATTACCTTCCATGATGCTCATCCGGTGTTTCAGACAGGCGCTGCCGTACTTCCCGGGAAAGCAGTAACCGTATGTACCGGAGTGGAATATGTGCTGTACGGTTCACCGATTGTTTCACTCGCGCTGCAGTTGCGGTTTGCCAGGATTATCAGTGCCGCCGCCGGATGGGAAGCAGGCGGACATGGAAGCCTGACGCCGGGAAGTACCATCAATAGCTATGATGTTATGTCAGGGTACCACTTTTTTCACCGGATTAATGCTTCCGTAGGTATAACTCCCGGAAAGTTCACTGTATTTTACCGAATCGGAATACATAATGAACTGGGACTGACCCATTCAATTCTTCTGCAGACACATACAAACGGCCGGAGTACGAAAATTTGAAACTAATAACTTTTTGCCGATGGGGTGGTTTTGCCGCGGCGGTGATAGCCGCTTTAACAAAACCCGTTTTCGGAGGTTCCGGCAGCATGAGCGGAACCATGAAAATGAGCTATTCATATTTACACAATCCGAATCCGCTCATTATTACCCAGGACGATGCCGACCTTGGTTTGAGCGCCGGTTCTTCAGGAAATGTGGATATCATGGCGTTATACTCAGGAGAAACCTGGAGTATAATGGGTATATTGTACACCGGGATTGATTCGAAACGAATTGCCGACGCCGAAGCCGGGTATTTTGATTATTATCAGGTACACAGCCGGTATGACAACAGCGTTATTTTTAAGGCGGATGACCTTGTCGAGAATCTCTCAATAAAAGCGAGTAGAGACAAACTGATCTTTACCGCCGGAGATATACAGGCTTCTGCGGGTAATCTCGTCCTCGGCAGTAAAACAATACGCGGTTTTAAGGCCGAAAATGAAACCGCGCTTGAAGGATCTAAAATATCTGCGGACCACATTGACGCGGTTTTTCTCGGGACCCGGCCGGTTGATCTGGGGTCACTCTACCTTCGTTCCATTGTGAGAAAAAAAGACAGTCTGGGATGGTCTGTGTTTGCCGGGCGGAGCGAGCGCAGAAAGCTGTCAATGAGTGAAGGCGGAGAAAGCGGTTTTAATCCCAGTAACCCGGCTGATGATCTCAATGGGAACGGGTACCGCGACCCATCCAGTTCTGCGGCGTTTCGGCAGTATATAGCCGGCGCAAAAGGAAAGATCAGTTTAGGGCCGGCAGCTATTGAAAGCGGCGCAGTCTTTCTGCAGGATGATGCGGAAAGCCTCGACTATAAGAATTCTGACGCACGGTTTGTCGGCATCAGTACCCCCCCGATTGCGAAATTTGTTTTCGGCGGAAGTGCAGCAATAGAGGCGATCCCGGATACGCTGCGTATTGGTCTCGAGAGCGGTGCACGGTGGAAAGATCCTGATATTTCAGACTCGCAGCGAGAACCATTTACTCTGGTTAGCTCACACATCGTCAATGCTGATATCACTGAATGGGCTCATCACAAAACTGCTATGGCAATCCGGTTTGCGCAGTCCGGATATGAAGACGGCGCCGGAACATCAAGCGCCGAGGAAGATACATGCGCGGTAACGGCGCGGCATACATACGCGAATGATAAAAAGAAACTCAGTCAGGCCGGAGTAAATACAGAATACAGCAGAGATAATACCATTGGTTTATTTCGCCGGACATATACACGGCACAGCCTGCGCGCGGGAGCAGACAGTACGATCGGACTTGGCGACGGAAGTCTCGGTATTGACGGCAGTGCGGCCTATACCTGGACCAGTTATGAAGATGAGGAATCTCCTTCAGAGACAATACGTCCCGGGCTGCGCGCAAAATACAAAAAAAAAAAACAGTTTGCTGCGCACGAACTGCAGATAACCCCGCAAATCGGATATACCTATTTTACCGATCAAATCAAGGATACCTGGTATCATAAAGTTGATCCCGGTCTTGGCGCCGTACTTTCGCTGAATGAACGCACCATTTCCATCGGAGCTGATATCAGATATTCATGGCGGCGTGATCAGGATGAGAAAATATCCCGCAACGCCGATCCGGCAATAAACCTCGCCGCTAAATTACTTAACGGAAAAATTAATCTGCAGGGCACCATCGGATATGTGTATGATTTCAGCGATGCAGTTCCGGTCTATGACAGCTCACGGGGTGACTTTTTCAAAGCGGGATTTGGTCTGGAAACGGCGCTCAGTTCCGGTTTAATTCTCAGTATAAACTACCGTTTTGTCGGCAAGCAGTATGAAATTTATTATCAGGATTCACTTCTTACACAAGCCGGTGATATCAACAGCTACAATGCCCACATTGCAGGCGCGGCGGTGACTTTGAGTTTTTAAAATGAAAAGAGTAATCTTTAAAACTAGGCACAAACTACTTACCGTCATACTTATTTGTGCCATAATTCCATTGCAGTTATCTGCGCAGACCAACCTCAAGAACATTTCAGTGCTTCGTTTTGTTGCACAAAATGTACCTCCAGTTGAAGCAGAAATTGTTACTGATCTTCTTACGGTAGCCCTTGTGAGCAGCAAGCAGTACAGTATGGTTGACCGCGCCAACATGGATAAGATACTGAAGGAACAGTCATTTCAGCAGACAGGGTGTACCGATAGTGAATGTGCAGTTGAAATCGGGCGTTTACTTAATATGGATTATATGATTACCGGAACACTCGCCAAACTAGACAATAGTTATTTTATTACCGTGAGTATTGTCGATGTAGAGACTTCACGTATTGAACAATCTTTCAAAAGTCCGGGCTTTGTGATGAAGAATGTGGAGGAAGTAATCGGTGATGTATCTGACCAGATTATAACAGAGTTTGCTCCGATAACGATTGCAAGAAACAAAAACGAAATAGAACGACAAAGTGGTTGGCAAGTTAAACGACTGAAAAAAATTAGAAAGCAAAGAGAACTCACCGCTCAGAAAGCCGCCGAGGCTGAAGCGAAGCGGCTTGCTGACGAACAAAAGAAACAGGAACTTGTTCTTCCCAAAAGTGATGAGTTAAAGGGAAAGGTCAAATGTCAGAAAACCCCGGGTAATGCCGCGCGGAAAGCGGCACAACAATTTAAAAAAGGAAATTATGCAGAAGCAGTCCGTCTGTATGACTGCGCGGCATCGGCGGCAAAGAAACCTGAACGCCGTGCCGCAGCGTGGATCGGGGCTGCATGGGCAGGATATCAGAACAGAGAGTATTCCGTTTCTATGACGTATCTCGGCAGGATAACTAACACTGATGTATCTGCTGCGTTTAAGGCGGCTGCGTTCAGTCTGATGGGCAAATGCCTGATAGCCATAAATGCGGATTCCGAAGCAGCGGAATGTCTCGCCATGGCGTTTAAAGAAGAACCAAAGGGAATGCTTGCGCCGTGGACCGAACTTTTAAAAGCGCAGGCCGAAATTAAAACCGGATCCAATATAGCTGCGCAGTCTACACTGCGGCAGCTTACCCAGTTGTTTCCGGAATCACCGGCTGCGCTTATCGGAAGAGAAACACTTGCCCGGCTTTATGCAACAAGCCGGAATATCCGCGGTGCACTCAGAGAGTATGAATTGATTCTGGAAAAATCTCCTGAAACCTCCCAGGGAGACCGCGCCCGTATTTTTCTTGGAGACTCGGCTGAAATGGACGGGGATATGACACGGGCAGTTCAGCTATGGACATCCGTATATAAGCGCAATACCGCCGTACAAAGCCTGGAATATTTTGAAGCGGTGTTTCGTCTTGCCGGTTTTTACAAAGCCAGCGGTGAAACAGAAAAGGAAACAATTTTTTCAGAAAAACTGCAGACCCCGCACCGGAATAATAACTTTGCTTCGTTATCCATGTAAACCGTCGCTAGCCAATTGCCGCTGATCCTTCCTCGCCGGTTCGAATCCTATAGCATTCCTCCAGTGCCTGAACGAATATTTTCCCATCACCGATATTTCCGGTTCTAGCGGCATGCATAATACTGTCAATGGTCGGCTTGACAAAGTTGTCATTTACCGCAATCTCAATTCGGATTTTTTTTAACAGATTGACTTCAATTTCCGCGCCGCGGTAACTTTCATGGTATCCGCCCTGGGCTCCGCAGCCGAGCGCGTTTGTAATTGATATTTTTTTAATATCTTTCTCCCATAACGCCTGTTTCACATCATTAATTTTTTCCGGCTGAATGTACGCTATTATCAGTTTCATAAATATTCTCCTATTGATTGCTGAAAATTTGAAAACCGCCATATGATTCCATTCCATGTTCTCCGATATCAAGACCGCGTTTTTCTTCCAATTCACTTACTCGTATGCCGATTGTTTTTTTGATGATAAAAAATATTAAAAGCGCGGCCGGAAAGCAGAAAATCGCGTAGGAAAGTATACCTTTTACCTGAATGATCAGTTGATCTGCGCCGCCTCCAATGAACAAACCTTTTTCGGAGTGAAAAAAACCAACGGCCAGCGTTCCGAAAATACCGCAAATGAGATGCACTGACAGTGCCCCGACCGGGTCGTCGATCCTGAGTTTGTTGTCGATAAAAATAACTGCGAGTACGACAATGCTGCCTGCCGCCATTCCGATAATGATGGCCGAAAGGGGACTTACGCAGTCAGCCGAGGCGGTGATGGCGACGAGTCCGGCAAGGGCACCGTTTAACACCATTGATAGATCCGGCTTTTTCTGAATTATCCATGAGGTTATCATTGCGCTTAAAATTCCCGCACTTGCCCCGAGTGTGGTCGTTACAAATACGAGTGAAACTAATCCAGGATCTGCGGAAAGCACAGAGCCGCCGTTGAAACCAAACCAACCGAGCCATAGCAGAAAAACCCCGATGGTGGCAAGCGGCAGACTGTGACCGGGTATCGGCTTTACCTTGCCTTTGATGTATTTACCGGTACGGGGTCCGAGTACTAAAATTCCGGCGAGCGCGGCCCATCCGCCTACTGAATGAACCAGTGTGGATCCGGCAAAATCATAAAATCCCATTTCATCAAGCCATCCGCCGCCCCATTTCCAGCTTCCGGTCAGCGGATATACGAGACTGATGTATATTACTGAAAAAAGAAGAAAGGAGGAAAGCTTTATACGTTCTGCGACCGCGCCGGAAACAATAGTGGCAGCGGTTGCGGCGAACATTGCCTGGAAGAGGAAATCAGTCCAGTAGGTATATGCTCCGTTTGCGTATTGGATAAGACCCGCACTTCCCTCCGGCATGGAAATGCCGAAACCGCTGAAGCCGAAGACTTTTGATATTATCCATGATTCACCGGGATACATTAAATTGAAACCGATGACCGTATAGGTAAGAATACCGATGGCAACCACGGCGATGTTTTTAAAAAGGATATTGACCGTATTTTTTGCCCGGGTAAGGCCGCTTTCAAGTGTCGCAAATCCGAGATGCATAATAAAAACCAGAAAGGTGGCTATCAGCATCCAGAGATTGTTAACCGTAAAAAGAACACTTGATACACTGGTCTCTGCAGTACTCTCGGCAGAAACGGTTCCTGAAATGATTAAAAAAAATAAAGCTGGATTGAAAGCTTTGCGCAACATGTGTTTCATATTTTATCCCCTTGAGTAATAATACGCTAATTATAGTCCAAAAAACCAGTTTTGTCAAGTAAAAAATTGAAAAATACATTATAATTAATATTTTAACTCGTGGATATGCCATTATAGACAAATTATCAAGCTAAATTCTTATATTATCAATATTTTTTCCTGATTAGCTACATGTTTCAATAAAAGTAATTATTCTTGCGTTAAATTCCAGAATAATTATCATTAATATATCAGGGGATTTCACACGTAGACCGCAGAGTACACGGAGAATGTGTTCTCTCTGTGTTCTCCGTGTGCTCTGCGTGAAGTTTTTACTAAATCTATTTACGATATACTCTGTTACGAGACATCCTGTTTATTCGTAGTTATTAATGAATTCCACTTCCCGCCGCCCTGAAAAACTCCTTCAGCCGTTCAAAATCCTTCTTGCCGAAAAACGGCAGCGCGCACACCTCGGCCTCAGAAGCGTTTTTAATTTTTTCCAGTGTTTTAAACTGCCGGTACAGCTGTTTGATTTTCTGCGGACCAAAGCCGGGGATTTTTTCAAGAATGCTTTTTACTGCAGCTTTATCCCGCTGGAATACGTGTGTGCGGTTGGTAAAACGATGTGTTTCATCGCGGATTTTAATCAATAGTTTTAACGCAGGGTTCTCAAGGGAAATACCGAGGGGAGTTGAAAGGCTTGGTACATACACCTCTTCAGATTCTTTCGCGAGACTAATAATGGGCTGCCCGCGGATATTAAGCGACTTGAGCGCGGCGCAGGCAGCGGATAACTGCCCTTTGCCGCCGTCAATAAGAAACAGATCGGGAAGCGGTTTATTCTCCTCGAGTAGCCGGCGGCAGCGCCGGTACACTGCTTCCTGAATGGATTGAAAATCATTCTGCTCAGTGACTGTCTGCATGGAAAAAATACGGTAATTGTTTTTATCCGGCTTTCCGTGGGAAAACCGCACCATGCCCGCGACGATAGCGTTATCGCCCGTATTGGCGATATCAAAACTTTCGATTGTCACCGGAGTTTTTTTCAATTTTAAAATTGCTCTTAGTTCTTTTGCCGCTGAATCTTTTACCCGTTCATTTTTTCTCTCAAAAAACGAAAGCCGCGCATTAGAACGCGCCAGTTCCAGCAGACGCAGTTTGTCTCCCTGCCTGGGGACAATAAGCTTAACTTCTTTTTTGTTTTCGTTGGGCTTTTGCATACGTTCATTAATTACTTCTTCAATTTGTGAAGACTGCGGGAGATCGAGCGGTATTATCAGTTCCTGAATCGGCCGGGTATGCTCCTGATAATACTGCATAATCAGGCTTGCGAACATATCAAGAAAAAAATCCTCATTTTCCGGAGAGCCTTCTTCGCAGAACATCGTATGCTCAAAATGAAAATTATCGGTGTTTACCAACCGGCCTTCGCTGAAATTCAGCACACAGACCGTGAGTGTTCCGAAGGAAAGCAGATAGTGCATTACATCTATGTTATGCGTCCCTCCGAGAACAACCTGCTGCCTGCTCCGCATGGCGGTGAGAACATCGAGCTTGTGTTTATAGTCTCTTGCCAGTTCATAGTTTCGGACTGCGCTCGCGCTTTGCATCGCAGTTTGTATTTCATCTATCAGAAATGCAATATTGCCGGTTAATATTCTGGTCACATCAGATATAAGCGCGTCGCATTTTTCTTTCGGCACACTATGAGTACAGTAACCGAGGCACTTTTTCATCTGAAAATATAAACATGGTGTGAAGCCACGCGGGAACCGTTTCCCTGAGCATTTTTTAAGCGGGTACTCTGCCTGAATATACTCAATCCATTCGTTAAGCGCGCGTACATCGGTAAAAGGACCGAAATACTTTCCTTTGATTTTTTTTTCGCGTGTTTTTATCAGCATCGGATACGGACCGGTGTCTGTCAGACATATGTACGGATATGTTTTATTATCTTTAAGGCTGATATTAAAATACGGGAGGTGTTTTTTAATGAGATTATTTTCAAGGATAAGCGCATCCTTTTCCGAATGTGTGACAATAAATGAAAAATCAGAAATATTTTTTACAAGTTCTCGTGTGATATCTCTTTCGACAGTACTTCTGAAATAGGAGCGCACACGGTTCTGCAGACTTTTTGCTTTCCCGATATAAATAATGACTCCTGAGGAGTCGTACATTTGATATATGCCGGGGGAAGAGGGGAGGTTTTGCAGTTTTTCGGAAAGTTTCTGAGAGAGCTGCGGCGCGCTCATTAAAAGCGTGCTTAGGCGGGAGGCGACATAACCGTACGGAGAATAAAAATGAGAATAAAAAGCATAAACGCGCCCATTGTAGAAATGGCAAGCAGTTTTTTTGCAAGCGGCACATCAGCAGGGTCGGTTTCAGAATGTGTGCCCGAAGCCGCAGCAGGAGATGCATGGGGGGGCGGGAGATTGAGCACATAATAAAAAACGTAAAACGGAATGAGGATAAGTTTCGGCAGAATACTGAATTGCTTTTGCTGTGCAGCCCTGATTATACACGCAGCATATCCCAGGATCATTATTGCAGAAAGCAGCTGCAGAAGAAAGTTGAATGAAAAAATGCCGCGCATGAGTGTTATGATTTCCTTAATAAAAACTTTTCAAATTTTGCTTTGGCATATTATAATATGATAATAATTAAATTGCAGGTAGTATGACAGGCTCATGAATTCCCACAAATTTTTAAAACATCAAAATACATTACTTTTGCACGCTTTTTTAATTTTTGCTGCTCCGGGCTAAACCCTAATACGCTGCAAAAATTAAAAAGCGTGCAAAAGTATTTAATACCAATGATAGTGTTAAAAATTTGATGAATTCATAATCATATTTCACTAAAAGAAAGTAATTTTTCAGCCTTGCGGCTAAAAAATTTATTTCTGGGTATTCGTAAGGTATGACAGGACAAACACACCTGAAACCGTTTGTGTTTTCCTGCGATACAGCCATTACTGCAGGAAGGGGAAAATGGAAGTAGCGGTAGTAGTGCCGACGTATAATGAGCGGCAGAATATTAACGAGCTGATTAACGGGATTTTTACATACTGTCCGCTCGCACATATATTCTTTGTTGATGACAATTCCCCTGATCGTACCTGGGAACTGCTGCAGACTATGGCTGCAAAAGACACACGTCTCCATGTAATATGCCGGAAAAAAAAAGACGGCATTGGTTCAGCATACCGGTGCGGGTTTTCTGAAGCGCTTAAAAATAATCCGGTATATGTCATCCAGATGGACGCCGACTTGTCGCACGACCCGGCAGTAATTCCCAAACTTCTCGGCGCGGCGGCCGACGCAGATGTCGTACTCGGCTCACGGTACGTTAATGGAGTGAGTGTAATCAACTGGCCCATCCAGAGAGTATTGCTTTCATATTTCGCAAACATGTATGCGAGAGTGATTACCGGAATGAAAATAAAGGATATTACCGGGGGGTTTAAGTGTTTCCGGAGTACGGTTCTAAACTCCATTAATTTGTCCAACATGCGCAGTGACGGATACTATTTTCAGATCGAGATGAATGCCATTGCGGTCAAACTCAAATACCGTATTAAGGAAATTCCGATAATTTTTGTAGACAGGCATTCCGGCACATCAAAAATGAACAAGGGTATTTTTATTGAAGCGCTTCTGCGGGTTCTCCTGCTGCCGTTTCGCGGAGCCTCACGTTACCGCAAAAAGGACGCGGAGTGATTATTTTCAACAGCGTCGGGAAGGCAATAATTTTTCTGTATATAATTTTTTTTTCCTGTTTCAGTTATCCGCAAAGTACATCATCTTCTTTCCTTGACCATATATTTTCGTCTGAATTTACACATACGGGAGTTGAGGATATAATTTCATTTCACCGGATCCGTAACAGTATTGAGTCGGGTAATTTTTCCGAAGCTGTTTCCCGCATAGAAAAATTTCAGGTTAATTTTACCAATTCGCTGTTTTTGCAGTTCATTCCGGATATCAGCAGTTTGTTGTCATATCATATCCATGGTCATGATGAATATATACGATCGCTCAGATCAAGCGCGTCCGGGGTATACGTATTCAAAGAGCTTTACCGCAGCGGGATGCGCTCGGAAGCATTTGCCCTGGGAATCGCGTTGATTAATATCTTTCCGCAGCGGGCGGCGCTTACCGAAATCATTATCCCTCTGGATCAAATCAGCCGTCAGGATAATAAAGTTCCGTTAACAGAGTATCTGACGGAGTACGCGGATTCTCAGCCGCATGCCGGGAAAGCTGCGCTTTTTTTTAATCTGGCGTGGATATACTACAAGGCGCATTATTTCCATGAAGCGTGTGAGTTTTTAAAGCGTTTCAGAGAAAAAAAAATCAGCAGCGCAGCACATACTGAAACAATCCGCCTTGCATGGTACTACCTCGCCGCATGCGCATACAAAACGGGCAATTTTCGGGAAGCTGAAAAAAAATTTAAAATTTTTTTTAACGGTACAATGCCTTTCACCAGGGATCGTGAATCTATTGAGTACTGGGCGGTGTATTATTATTTTCACAGCCTGCTCAGACAAAAAAAATTTTCAGCCGCATTTGCCGTATTAAAAAAATCAGAAACTGATCTTGATGATGATCTGTATAAACTGTACCTCAGAGCGGCAAAAGGCACCAGCGCTGCATATTTTGCCGAAATACGGAGCAACTACCTTGCCCGATTCCCCTATACGTACAGCGCATATCTTTTACAAAAAGAAGAAGCTTTTGTTAATTTAACACAAAAAAATTATTCCAACGGATTTACTGCTCTGCGCGCGGCGTACCGTTCAAGACCAGGGGATCTGCGCTTTATGGAGTCGTTTCTTTTCAACACAAACGCAGAGTTGGTTCTGCGTCGTAATAACAATGCCTATTATGACTATTTTTATTTTTTAAGTAATGTACATGGCGCAGGAAAAAGCGCTGAGTATTTTTCACAAATATCTGAACACGCGCATTCCATCCTTACGATGGACAGTGTTCTTTTTGCCCAGGACGCTATCGGGGAAGGTCTGCTTTTCACCAATGCGGTCAAGCCCTTTTTACAGCACAATGATAAAATCAAAATCAGAATTACCTCCCAAAGGGACAAATTTTTCAGTAATTATTTTTGCGGAAGTGAAGACGCTGGCCCGGCTGTGCCGGATCCTGTTTTTGATTACCGGGTGCGCTTTCTCAGTATTCTCGGCTGGAGCAGTATTGCGGAAAAAGAAATACATATGCGTTATGAAGAAAACGAATACAAAAAATTTACAAGTCTCGTTAACCTTTACCGGACAAGCGGCGAGGAATATAAAGTTTTCCGCGAGACAATCCGTACTGCACAGCGTCGCGCCGGGTTAATTGGTTTTCTTCCGCACAGCTTTTTGCGGGAATGTTACCCCGCACGGCAATTGTCATGGTTCGGAGTACTTGAATATTATTGCCGGTTATATGACGTTCCTGTCCTTTTTGCGCTTTCGGTAATACGGGCAGAAAGCGTGTATAATCCGCGTGCGGTTTCTCCCGCAGGCGCGCGGGGACTGATGCAGATTATGGACAATACCGCCCGTGAGATTTTTACAAAATCAAAGCAAAATAAATATTACGAATATGACCTGTTTGACCCGGAACTCAATATCAGTCTGGGTGTCCGGCATCTCGGCGGCCTGATAAAAGCGATGAACGGAGATTTTATACTTGCCGCCGCAGGATACAACGCCGGCCTTGGTAATGTACGTAAATGGACCGAGCAGCTCGGTTCGGACAGTTTTTATTTAAGCTTATTTATTCCGTTTGATGAAACCGAACGGTATGTTCAGAAGGTATTTGGAAATTATTTTTATTACAGGGTATTGTATCCGGAACTGGAGAAATTATGAAACGGGATATCACAGCCGGGAAGAAATTACCAGAGACAGATCGGTATTTCATAGTGGATGTTCTTTAGTCGTAGTGCTGCTTTCTATAGCCTGATAAAAGAGTAATATTTCAATCGGGTAACTTTTGCAGTGGCTTCCTTGTGTTAAACTGGAATGGGGAGACTCCCGCAGAGGCGCAGAGGCGCGGAGGAGGAGATGCGCGCCTCTCGCCTGTGGGAGTAGTTTAAATCAAGGAATGAAAATGTACTTTTAATTTAATTTAGTTCATTTTTTTTCATGAGCATTCCGTATGGCAAAAAATATGAGTGTGCCCTTGTTATATACGGAGTATAATTAAAACATTTTAAGCAAAACAAAAATGGTCAAATGATTGGTGTTTGTGGGAAAACAAACATTCGGATTTTTAATCATACATATGGCATTTTTTAAATACGGCATCGCAGTAACGGGTGCCTGCTCACCACACCTGATGTTATAATTTGCACGGAGCCGATCTTAAAATGCCTGTTGACAATATAGTTCCTGCCGGAGAACCGGCCAAAACAGAGATTAAAAAAAAAAGTCCACCGGGTGAAACCCCTCAGGCTGTTAAAAAATGCAGTTGTCTTGAAAATAACCGGTTAAATAAAGAGACAGTCGATTATATTATCGAACAGTCAAATTCACCGGCATTAAAACGCATAAAAGAGTCTATGCTGCTTAATGAAACGTGGGCGCAGCGTTTGTATAAAAAAGTCAGCCTTCTGGCGTTTTGGCAATGGAGTCTGGATATCCGGTATTTTCTGACCTACCATAATGAAATACGGGATAATGAGGTTAAATCCATTGCCGATACTTATATTGCCGCTTTCATTTTCAAAAACAGAATTCGGGGAGAGTTTGTTTTTATTTACCCGATCGAAGAAAGTAAAACCGACGAAAGCATTGCCTTCATGCAAAACGGCGGTATTGCAGTGTGGGATTTAATTCCCGACGATTCTTCTCCTTCCCTCATTTTTGCCGATGTCGGCCCCCGGGCGCGGCTGCAGAGCGACCCGCTGCAGGCCTCCCGCTATATCGTCGATATTCCCGGTGAGATTAATTTATTCATCTTCGAAAACACTGAACTCGAACAATTCTCGCCGCCGGTACTCATGCCGATCAGAAAATTCATTACTGAATACGATTCGTACAGATCAACGATGCAGCGTTATAATATTTTTTTACCGCTTCTGAATGCGAACAATATACTGGTCTATCAGAAAAAAGATCATTTGACTAACGCACTGTTTGAAAAAGCAATAAAAAAATTTTCATCTCTGAAACTTTGGGTACGGTGCAACCAGGCCTACTGTTTTACCAGCGGTTTTATGGAAGGAGCCCTTCTCTACGCAATTATGGGAAACCTTGAAAAGTACGGCATTTTAGCCGTATGCGTCTTCAGCCTCCGTTTTCTCAGTATCATGAGTTCACAACTTGCCGCGCGCCGGGCAGCCAGGACCACGGCCGCGATACAGCAGGCGGAAAAGAATATCTCGGTTGCGCCGCATAAAATTATTATGGCGATAAAACAAGTCCAGCGCTGGATAGCGCACAGCAATATGCTGAGTGCAGTAATTCTTCTTCTTCTGTACCCGGCTTTTTATGATCGGATTGTCAAATTTATGCAGCAGGTTCCGCAGCCGTTTTTACAGAAATACCTGCCGCTTGTAATTCTTTCTATACTCTATATCACTAATGAATTACTGCTTTTATGGACCTATTATTTTGAAGATACAAATAACTATCGTCTGATAAAAAATATTGTAAAAGAGGATGAACTCTTCAGAAAGAATATCCCCCTTCTCAAAGCATTTGAATTCAGCCGCGAACTGAACTTCAGTCTGTTTGGTCTGGCAGCAGGCCTGATTTGTAAACATTTTTTTTCAAGAATAGGTTTTATTGCTGCATTGATTCTTGGTTTTGCCGGCGCAATGAGTAAAATAATTTACGCCGTTTTGCTCAGAGATTATTCTGCAAAACTAGTCTGTAAGCACGGTGTTCTCGAAAACGTCCGGGGGGACGGCGGTTATGAGGCGATAATTGTCCGGGAAAGATGGAGAGGCGATGCCCGTGTTATCAGCGGTGAAGCAGCGGAGAGTAAATGGCTGAAAATCGCCCTTAAAACGGGTCAGAATTCCTTCAGCGAAAGCAGTGAAAAATTCTCTGCGCTATACATTAATGACTCAAAGTTTGAGATTGTACTTGAAAATGCCGATAAATTTTTGGAAATAAAGATTATTCCCCGGTTCTGCCTTTTTGCAGTAAAAAAATATAAAATCAGCATTTTAAATATAATTTCCTCCGATAAAATAGTTTTGTATCTCTACCTCTACCAAAAGAATATCAGCTATAAAATACTCCGGAATGCATCGAATATACTGAAAAAAATAGCTTTCCAGACCAATTGAAAAGGAATTGACTATATTTTTCGGAATTAGCAGAAAAGTGCATTCTTTCTTAACGGCATAGTATAATAGAAGCATGCGGTCAGTGAGATAACTATGGTACGTACAGTTTGCATTCTGATATTATCCTTCTTCGCCTGGGCAATTGCCGAAAAAAAGGCACTCAACACGATCGATGTAAAAGATGCGTGGGACCAATTTCCTTCTGCCAGCATTGATAGCGGAGAAAAAATAATTTTTGAAGTCCCCGGAAAAGAAACTGTTAAGTCTCTGCATGAGCGTGTATTAGAACATATCAGAAATGAGCGGCTTGAACAGATTCAGACTAAAATCAGCAACATTCTCCATGGCAGATCATCGGATGCAGGTGCACATATCGAAGCTGGGATATTATATGCAGAAAATTATTTTTATAATTTTGCATTAAAAGAATTTGTACTCGCCGGAGAACTTGAGCCTCGTAATTACAATGTATATAATAATATTGCCAACGTATATTATCTTACTTCAAACTTTGACGAAGCAGTCAGGAATTATGAAAAATCACTCAGTCTGCGGCCTAATGATCCGCTCACGCTGCTTAATCTTTCATTTATTCTTTACGAAACCGGAAAATTCGAAGAAGCGCGAAAGCGTTTTCTTGTTGCCGCGCTCATCAATCCGACACTTAATACTGCGCAATACCGGGTAATTATAAGCGGGGAAAAATAAAAAAGGAGAACACAATGAAAAAATTATTTAATAAATCTTTTATTCCGGCAAATCAGCACATCAGATATAAAAGCCGCATATTGTTTTGTTTTATGTGTCTTGGCCTTACACTGTCGGCTAATAATACATTTATCCGTGAGGTGAACGGTGTGGTACGGGTATTATCCGGAATTAATTCGATTCCGGCCACCAACAATATGCAGCTGCCTGCCGGTTCAATAATAAAGACATTTAATAACTCATCGGCAGTATTAGTTTTACCCGACGGAACAGAGCGGAAAATAGGACCAGGTACCGTGGTTTCTCTGAATTCTTTAAACAATACGGGAACAAAAGGCAATCTGGAAACACTTTTTTTAAAACTCAGGAATGACAAAACCGGGATTGTCACTCCCGGTACTGTCGCGGGAGTCCGTGGTTCTGAACAGGGAAAAAAAGCCGGTTTCGGCGTTAAATGGCAAGGTGCAGGTTCAGAACAAAACAGCTCCATCCTTTATGATCGTGCGGTGAAAGCATACGGGAACGGAGAGTATGAAAAGGCAAAAGAAGGTTTTACCGGCTATTTAAGCGGAACTGCTGCTGCGGATCTTGAAGTCAAGGCTCAGTATTTCAGGCTGCTGTCAGAAATTGAACTGCTTGATTATTCCGGCGCACTTGTTTCCATAACTGCACTTGAAAAAAAAGAAACCGGCATTGAAATCAGCAGCACGCTTGATTATCACCGGGCATTTTGTCAGTTCATGACAGGTGATGCGGCAGCAGAAAAAAATCTTGAAATCTTTTTTAAAAAAAATCCTAAACACAATCTTCACTGGAACGCAAAAGTGCTCGAATTGCTTATAGCGGTCAATGCAAAAGACACGGCTAAAGCCAGACGCATCCGTGATGACATTTCTGTAAATTGCAAGGACACGGAAATACATGCAAGTGTTATGGCCTGCGATATCTAAAAACACTTTTTTTCACACCCTTTTTCTTTTAATTCTTTTTGCCGCGGTTTTTTCCGCAGGCGAACTGCTGAGTTTTGAAAATCAGACTCCGCAAAAAAATGTAGTAGTAAAAAGCAGAGGGTTTGCATCCATTGCTTCCGGAGATGACATAAACTGTCTTTATCTTAATCCTGCGGGTCTCGGTTATCTGTTTTACAATGAATTGTCATTTTCATACAACAACACCTATGGTATAGGGCTGCACAACGGATATTTTGCGCTTGGATTTCCCATGCTTTCCGCGCTGAATGCAGCGCTGGGATATGAGTACCTTACTTACCGGGACAGTGAATTATCCCTTGCCGATCATAACATCAGCGCCGCCGGCGGCCGTGAACTGGGAATAAGCGGGCTCTACGGAGGGCTTTCAATGTCATATAAATTAAGTTCGCTTGAGCTTGACGGTGAAGCGCAGGAGACTATAAATTATTTTGCCCTTAATGCAGGACTGATTTATGATAACTTTGATTTTATCAAATTTCTTGAACCACTGGCGATCGGAGTGGTATTCCGGAATATTGTAAACACATCCGATTACAGTACCAATACCGCGGATATATTCAGCCGGCTCAATTACGGTTTCGGTATTTCATATATATTTAAAAATTCATTAACCGCTGAGTTTGATTATTACCGGGAGACACTGAACCTCGGTCTCGAATATTGGCTCTATCAGGATACTCTGATTAATATAATAAAAAAAAAGAAAGGAGATATTTCTCATTCCTTTACGGACAGACTGGTGGCACTGCGCGCGGGCGTTATTTATGACCGCAAATCTGATTCACCGTTTATATGGCCGGAACGGCTGAAGGTTTCAGCAGGAGCCGGTTTTAATGCGAAAATAGCATCGGTAAATTATGCTCTTGTCTTCGGAGGGCAGGAGCGGCTTGACCACAGTGTATCTTTTTCCATGAAATTCGGATTTGCTTCTTCGTATATTCAGGTGACTGAAAGCATTGTAAAAGATTTGTTCAGCTCTATGCACAAATCCTATAAAGATTTATCAGTAGGCCATGTAAAAATGAAGAATAATTCGAGAAAGCATCTTGTCGTTGATATTGATTTAAATATAAAAGGATTTATGGACGCGCCTACGACACGTCAGGTTATCATTCGTCCGGGCAAAGAACAGCTTTTCCCTTTGTTTGCAGTGTTTAATGATGCGGTTATGAAAATAGATGAAGACAAACCAATGCAGGCAGATATTACCTACAGCTACACATATAATAAAAAAAAGATCATTAAAAAAATCGCCAAATCTTTTATTATGTATGAGAAAAATGCCTTTACATGGGATAATAAAAAGCAAATAGCGGTGTTTGTTACACCGAAAGACCCGGTAGTCGCTGATTTTACACGGCAGATTATTCATCTCTATAAAGGTGAAACATCCGGACTTCTTCCCGAAAATTTTGAAAAAGCCATGCAGATTTTTAACGCGCTCGGCACTTTCGGTATGACCTATGTGCGCGATCCGAATTCCGCATACGCCAAAACCGCAGGAAAAGGCGCAGTTGACAACGTGCAATTTCCGGTTGAAACTCTCCGGAAAAAAACCGGGGATTGTGATGACAGTGCGGTTTTGTACTGTTCAATGCTTGAGAGTATCGGTATTGAAACAGCTATCGTCGATTTACCCGATCATGTACTGATGATGTTTAATACCGGCCTTTCTGCCGACCAGGCCTCTCAGCTGAGTAAAAACACCACAGACTACATTATCCGGAAAGACCAGGTCTGGGTTCTTGTCGAAACAACGATGTTTAAAAACGGTTTCTATAAAGCGTGGAAAGAAGGCATGCTTGAATACTGGAAATGGCAGCAGGGAAAATAACACTTTCTGTACGTGCAGTCTTTGCGGTATTAGTCCTTGCTGCGGGCGCACTTTTTTCTCAGGATACCACACCGCCTGATAGCCTGGTGATTCAATCACCTCCGGCACTCTCCTGGCAGAAAACAAATTTTACAATTCAGGGATTTGCCGTTGACAGTAATTCCTACGTCAGTAATGTTAATATTTTTACTAACAGCACAAACACCGGATACTTTTTCTCAACAGCAATTATTACAAACCCCGGTGCATCGAATACAAATTATTTTACAAATAGTGTGCTTGTAAGCAGGTTATGGGAGGGGACAAATATTTTCTTCTATCAGGCAAGCAATGAATTTACCAATGCCTGGTTTTCTAATTACATTCTAGTTGATACTGTGCCGCCGGCATATTTCACCAATGTGTTTCCCTCGTCAAACTCTGTACAAACCTCCTCCGCACTCACGGTCACCTGGGAAAAAAGTACTGATATTACCGCGCTCTCCTATACTCTTGAAATGTCAACGAACAACGGTTTTTCTGTTATCCTGCATAGCAGCAACACCGCGCTCACCAATGCATCAGTCTCCCTCAGCAATTTTTACACAAACTGGTACTACCGGGTCCATGCCGATGACGAAGCCGGAAACCGGAGAACCGGCCCGGTGTATCCGTTCAGGCGCGTGGACGCGACACCGCCAAATTATTTCACATTCTTCTCTCCGCTAAGCAATGTGTGGATCACCAATACCACGCACATAAGCGGCGCGGCGGCTGATGGTGAGACGACGGTTAGCTCGGTGAGGATATTCACCAACGGGACCACATCCGGTTTCTATTACACAACGGCAATACAAACCAATGTGCCCGGCGGACTGACCAATTTCTTCACCAATGTGTGTATCCCCTCCCATTTTGTGCAGGGAACGAACTGGCTTCATTTTGAATGCAGCAATGAATATACCAATGCATGGTTTTCCAATCACATCATTGTCGATACCGAGCCGCCGGCATATTTTACCAATGTGTTCCCCGCGTCAAACTCTGTGCAGATTGAATCCGCACTCACGGTCACCTGGGGAAAAAGTACTGATATTACCGCGCTCACGTATACTCTTGAAATGTCAACGAACAGCGGTTTTTCTGTTATCCTGCATAGTACCAATACCGCAATCACTAATGCATCAGTCTCCCTCAGCAATTTTTACACAAACTGGTACTACCGGGTCCATGCCGATGACCAGGCGGGAAACCGCAGAACCGGCCCGGTGTATACGTTCAGGCGCGTGGACGCGTCACCGCCTGATTATTTCACCTTCTTCTCTCCGCAAAGCAATGTGTGGATCACCAATACCACGCACATAAGCGGCGCGGCGGCTGACGGTGAAACGACAGTCAGCTCGGTGAGGATATTCACCAACGGGACCACAGCGGGTTTTTATTACACAACGGCAATACAAACCAATGCGCCCGGCGGACTTACAAATTTCTTCACCAATGCGTGTATTCCCAATAATTTTGTGCAGGGAACGAACTGGCTTTATTTTGAATGCAGTAATGAATATACCAACGCATGGTTTTCCAACCACATCATTGTCGATACCGGGCCGCCGGAAATTTCGAATTTCAGTCTCGGTACAATCGGCCTTTCAAATATTACCATCACCTGGTCAGCGGGAGATGCAACATCCGGAGTTTTCAGTAAAACAGTTTCTACAAATACTTTTCATTACCTTACCCAGGGAAACAGCAATACCATAGTAATCGGTCCGCTTGATGAAGACACGGCATATACAATCACCTTATCCGTACAGGACAATGCGGGAAACCTGGTTTCTACCAACGTAAGTGCAGAAACCATGGTGGGAATATCAAAAATGTTTTCTTCAATTTCACCGGGAGAAGGAGCTACTAACATCAGTCCGCGCAGTACGGTTCAGATTGTATGCTCAAAATTCATGGAAAGCAGCACTATCAACCCCGGGACATGCTTTCTCTATTCAGTCTCGAACAGTATAACTAATTATCCGCCGGTATCTGTGAATTACGATAACGGCTCAAAAACAATTACTATTACTCCTGCCGCAGCGATGAAGCTCAGTAACCAGTACACGGTTTTTTTTTCCAGCAATATCAGCACGGCAAACGGCAAACGGCTTCAGCAAAATTACTCGTGGAGTTTCCTCAGTGCATTTCCGCTTACCGCGCCAGAGTTCCGCTATCCAAATCCGGGCAGTACGGGAATATCGCCGCTTTCAAATGTGATCATCCGCCTTGCAGATACAATAGATTCCACGACAGTCAATTCCGCTACCTTTAAAATCTTTTCAACCAACGGAGCAGTAACCAATGTGGTGCCCTGCACGCTATCGGTAAATCAGAATGAACTGAATGCCGCTCCCGCAGCCGCACTTGCACAAAATACCCCGTATTTTGCTGAGGTTACTACCGGACTTATGACAACAAACGGACTTCATTTCATTTCCAATATCGGCTGGTATTTTTCAACTATGTCCGGGATGAGCGGACTTCTCTCAAATATACCGCTTTCAGATCAATCCAACGTTTCCCGCGCGACGCCTGTCAAAGCATTTTTTTCGCTCCCGATGGACACGGCAACGATAAACGAAATGACCATGCGTTTGTTTAAAATCAGCGGTGTCACTAATTCAGTTGCCGCTGCAGTAACGTATAATTCCACCGACTTTTATGCGACGCTTTTGCCGGAGACGTCTCTCGATCATGAGTCCCGCTACCGTGTAGTAATATCGAGTAATGTCCGGAGTGTGCATACCACAGGATTTTATTCCAATATTCAGTGGGAATTTTCCACCACCCCGGCCTACAGCGGTATCAGCGCAATGCAGCCTGTGCCCGGCGCTCCGGAGGTTGTCCTGACCACAGAGGTAACGGTTACCTTTACCACCAATATTCTGCCCGACTCAGTAACTTCTGATAGTTTTTATCTGGAAAAAACCTCTGACAGTTCAAAGGTTTCCGGTTTGCGGACACTTGAAGATGCAGGGTTGACAATCCGTTTTAAGCCGTCATTAAATCTTGAATCTGAAAACGGTTATAGAGTGGTATTGACGAGCGGACTCACCAATACAAACAATAATCCGGTGAGTGCGACAAACTGGGTATTCTCGACTTCCTCCTATTTAACTCAGCCGTCATTTGTAGTTCCTGCGTCAAACGCAGCCGAAATTTCTCTTTCATCAAATATCAGTATACATTTTTCAAACACACTCAATGTCTCAACGGTAAATGAGGGAACTTTTTATCTGACCACAAATGCAAACGGAACGCCAAGCGGCGTTCCCGCAGTGGTTGTTTCAGCGGTGGGAAATACAGTCATCCAGCTTACTCCGAGTGTGCCTCTCAATCAGAACACCGTATATTATGCGGTGGCGACAACAGGTGTTGCCCTCTCAACCGGATCGCGATTTAAAAGTAATTACATCTGGCCATTTACCACATTATCCGCGATGGCGGGGGTAACCACAGTATTCCCGCAAAACGGATCTACAAATATCCCGCTTAACACTGTTGTCAGCGCAGTTTTCCCAAAAGAATTAAATGGTTCATTCATCAATGAGAATACGTTTTTTCTTTCAAATACTGCCGGCGGTGAAAAAATACCATGGAATGTCACCTATGATAATACACTAAAAAAAATCAGCGCGGTGCCCTCCGCATATCTCTTGTCCGGCAATACATACCAGGTAACGGTAAGCACCAACATCAGGGCGATTGACGGTACATCCGCAGGGGGAAGTCAAACATGGACTTTTACTTGCGCGCCGCCGATGGCTGGTCTGGTTTCCCGGTTTCCCACATCCGGCCAGACTAATGTGCAGATTAATGCGGCTATTTTATTCAAAACTGCCCTTGGACTCCGCCAGGATACGCTGAATGAAAACAGTATTCTGCTACAGTCGAGTAACGGCGCCGTGGTGATATGTAAACGGACATATAACAGTGATACGTATGAACTTGAGCTGAAACCAGCCGCATATCTGGACAGTCTCGCGGTGTATACCGTCACCCTCACTACAAATATTTTAGCGACAAACGGAGTTTCATTTCCTGCTCCGGTAACCTGGAGTTTTACCACCATCGGCCCATTTGAAAACCCATCTGATATTGCCCCCGCTGCAAGTTCTGAATTTAACGACCCGGCACTGCTTATCCATGCGCAGTTTCAGGAAGCATTAAATCCATCAACCGTAAATTCAGATACAGTAAAAGTAAGCAGTTACGGTATACAGATCGGGGGCACAGTCAGCTACAGTGAAGCACTGAAACAAATCACCTTCACCCCGAGTAAAAAACTTGATACTAATGCGCTGTTTACGGTTACACTGCAGAAAACTTTAACCAGTCAGACCGGCAGAGCAATGCGTGCAGATTATACCTGGACTTTTAAGACCGGAGAACTTTTCGGAAGGGAAGGGGGAAGGCTTCAAACCGCTGATGGAATTTTTTCCCTGGATATTCCCGAAAAAAGCCTGTCAATTCCGACACTTGTCGGTCTTGAAAAAATTAATGTACCTGCACCGTCCTCAATTTCCGGAGCAAGTCTTCTTAACGGATTTTGTTTCAGTATTGTTCCCGAAACCGCTGCATTTGCGAAGATTGCACGTGGGCAATTTTATATTAAAGGTACAGGCGCTGAAGTGTATCCCGCTTTGACAGTTCTCCGCTATAGTGCAGGCAAATGGGAAGTGCAGGGCGGCACACGCAATGGTCTCTATGTTACTTTTCCGGTTAAAGCGGGAGGTGTCTATTGTCTTGCAGAAGGCAGTCCCGGATTTACCGGTTCATCAGAAATTTTTATTACCCCCAGAATTGCGCAGCGCGGAGAGGAGATGATTTTTTCTTTCTCGTTGTCCGAACCGGGAGCAGTCATCCGCATAATGACAATTGAGGGGCAATTTGTGCGCCAAATCGGGGAGGGTATGTATTATAACAGCGGCCTTAACTCTGTCGGCTGGGATACAAAAAATTTACGGGGTGAAACAGTCCCGGCAGGCATGTATCTGATTTTTATTACTGATTCCGAAGGACAGTTTCTCTATAAATATTTATTTCTCATAAAATGAAAAAAAAACAGCCTCGGTTTATTCAGTGCTGCGCGGGTCTATTGTTTGTTTTAGTTTCCTGCACCGGAAAAGTTAATTTGAGCGATGGAAATGTCCAGACGATTGTCATTACCAATTACATTACTATCGTAAAAACAAACGTAATTGAAAAGGTTACCGTCCGGACTGAAACCAACCGTATTGAATTAACAAATCTTATCGAGACAGTCGCAGTCCGGTATGAAACCAACCGTGTAGAAGTGACCAATACCGTTGAACATAGAATGGTTATATACCAGACTAACCGTATTAACCTGACCAATCAGATCGAAGCCGTCAGCATCCGGTATGAAACCAATCGTATCGAATTAACAAATCTCGTCGAAGCAGTTGCAGTACGGTATGAAACCAACCGTGTCGAGCTGACGAATCAAATCGTCAAAGAGGTTTTAAAAACCACTGTGGTTACTAATGTGGTGATAGTCAGTAATTTTTTATCCCGTGAGGAGAGTTCGTCAAGTCAGAATTTGCTGAAAAAAATGAGCAGTGCCTTTCAGGAAATCAGCGCAGAGAAAAGTATTATTCAGTATATTTTCTGGACAGCGCATAATCCCTCCCGGATTTACAGGACAGGTCATGACGGGAGCGGCCTGACGGAAATCGTACGGGAAGGCATCGCTTTCCCTTCAGAGCTGGTGGTTTTGCCGCTTTCAGCAAGCTTTTCCTGGTATGACTACGGTACCGGTACTCTTGAACAAATCGGAATTAACGGAGAAATGCGTACAATTCTGCGTGGAAAACTGTCGGGCGGTATAATCGGTTTGAATGATGACGGTGAAGAAAACTCCATGCTCTGGTATGACCTCAGCGGAAAAAAATTACTGCAATTCGTATATCATTCCAAATCATTCAGAGAAACCGCAACGCCGTTTATCGGAATGGCGAGTGCGGTATGTTTCGACACAATGGGAAAAAAAGTGTATTGGTTTGACTGTATTACCCAGAATCTGAAATCAGCGTATTTTGACGGTTCCGGTGCGTCAATTGTCACCTCGGAGAAAATTGAAAGCATGTACGCAATTATTTTTATCAAAGAAGAAAATTGCCTTTTCTGGACCGATCCAAGCGAGGGGAAAATTGTAAGATATAATCTGGCGGATAACCGCAGCACAGATGTGCCCATCCGCGGACTGGTGCATCCCTCCGGGCTCGCATTTGATTCCGGTTCTGAAAGATTGTATTTTTGCGATTACAGCACTGGTATTATCGGTAGTGCGCGGATTGATGGAAGTTCCCAGAATACCATAGTAAAATCTCCGGGAAATCCCCGTTCCTTAGGTTTATATATAAGATAGTAGAGTTATACAGGGGTTAAAAATATGGTAATTCACACGGGATTATTCAGCAATATGGTAATACAGCGCGGTAAAAAAAACTGCTCTGATCAATTAATTACAGGTTCAGCAGATTCTGAGGGACAAATCCTCGCAGCGGTGACCGGCATAAATAAAAAATCCCGCTCCGCCGTTACCTGCCGCGGAACGGCAGCACATGGAAAAATTTCATGCCGGATAAGGGGACTTCCCGCAGGAGGGCCGTATACAATTACACTGTCAATCCAAAAAAAAACTCACCCGCGGAAGTCACAGAATAAGATGAAAAAACATGAACAGATAATTGTTCGTAATGTGCTCGTCGGTGATGTGTGGATTCTCGCCGGCCAGTCAAATATGGAAGGCCTTGGTTTATTAAAAGACGCTTTGACTCCGCATCCGCACGTGCGGGTATTCCGTGTATCCGACAAATGGGACATCGCGCGTGACCCTCTCCATGAACTGCATACCGCTGTTGATCCGGTACATATCACATTTTTGGGCGGCCGCATTCCCCGTGCTCCGCATATCGGCACCGGACCGGGAACGGCATTCGGGCAACGTATGAGGGAAATTACCCGGGTACCCCAGGGACTAATCGCATGCGCGCATGGCGGAACCAGTATGGATCACTGGAATCCGGATTTACTGAGTAAAGGAGGGGAAAGCCTGTACGGCGCAATGCATCGCAGATTTGTAAAAAACGGCAGTAAGGCTGCGGGTATGTTCTGGTACCAGGGCTGCTCGGACGCTGATGCGCTGAATGCCGGCGAATACCGGGAAAAAATGACCGGGTTTATCAATGCGGTGCGCAGGAATTTTGCAGACCCAGGATTCCCTGTTGTGATGGTGCAGATCGGCAGAGTATGCCGCGCAGATTCGTCGTATCGGTACTGGAACACAGTCCAGGAGCAGCAGCGTATACTCGGTACAACCATTGCGCGTGTCCGCACCGTACCTGCGGTTGATCTGTCGCTTGATGACGCTATTCATATCAGCGGTAAAGACCAGCAAATTCTGGGACGGAGGGCCGCGGACGCAATGGCATCGATTGTGTCGGATTCAAGGAAATACCTACCTCCGATACAGCCGCAGACGCAAAAAATTGTCAGAAATAAAACTACCGGTCTCGCAGACATAGTTATTCCATTTCAGCATGTATCTGGCGGCCTGCGTTCCGTCGGACGGGTATCAGGTTTCAGTCTTGTACGTGCGGCAGGCGGCAGCGATATTAACCAGATTTTCCGTGCTGATATTAACGAAAATAAAATAATATTACACACTATACTTTCTCCGGAGAATGCGGTTGAAACGAAAGTGTGTTACGGATTCGGGTATAATCCCGTGTGTACCGTGTATGATGCGATCGGCAGGCCGCTGCCATGCTTTGGCCCTGTGTATACTGAAAAAAATGCGGTATATGCGCCGATGATAAGGCGCATGCGCGTGAGTGCCATTCAGGAATCGGCAAGGGATTTATCCGGTCTCCGGTATCCGGAAAATACAGATAATCTGAATTTAACCCTTCGTGATTTTCCGGAACATTTCTGTAATCTTCATAATGAACTCGGTTCGCTTGCACCGAAGGATACACTCGTGTATTTCGCAGTTGGTTTTACATGCACAGAGGAAATGCAGACAAATATTTGTCTCGGATATGACGGACCGGTAAAGGTATGGCTTGACCGCGCTGAAGTGTTTCACGATCCCTACGGCATTAATCCGGCTTCTATCGATAAAGCTGAAATTCCGGCTCAATTGCGGACGGGAACACATGAAATTCTCATCGCTCTCGGATCAAACCATGGCGCTGCATGGGGAATTTATCTTCGGATAAAACGTACGGATCTGAGCGCTGAATGTATTCAAAAAGGAAAGGATGCCTACGCCGTACCCACTGTGCGTGAATAACCAGAAAACATAAGGATATATAATGTTCGCAAATAACTACACATTAAAAGAAATATTTATCGGTAAAGGCGATCACGATGCGGATATGCTCACGCTGTTAAATAATTTCTGTCTTGAAAAAAAAATAGTAACCGGCATGGTAAGTGCAGTCGGTGCAGTTAAGAATATCCGCCTCGGGTACTACCGTCAGGATGTGCAGCAGTATGTTACATTCGGAGAAAGTCTTTCTGAAAACGGCGGGTTTGAAATTGTACACTGCGCGGGCAACGTTTCCTTAAAAGACGACAAACCTTTTTGTCATCTGCATGTCACGGTTTCAGACCGGGAAGGGCACTGCTTCGGCGGGCATCTTATGCCGGGGGTGAAAATCTACGCTCTGGAGTTTGTTATCCATTCATACGAAGGTACTGAACTTCACCGCGGCACAGATGCCGTCACCGGACTGCCGTTATGGATGGGTTGAGACCGGCAGTGGTGCAAATTTAAATTACTTACACAGCAAAATAAAAAAAAACTCAGTTAATCATAGAAAGGGTCGCACGCTTATTCTCGCCTCGTACGCTGCGTGCTTGTTTACGGCCTCCTGCCGCAGGCATTAGAGAAAACCACTAATGGACACGAATTATTTATCATTTCTATTAAGCTTCGTGAATATTTCACACAGAGGACGCAGAGAACGCAGAGGACAAGAAAAGTACATCCTCTCTGTGTACTCTGCGGGCTCTGCGTGAAATCTTTATTTTATTCGGATTAAGATATGCTCAGTTACGACGCATCCTATTTATTAATGTTCATTTGCATCCATTCGTGGTTATTAATGGGGTTATTTAAATTATACACCTGACAAGGAACGGACAGTTTCATTTTTACTATAAATTGCTGCGTAGTTATTAATGAATTTCACTAGTAGTGCAAATTTTAATTAACTGCACAGCAAAATTAAAAAACCACAGCTATTCTTAAAAAAGGGTCGCACGCTTATTCGCGCCTCGTGCGCTGCGTGCTTCTTTGCTGCCTCCTGCCGCAGACATTAGAGATAACCACGAATGGACACGAATAGACACGAATTATCCATAAAAAGCCGACTTTTTATTAGTGTTCATTAGTGTCCATTCGTGGTTTCAAAAGGATTGTTAAAAGTACTCACCGTTAAGGAGATGGTGGTTTCATTCTCACTATGACTGCTGCGTAGTTATTTGTGAATTTCACTACTAGTAGGTAGAAGAAGATTCCGAATATTTTTAACCGGCCGCATCGAACGAAAATCCTTTATAATTTTTTCTCTATTTTTTTTACTGACTTATACACTCCGCTGAAAATAGACTCCGCAACATTTTCAGGAAAACCATCAGGAAGTTCTTTTAGAACGGTATTTGGAATGTCTTTCGTAGCAGCAATTATCTCATCAAGGATACGTGACACTGATTCTGCAGGCAGACCGCACATTTTTGCCGTAGCGTAAAAATGATCACTCGAAATGTCAGCCCAATGATAATGTGTATTTTTACCGTAAAAAGCCATTGCCATTTTGACTTTTTTTGGATGTATGCAGCCGGTTTTAGTACCCATAACTGGGTGCATGGATAACACATCATATACTGGGGTAAGGGCGAACCGCCCTCCAGGTTCAATAAAAATGCTGAAGTTTTTAGCATGTCCGTCAATTGCAGATAACAGAAAAAAAAGAATTTGTGTTTTGAAAAATATCTCTCTGTCCCGCCTGGATTCACGGGAGCCGTCTAATAAATTCATGATCCGGCAAATGCCCGGGCCTCCTTCGGATTGATATTTTTTATATGAGGAAATTCCGAAAACCTGACACATGTCTTCCTGCGGAATGCGGATTATCCATTTTTTATCCGCTGAAAGTTTGCGATCAAAACGCTTTACAATAAGAACCTTTTGATTTAAAAAATGAGCGATTTCCGATTCGCAAACGGGTATGCCGTAATGTGCAAGAAGTTTCAGACACAACCATTCATTTTCAACAGAATTTAAAAAATCAGTACGCACTGTACCGGTTTCTGCAATGGGCAGTTTTAAAATATGCGTTGTAGGAGTCTGTCCCGAAGGAATGTACCATTTGTTTTTGTGTTTTAACAAAGCCGTTTTTAACTGAGTACCCGCTATGGAAATTCGAAAATCATCAGTTTCATTAAAACTGAAATATTCTGAAATGCGCTGGCTTTTGATTATTCCGGCAATCTCGCTTTCTTTGAGCTGTCTTCCCTTAATTTGTTTAATCTTATCTGGAGTTTTCCTTTCCGGAAGCAGTTGTACCGCGCCGATACAATCTCTGCCGATTGCTTCAAGAATTTCAAAAACCTCTAAGGATCGTGTTTTATACTGTTCTGCAATTTTTTTTAATACATTTATATTTTCGGGCAAAAGATTTTCAAAATAATTTTTTACCACATCTCCTTTCCATGGTGTGCTGCTGTCCTTCAGCGGCATTGACAGCGATAAAGGGCGGCCTTCTGCTGAAGTAATCCATTTATTATCATATGCAAGCAGATGCCTGTTTCTCTCTACACTCCACACACCGACAAATTTCCCATTCATCCATACATTTAAACTTTTCATCTTTTACCACTCGGTTTTTTCACACCGAACTGTATTTTTCCTGCGTAAGGCTATTTCAATATCCAGTGATGAAAGTAATTTAAAAAGACTTTTGACTGTACTTTTCTCAGGTGTGTTTTCCAATGCAGAGATTGTTTTTTCAAGCAAGCCGGAAATTTCAGCCAGTTTTTTCTGACTGATTTTCTGTTCTTTGCGGCAAGTCTGCAGTGCTTTTCCTAATTGAAAGGTGCTTTGAATAATCCTTTCCATATAATGCCTCGCAGGGGAAGTTGTCACTATATACCGTAAACGGTATATAGGTAAATTATACCCTATAAGGTAAAAAATTAACAGGGCATTTTATAAAAAAAACTGACCGGTTTTAAGCATCACCAGTGTACAGGCTCTGAGACATTTTATTCCTTTTGCCTCAATGGCTGCGATAACCTCATTATTTTCTGTGCCGGGATTGAAAATAACCCGTCCGGGATTAAGCTTAATAATATCATCCCTTATGGAAGTCATTCTGTCGGCTCCGATATACACCGTAAGGGTATCAATAGATGTTGTGATACCGGCAAGATTCGGTACACATGAAATACCCTCAATTTCCTTTAAAACCGGATGAACGGGAATGACTGAAACGCCGTTTTCAATGAGTAATTTCATTGCCTTGTAAGAGTATCTGTCTGTTTTATTGCTCGCCCCTAGGACTACTGCGGTGTGTGCGGTCATAATATTTCCTTTATAGATTGAATTACTTCCTCGAAGAATAATACACCGTGACCGTATCGCCGGTTCCAAGTATCATTGCCCTGAAGGCTCTCCTGCCGTCGCCGTCAATATCCGGGAAATCTTCAAGCTTTGCCTTCATATCAATTGTGAAGGAAGTGGCGTTTACTACCCATATCTGCATTTTAGGTCCGGCAATAATTCTTCCCATACGCTGATTTTTTTCGTTAATGACGGTCATTCCGTTTTCAATGTATTCCGCAGACATCGGAGTGATAAGCAGCTCAGAGCCGTTTTCAATTTTTACCAGGTATACGCGTCCTGCGGTAAGATCGTCATTTTCAATTTTAAAAGAAGAAGCAGAGAGAATTTTCGATACAGTAACTGTATTTGCATGACCGGGACTTTCGATAATTGCCTGACCGCCTGCAATGTTGCCTTTTTGCAGAATGGGCGTATCAAGCTGTACTATACCCGTTTCATAATCTATACCTGTGATACGGGCCGTAAGGGGCTTATCGAGCAAATATTCTTTTTGCAGAACGCTCTGTGATGATTGTGCGTTGACTACTGCTGTTTTGTCATACTCTTTACCGCCTGATCTGAATATCGTCGGTTTTTTTGATGGTCCCGGAAGCCGATGAAAATGTGTTATGACAGAATCTGCAGTAGTTACCGTAAAGGCGACGGGTAAATCATCGCCGGGATTGCTGATCGGCAGTGCATTCAAACTTTTAATGAATGTAGTATTTTTATGCGGCTCAAATACGGTAATGTAGACAGATTCAAGTCCTGCTCCGGTCCGCCGCCGGATAAGGAACTTCACCGTTTCAGGCCATGTCGGCCGGCGCTGCGGTATACCGTCGCAAGCGAACACTGTTTCTTTCCCGCCGAGGAGGTGCGCTTTCAGAGCGATTCCCTTTGTGGCGAGTTTTGGGCGGATCGTTTCGGGTCTGCTTAAACTCCATGTCGCGTCCCCGCTTCCGGAAAAAGCCGCTTCCTGAACATTTATTAAATGCTGAAAGCCGCTGCCTTCATAAAAATAATTGGGTATCTGGGCTTTATTATTATCTTTAAATCTATCATCATCATAATATTCAGCTAAATTTACGTTTGGTCCGGCGAGCGTTCCGTTTTTGCGTGGAGCCGAAAACGGCAGGCCGCTTGAAAATTCAGCCTGAGTACCATGAACGCCCCAGTCATGCTGGTTTCCTCCCCGTACGCGGAATATATCGACCAGATAAGTATGATCAGGAGACGCTTCTACCAGAACAAGTTCCCGGTGATAAAGACTGACGATATCGGGGTACGCGTCTTCTGCTGAAACGCGCGCTAATTGTACAAAATTCCCCGGGTCATACGTGTGCAGCCGTCCGCGGGATATGTTCTGAGCTTTTTCATTAACAATGACCGTATTATGCCCGATTGTATTGCCGAAAAAAGCGCATCGTCTGGGGTCGTGGACTTCCGCAGTCTCGGGATAGCCGAAGTCTGGAAGCATTGACCAATCGTGACTGTACAGATCAAAGTGCAGCCGGTCCCGTTCTCCGTGCTGCTTAAAAAAACCGTAAAATAGGGAGATTGCGAGAGGAGTATTTCCTTTTGACTGCAGTGTTAAGTGACCAAGACCCGGCAGCAGACTGCTGGTTTTGCCTATTTCTTCGGGATACCGTAATGCTTCTTTCTTTAACATCTCAAAATTAAGGTTTTTTTCAAATAAATTTTCACTGAGACCGGTATTGCGGGTAACCAGAGCTTTAGCAAAAACCGGTTCGTTATAGTACCGATATCCGTATTCAAGATAGTCTTCCAGGTATGCTATGTTACCGGGAAACATGGTGTCTGAATCACCAAGAGGAGGGGATATTTTTCCAAGACAAAGCATGGATAAAGGCCACTTGAATAGCTTATTGTAACGTGATGTGTTAATCAGTCGTTTGGCTATTTCGGGGTTATAGTTATCAAGTTCGGTCACCACTGCATTGATATCAACTATCCAGTAAAAACTATAGGAGGGAGCTTCGAATGCATAACCGTCCCGGTATACCTGGTTTATGAGCGCGTCTTCAATTCCCATGGAAGCCGCAGTAGGCGGTACGGGATTTGCGAGTATCCATCTGAGCATTTCAAATTGAGTCGGCTGTGTCTCACGGTATTTGAGACTTGCGGCTATTCTGATCAAGGCACCCTGCGCCATACCGAAATTACCGCCTATTTTTCCGTTGAAATAAACCATGTCGTTGGCCATCGTCAGCAGTAATCTTTCCTCAATCCTTTTTTGAACTGTTTCCGGATCATAGCTGGTGAGTTTTTTTAACTTCTTATTATTCTTTATTGATGGGCGGATTGCATCGTATGCTTCAGGTACTGCCTTTGCGGTGTTTTGTGCCTCCCAGGTGTGATAGAGAAGCCGTCCTTCGTAGTCAGGGATATATTCGAGACCGTAACGGGACTGAGACTTGTAATCATAATCCGGATAGTACTCAGCAAGTTGCCAGAGCAGAACGGTACAAGCATGCGCATAACGTTCATCTCCGGTAAGCAGAAATGCACGGCTGAGATCCCGCAGGGCAGGCAGAAGCATCAACTGAACGGACCACTCTGCGTAATAGCCGACAAACCAGTATTTATACTTCTCGCCTTTTTTCTCATAACCAAAACCATCATCTGTGTAAGGACTTTTGCTGCTTTTTAGAAATTCCTTATCCTTAAATCCGCTTTTTACATAACTGAAAAAGTCATTAGCCGGATAGACACTGCCGGTACGTGGATGCACAATTTTGTAGGGATTATCGAACGATATTTTCCATGTCCTTGACTCTCCCGGCAGCAGCTTTTCATTTTCAACCGGTGAGCTGTCCGGAAACTGCACGGCAAATGCCCGCGGAACCTGAGGCGGCACCACGAGATGCCGCAGAGTCTCATCATCGTATTTCAGCCATGAATCAGCACGGGTAATGATCTCGTTTTTTTGTTTTTTCGCCCAATCATAATTTTTAACATTATGCTCCATGTGGGCAATCCGGTTTTTTGAATAAAATCCGCGATCCATGGTGTGAGGAGTCTTTTTCAGTATGTCCACCAGCCATTTATCCTGCTGCAGTGCTGATTTTTTATATGTACTTACGCCTGTTGCGGGGATGATTGAAACTTCTTCAATGTCGCACAGGAAATTTGCGAAAAAGAGGCTTACGTATCCGGCGGGATGACGCTTTTTCTCATCAATCCAGCTGGATATTTTCATCCCGTCCTGAAACAGAGTGATTGAAAAATCTTTTACCTGTACTTCAATTGTTGTTTTGGTATTATATGCCACCTTACCTGTGGTGTGTTTATGTTCATAAAAACCGCTTCCGTTTTCGGCATCACAAAACCCCAGATAATACCCTATGTCACGCAGCCATGCCTGATAGTATTTATCGTGCGCGGTGCTTCTTGGTTTAATACAAAGGTAACCTTCACCTTCCTGATCTGAGGTAACTCTTGTCATTACCAGCTTTAAAGTATAATCAGTTAAATCAGCCTCTCCGAATTCATAAATGAGGTATTTGTGACGGATTTTTATAACTTTTTCTTCGATTATATCTTCACCGGGATTGTTGCCGTCTCTGTCTTTCATTAAACTGACAATTGATCCCGGATCGTTTAAATCAGCCTGGTACAGAACATCAGAGCTGTAACAGACTGCAGCGGAAAGGAAAATTAAAGACAACAGGCAAGGTATTATTTTATTCATAACGCAAATCCTCCGGGAAAGAATTATTAATAATTTGTTTATAGTTTTAAAACCAAGAATATAAACTGGTTAACCATAACAGTATTATATACGAAAAAACACGATTTGTCAAGAGCAAATGTAAATTTTCCGACTTCTTCCCCATTAGCGTTCATTCGCGTCCATTAGCGGTTTTCTTTTTGTTTTAACCGCGAATAAACGCTAATGAACGTGAAAATCTCTGTGAGCTCTATTTCCTCGAAGAATAATACACCGTGACCGTATCGCCGGTTCCAAGAATCATTGCCCTTAAGGCTCTCCGGCCGTCGCCGTCAATATCCGGGAAATCCTCGGGTTTTACCTTTGTGTCTATAGTGAAAGAAGTAGCGTTGACTACATATATCTGCATTTTAGGACCGGAAATAATCCTTCCGACACGCTGGTTGTTTCCGTTAATGACGGTCATTCCGTTTTCAACAAATTCTGCAGACATTGGTGTAATAAGAAGCTCAGAACTGTTCTTAATTTCGAGAAGATACACACGCGCTGCGGTAAGATCATCATTTTCAATTTCGAACGAAGAAGGGGATAGAATTTTTGATACAGTAACTGTATTTGCATGACCGGTACTTTCGATTATTGCTTGACCACCTGCAATGTTGCCTTTCTGCAGAATTGGTTTATCGAGTTCTACTACGCCGGTTTCATAATCTATACGCGTGATATGGGCTGTAACCGGTTTATCAAGCGCGTATTCTCTTTGCAGAACGCTCTGTGATGACTGCGCGCTGACCATAGCTGTTTTGTTATAGGTCTTTTCTCCTGATCTGAATATCGTTGGTTTTTTGGATGGTCCCGGAAGCCGGTGAAAATGTCTTATGACGGAGTCTGCAGTCGTTACGGTAAAGGCAACGGGCAAGTCATCACCGGGATTACTGATCGGCAGTGCATTCACACTTTTTATGAATGTAGACTCTTTGTACGGCTCGAATACGGTAATGTAGACGGATTCAAGTTCTGTACCGTTTCGCCGCCGGATAAGGAACTTCACTGTTTCAGGCCACGTCGGCCGGCGCTGCGGTATGCCGTCGCAGGCAAACACTGTTTCTTTCCCGCCGAGGAGGTGCGCCTTCAGAGCGATTCCCTTGGTGGGAAGTTTTGGGCGGATAGTTTCAGGTCTGTTTAAATTCCAGGTCACGTATCCGCTTCCTGAAAATGCCGCTTCCTGTACGTTCTTCAAAAACTGGTAGCCGCTGCCGTTATATAAATAATTGGGTGTCTGGGCTTTATTACTGTCTTTGAATCTTTCATCATCATAATATTCACCGTAATCAACGGTTGGGCCGGCAAGCGTTCCGTTTTTGCGGGGAGCTGAAAACGGCAGGCCGCTTGAAAACTCAGCCTGAGTACCGTGGACCGCCCAGTCATGCTGGTTTCCTCCCCGCACGCGGAATATATCGACCAGGTAGGCATGATCAGGAGACGCTTCTACCAGAACAATTTCCCGGTGATACAGACTGACGGTATCGGGGTACGCGTCTTCTGCGGAAACGCGTGCTATTTGTACAAAATCACCAGGATCATAGGTGTGTAGTCGTCCCCGGGAGACATCCTGAGCTTTTTCATTTACAATCACTGTATTATGCCCTATGGTATTGCCGAAAAATCCGCATCTTCGGAGGTCATGCACTTCTGCTGTCTCGGGATAGCCGAAGTCAGGAAGCATGGACCAGTCGTGACTGTACAGATCAAAGTGCAGACGGTCTCGGTCCAGGTGCTGCTTGTAAAACCCGTAAAAGAGGGAAACAGCAAGCGGATTTTTTGTTTTTGACTGCAAGGTCAAATGACCCACACCCGGAAGCAGACTGCTGGTTTTACCTATTTCTTCCGGATACCGTAAAGCATCTTTTTTTAAAGTCTCAAAATCAAGATTTTTTTCAAAAAGATTTTCACGGAGACCGGTATTGCGGGTAACCAGAGCTTTGGATACCGAAATTACCGCCGATTTTTCCGTTGAAATACACAATATCACTGGCCATTGTCAGAAGCATTTTTTCTTCAATCCGGGTTTGCACTTCTTCAGGTTCGAAGCCTGTCGATTTTTTTAGTAATGCATCGGTTTTTATCGATTGTCGGATCGCATCGTATGCTTCGGCTACCGGGGGGACGGTAAAAGCCGCTTCCCAGGTGTGGTAAAGAAGTCTTCCTTTATAATCGGGTTCGTACTCTATTCCGTAGCGGGACTGGATTTGGTAATCGTAGTCCGGATAATATTCCGCTAATTGCCATAAAAGTATGGTGCAGGCATGCGAATAGCGCTCATCTCCGGTAAAGAGATATGCCCGGCTGAGGTCTCGCAGGGCAGGTAAAAGCATCAGCTGAACGGACCACTCCGCGTAGTAGGCTACAAACCAGTATTTAAACTTTTCACCTTTTTTTTCGTAACCGAAGCCGTCATCGGTGTAAGGGCTTGTGTCGCTTTTAAGAAACTCCTTGTTCTTAAAACCGCTTTTTACATAACTGAAATAGTCATTAGCCGGATAGACGCTGCCGGTACGCGGATGCACAATCCGGTAGGGATTATCGAACGATATTTTCCATGTTCTTGACTCTCCCGGCAGCAGTTTTTCATTTTCAACAGGAGAACTGTCGGGAAATTGTACGGCGTAAGCACGCGGAAACCTGCGGCGGCACCACGAGATGCCGCAGGGGTTCATCGTCGTATTTCAGCCACTCATCGGCGCGTAGAATAATCTCGCTTTTTTGCTTCTTTGCCCACTCATAATTTTTGACATTATGTTCCATGCGGGCAAGCCGGTTTTCCGAATAGAACCCGCGCCCCATGGAGCGCGGAGTATTACCAAGTATTTCAATCAGCCATTTATCCTGATTCAGCACAGGATTATAAGGTGTTGTTTTTATTTAACTCGACTTTTTTACCAGGGGCTTTGCTTTCAAATTCGCTGCTACCTTTTTCAGCATCAACATATCCTACGAAAAAACCTATATCGCGCAGCCATGCCTGGTAATACTTATTGCCAGCGGTGCTTCTGGGTCTGATACAAAGATATCCTTCGCCTTCCTGATCGGACGTTACTCTGGTCATTACCAGCTTTAAGGTATAATCAGTCAGATCAGCCTCTCCGAATTCGTAAATGAGGTATTTGTTACGCATTTTAATAACTTTGTTAACGATAATTTTTTCGTCCGGACTATTTCCGTCTCTGTCCTTCATCAAACTGACAACTGACTCCGGATCGCTCATATCAGCCTGGTACAAAACATCAGCGCTGTAACAGACTGCAGCAGACAGAAAAATTATAGCCAGTAATAGTGATTGTATTTTTTTCATTTTCTAACCCTCCAGGCGAATTTTAATGTATATTTTTTATGGCGTGTTTGTAAAGATAAATTAAACTGGTTAACCATACCAGTATTATAAATGAAAAAACTTGATTTGTCAAGAGGAAATGTAAATTTTTTTCTCGAAGAATTCTATTTCCTCGAAGAATAATACACAGTGACTTTATCGCCGGTACCAAGAATCATTACCCTGAAGGCTCTCCATCAGTCGCCGTCAATTCCGGGAAATCTTAAAGCTTTGCCTTCATATCAATTGTGAAGGAAGTAGCGTTGACTACCTATATCACACCCATCACTTATTCGTTCCCAAAATACAAATATGGTACATCATCGCTACTAAAATTTCATCCTTATTAAAATCATACATTATAGACGGCACAACAGTACTCATCTGTAGAACTACATCAACACTGGTAAATAATTTAAGTCCGCTTTTTGAGTTACTTTGTTGTTGTATTTTCGCGCCGATTTTGGGCAGAAAAAGATTCTTGATATTTAATCTGGTACCAATACCATATTCAATATTATGGTAATCATTATGCGGTATTCTGATTTCACCAGTAGCAAGAAAAATATTGTTATCGAAAGTACCGCCAAAAATCAATTTTCTGGGCAGTATATCAGAGTTTCTTATTTGAATACCATTGAGAATACTGAAACTAAAAGCGACAAGTGAAAACTTAGTAAATACACCTGGAGTAAAAGTGAGAAATGATTTTTCATTACCGTTATAATGTGCACTAAAGTAATTTCCCTGAAGCCCATAAGCGAAATGTTCTCCTATCATTCCCGCAGTGCCAACTGATACCGCAGTGAGTGCGTTTGTAATAGGAAGTAAGCGTGTAATAATAATTGATGCGGAAACAGGGGCGATATATGAATCAACAATCCCGACTGTAATCCCGCTTCGGGGACCATACACGCCTGAAACAAAAATATCATAGGATTTCGAAAAACCAGCTATGGTTGCAGGATTACTTCCACTTGAATAAATATTATCGTTAACTGCAGAGACATTCATTCCAAGTCCAAGGTTCGCCCCTGTTGTTGTTTCTTCTTGAAGGGTACCGTCGTCGGTTCCTATTGAGGAAAGCCTGGTAAGGGTGATCGAGTGTAAATATACAATAATCAGTAATGAATAAATTATGAATATCTTTTTCATTGTAAATAGCATTCTTTAAAAAGAAATACCTTGTATTCCCGGAAATTGACAATAAACTGTACGTATTATACTATAATACACATATAAGGGCGAAGGATT
>Ga0180008_1000268_pt1 | contig 50681 bp, 34 predicted proteins | sample MM_PW_MetaG_FD_121121 | JGI IMG/M metagenome (GOLD analysis project Ga0180008, IMG submission 121121) | Groundwater microbial communities from the Aspo Hard Rock Laboratory (HRL) deep subsurface site, Sweden - MM_PW_MetaG | ecosystem: Environmental > Aquatic > Deep subsurface > Groundwater... | reverse complement strand
TTTCCCCTGCTGGGACAGCCGGCGATTCATGTACGTTTTCGGTCGACATAACAATCCCATCCAGCATGCCATCAGGAACCTATCTGAACATCACTGATACGATAACGGCTACAGTGAATGAGGTGATGCAAACCGGCCAACCGGCATCTGATACCCTGACCATTATTGGTGCCCCGACCCTGATCAAATCCTTTACCGACGCCCCAGCCCTCCCTGGCAATACGGTCACCCTGGAATTCACCCTCTCCCACGAGGAATCGGCAGCAAACGAGGCAGCCGAGATCGCCTTCAGCGATGACCTGACTGCTGTGCTCACCCGTCTCACGGCCGTGGGATTACCCCAAAATGATATTTGCGGCAGCGGCTCCCAGCTCAGCGGCAGCAGCGAGCTGAGCTTTACTGGAGGCACTCTGACTCCTGGTGAATCCTGTACCTTCAGTGTGACCCTGCAGATACCGGCAGAAAACGCTTTCGGTTCCTATACAAATACAACAAGCAGTGTCTCGGCAATGGTCAATGGCGTCGCTGTTACCGGCAACCCAGCCGAGGATGAACTGCTGATCAGCCCCCTGATGTTTTCCAAGACCTTTACCGATGATCCCGTCATTCCCGGTGACACGGTGACCCTTGAATTTACCCTGGACAATATCAGCCCGACAGCGAATATGACAGATATCGTATTCACGGACAATCTCACTGCTGTTCTCTCAGGCTTGGTAGCGACTGACCTTCCCAAAGCCGATATATGTGGAGCCGGATCTCAACTTGTCAGCACTGGTTCTCTCTTGATAGTGAGCGGCGGCAATCTCACCTCCGGGACGTCCTGTACCTTCAGCACCACCCTGCAGGTGCCGGCCGATGCGGCATCCGACACCTATCTCAGCATAACAAGCGAGATTCAGGCAACCGTTGCCGGCAGTCTCTTTACAGGCCCCTCGGCAAGAGATGATCTGACAGTTGAGGCAAACCTCCTCCAGCTGACAAAGTCATTCACCAATGCCCCCGCACCTCCGGGGGGAACAGTTACCCTTGAATTCACCCTCAGCAACCAGCACAGCACCGAATCGGCAACAAGCATTGCCTTCAGCGATGATCTGGAGGCAATGCTTTCAGGCCTGGTCGCCACGGGGCTGCCAGTAGCAGCCTGTGGAGGCACCTTGAACGGTACCGGTCTGTTAAGCTTTACAGACGGCACCCTGGCCCCTGGTGCATCCTGTACCTTCAGTGTTGATCTTCAGATACCTGTCAATCTGCCTTCCGGAACCCTGGCTACGAACACCAGCAGCCAGATCACAGGGACCATAAATGGCCTTGCAGTAACAGGTGCTCCGGCAAGCGCTGACCTGGAGATTGGCTTTCTCACCTTCAACAAGTCCTTCAGCGGCAAGACCAGGGCTGGTGAAACAACACGCTTGACTTTTACCCTCCAGAATAACAACCCGATCAGCACGGCCAGCAACCTGCAGTTCGTAGACAATCTTGATAACATGCTGCCAGGACTCGTCGCCACCGGCCTTCCTGTCAGCAATGCCTGCGGGGCCGGGTCATTGCTGACAGGAACAGGGATCATCAGCATGTCCGGAGCCCAGTTATTGGCCGGCGAATCGTGCACGTTCAGTGTCAACCTCCTGTTACCAGTGAACGCTCCCCATGGTTTTTTCCCGAACACCACCAGCCCTCTCACCATCCAGGGTGAGAGTGTTGCCTCCCCTGCCACTGCCATTCTGGAGATTGATAACGACAAGGACGATGACGGTATCATGGACCAGTTCGACAACTGCCCGGATAACGCCAATACTGACCAGGCGAACAACGACGGGGACAGCCTGGGTGACATCTGTGATCCAGACGATGACAATGACACCATTGCCGACACTGCAGATAATTGCCCCTTCACCGCGAATACAGGTCAGGCTGATTTCGATAACGACACGATTGGAGACCGCTGCGACCCTGATGACGACAACGACGGCATCCGCGATACCTGGGAAAAGAGCAATGGCCTCAACCCCTTTGATGCCTCCGATGCGAACTGGGATAATGACGATGACGGTTTTACGAACCTGCAAGAGTATCGGTTCGGCTCAGATCCCAACGTTTTTGATGCCGATACAAATGAGAATGGGGTACCGGACAGGATAGATGGCATCAGAGGAACAATGCTTCAGATATGGCACTTACTCCATGAGGCGAGGACTGTCCGCTGACTCTCTGCTGACAGGAAGCAGGAGATGTAATCGCTTTCAATTTTTCAAGGAGAGGGGGGATACAAATGGTAAAAGTATCCCCCCCAAACGACGAGTGATCAGCCAACCATGGAGGAGTCGGCTTCAGCCGCGAACCTACCCCGCACGCCTCCTATAAGAAAACGGGACACGCCACCACCTTTCGCGGCTGAAGCCGGCTCCTACAAAAAAGGCTTACCTGCTCTTCCCCGCTTCCCGCATACCAATAAGCCTATCTGTCCCCACCCCCCCAGTTGCCATGCCAACAAAACAGAGTTCGTCTCCCAGACAACTGCCTGCCACCTTTCCAGAAACAGCAACCGCCCACCGATTTACAGCAGGAAAAGTACAGCCCCCAAACGACGAGTGACCACCCAACCATGTAGGAGTCGGCTTTAGCCGCGAACCAACCCCGTACGCCTCATACAGGAAAGCGGGACACGTCACCACCTTCCGCGGCTGAAGCCGGCTCCTACAAAAAAAAGGCCTACCTGCTTTTCCCCGCTTCCCGCACACCGATAAGCCTATCTGTCCCCCCCCCCAGTTGCCATGCCAGCAAAGCAACGCTCAAGCGGGTAAAGCGAGAAAATGAACAGCTAAGGATAGAGAACGAGAAAGACTGATCCCCAAGGTGAAAGAAATCCATAAAAAAGCGAGAACACGACTTCAAGCCAAGGCAGGTATCATTGATTATATTGAGATGTTTTACAACAGCAACCGACACCACTCCTATTGGGGAGACATGACTCCTGTGGAATGTGCAGGTGAGTGGCTTTTGTTTAACGTCGCTTACTTACATGTCCACTTTTACTTGACTACGTCATACCTGAACCTGGAGAGCCAGGGGGCAATCCGAAACAACAACCCTCCTGCAGCAAGTCAGTAGCTTACGATCAGCCATGATCAAGAACCTTACGGATTGTTTTGGCCAGGACCTGAGGGGAAAATGGTTTCATCAGGTATCCATTGACTCCGAACAATTTCGCTTTGACTTTGTTCACGGATTTATTGTAACCGGTACAGAGTATACTTTGGGTCCCAGGATTTATTTTCATGATTTCCTTGATCAAATCCAGACCCGTCAGATTCGGCATAGTCATATCCGTCACAACAATATCATAACACCCTTTTTTTTCTTGAAAATCCTTGAGCGCTTCAAGACTGTCCGAAAAACATGTCACCTGATAGCCAAGATTCTCCAGTGTCCGTTTGTGGAGATCGATCAAACTATTTTCATCATCTACCAATAAAACCCGTTCATGGCCATAGGGAGGCGGATTGGCCTGCGGACTTCTTGTGGCAACCTGTTTTTCGACTATCGGCAGATATACCCGGAAAGTTGTGCCTGCCCCGGGTTCACTCTCCACGCTGATTGTGCCCTGATGGTTTTGGACAATACCATGAACCACAGCCAGCCCCAACCCTGTTCCCTGGTCTTTTCCTTTGGTTGTAAAAAAGGGATCAAAAATTTTTGCCTTGATTTCCTCTGCTATACCGCTCCCTGAATCGTGAACTTCTATACAGGCAAAGCGCTGACTGCACGGTTCTCCACTATTCAATGAAGGCAGAGCTACAGACGCTGCCACCTCAGTGAGAGCGATGGTAAGAGTGTCATAGTCATTTTGTATTGCCTGCATGGCATTAATGCAGAGATTCATAACAACCTGATGAATCTGGGTCGGGTCGCCCAGGACAACCCCACAGTCCTGATCAATTGTCACTGAGAACTGAATGGAGCTGGGGATAGATGAACTGAGCATGTTGGCAACTTCCTGGATGGTGTCCTGGAGCCGCAGAGGCTGAAAATCCTCTTTTTCCTGGCGACTATAAAGAAGAATCTGTTTCACAAGGTCAGCGGCCCGATTGCCGGCAAGTATCACCTGATGGATATCTTTAGCAACTTGGCTGGATGAAGGCAGTTGATCTAAGGCAACCTGTCCATGACCAAGAATCGTGGTAAGAATATTGTTGAAGTCATGGACTATCCCTCCAGCCAATGTTCCAAGGACCTCTAACTTAACCGCTTGCTGTAACTGCTGTTCCAGTAACTTCTTTTCTTCTTCGTCTTTTCTCTGCTCAGTTATATCCTGGATAATTGAGAGAATTCTGTCACGACCATCACTCTTGATTATCTCGGTGAAATACAAACATCTGAGCATATCGCCATCTTTATTTTTGATAATTACTTCATGATTACTGATCAGTTTTTGTTTCTCTGAAGAAGATTTCAGATAGGCTCGGCTTGCCTCAGTAAGAATACCCAGATCAGTAGATCGATTTCCAATCAACTCCTCTCTGCTGTAGCCGACGACCTGGATGAATTTGTCATTTACAGCCAAAAACTCACCGGTTTCAATATCACTGATGGCCATCAGGAGTGGATTTTTCTGGAAGGCCTTTTCGAATTTTTCTTCTGCCTGCTTACACGATGTAATATCTGTAAATGTTCCTAACACGCGCTTAACAGAACCGTCCGGGGTACGGGAAACGACTTTCCCACGGGCAACAACCCAGAGAGGACTTCCCGAAGTGGTGCGATAGCGAAACTCATTGCGAAAGGGCTTGTCGGAAGAGATACTTTGTTGCAATGCCTGATGTATGCGAATACGATCCTGCGGGTCAATGAGATCCTGCCAGAGGCGGTAGGTAAGGGGAAAGGCATCCGCTTCATAACCCAGCATGGCATACGAACGGGAACTCCAGGTTATTCTGTCCTCCGTCACATCCCAATCCCATAGCCCATCATTAATGGCCGCCATAACCAAACGAAGTTGTTCTTCATTTTTCTTTATAATCTCTGCCTGTTCAATCTCCTTCAGCCGAGTCAGTCCCATTGAAGCAATGTTCCTGGTGAGAACAGTTATGAAATCAAGAATGCGCGAATGGGATGGAGGTGAGAAGACAGGAACCTCATCCAGGGCCTGAAGGTACCCAGTTTCATCAAATCCATATTGCTGGGCTTGCTGCCGAAATCGGCTGCGCAATTCCTCACTAACAGGTTCATGAAGGACCTGGCCGGCAAAGACATTGGCCAGGTGTTGACCATTGATGATAATTGGACAGATAGAGTTAATCAGTCCATGGGGGCAGGTATAAACAATAGAGGATTGATCAATTAAAAAATCATTTGCATAGTGCCTGTTACATGCTATGCAGACCTCACAGGAAACACGGTTTTTACGATGAAAATCTCGGCATATCTTCTGCCAGCCTATTTCTTTGAGAACGTTGCCTTCAAGATCTATGATTGCCAATGGCATACTGGTGAGATTGTACAACTGTTCCAGCATCTTTCCCAGTTCATCAATATCCAGCAGATCAGTGAATTTATAGTGCAAGGTAAACATATTTCCCAAAAGCGAAGAGGTGAACAGTAAGTGCTCATCACGAACGAAAAACTGTAGCGAACTATCTCAGCCCCTTCCTTGCGCAGGCAGGACAGGCAAAAAACATACAAACGCAGTCACCGTCGAATACTCAGCAATAGTGGCACACTACCATTGCTGAGTGAATTGAGTCATTGGCCAATAAAAAAACAACTGATACTCCCCTACGACCTGTCACTGTCACTCGGTCGAGGATGCTTTTGTGCCTCTAACAAAGGCAATGCTGGGCCTGGCGGCTTCCCATTCAATGTGGCTGAGAGAAAATGCGGCTCAGTCTCCAAGTTTGACAATCGGCAGAGTGAGGGTAAAAACAGCTCCCCCTTCCTCTCTGTTTCGAACATCAATCTTTCCTCCCAGTTTTCTCATAATATTATAAGAGATTGCCATTCCCAACCCAGTGCCTTTACCCGGATCTTTGGTAGTGAAAAAAGGATCAAATATTTTTTTCATTAGCTCCGGTTTTATTCCTGTTCCAGTATCTGCGAATTCGATATATATATTATCCGCAGCCACTCTGGTGGACACCTCCAGGGTGCCATCCTTATCAATTGCGTCAAGACCATTCCCCAGCAAATTCAAAAACACCTGCTGTAATTGCGGGCCATCGGACATGGTGGTGGGCAGCTCTTCACAAAATTTCTTTTCAATACGTATGTTATTGTTCTTGGCATCATTTTCGACAAAAGAAAGGGTTTCTTCGATGAGTTCATTCACCTGCACACACTGTTTTTCTGCAATAATTTTGCGGGAGAATCCAAGTAAGCGGTGGGTTACCGTTGCTGCTCGCTTGACGTGGTATTTAATCTTGTTTATGGACTCTTTATACTCTGTCAGATTTTTCATCTGGCTGGGATTTTCTTCAACCAATAACTCGTCCATCCAACCTGCCTGGTTAGTGATCATCTGCAATGGATTGTTGATTTCATGGGCTATGCCGGCAGCAAGTCTGCCAACCGTTGCCATTTTTTCCATCTGAATCAGATGTTGATCGAGCTCATGTTTGTCACGATCAGCCCGTTCAAGTCTCCTGACCAGATGCCAGCTGACGAAAGCGGCCAACAACATCACGAGCAGACAGGTCATTGCGATAATCATAAGATTGGTATTGCGAATCTCATAATAATCACCTAGAGAATCTTCTATTCTCGACTTTATAACCAGCAGCCATTGCCCCCCCCTTACCCATCTGGTGCAATAACGATACCCGTCTATTGTCTGGAAATAGGTGCCCTCGTGATATTCAAGAATATTTTTCTCTTCTGCTGAGAGAATCTTGGTCCCCTGAAGACTTGGTGTCTGAAATGCTGCCTGACGATTGACAATATAGGCATCGCCGTTTGGCCCTATCTGAGCACTGTGGAGGAGCGCATTGAATATTTCAGAATTAATGGTGGCTCGCAGCACATAGGTTTTCAGAGGATCCGTCACGGCAATAACAAAGTGAGGCACCCCCCGAAAACCTGTAAACACATCGCTGACATGCCTGCCGCTGACCAAAGCTTCCTTAAACCAGGGCTGCACACGATAATTTTTTCCCTCGATACTGCTCCAGTATGGTCCGACATAGGCCAACTGCTTCCCTGATGAATCAATGACATGCAAATCAACAATTTCATTTGTCTTATTAACAGCCAGAAAAAGTTCCTGCAGATGTCCCACCTCCTCAAGATATTCAAGAGAATAGATGCCAGTCAGGGTTGCCAGGAGGTCTTCCTGTTTTTTGAGAAAAAGATTAATAACATCCTTTCTATGGTCAAGGAGCTTGCTGGCGAGCGCTTCTGTTTTATAGATAGCGCAATTTTTTAAATTGTGTGCGCTCACCAGAAAAACAATGATAACAGGGACCAAAACCAGGACAAAAAAAGTAACTGTCAGGGTTTTTTGTATCTTGGAATACGACTTTTCATTTTCCCACATGCTAAAATGCTCCGTTTTCTAGTCAAAGAGGCTCAGGTTATTTAAAAAGCGTGTGAATGGTCTCAACCAGTTCATTGATTCTTATAGATCGTGTCACAACAGCATCTGCATTTGCAGCCTTAAGCTCTGCTATTTTATTTGGAGAGATGTTTTTTTCGATTATTGCCAGGATCTTAAATGCGCCTATTTTTTTTGCAAAATTGATGATCTCCAGGGCTTTATCATGGGCACCAATGGTATCGGCGATAATTAAGTCCGGAACAAAGGTCAGTATCTTATACTTTACCTTTTGATCAAAACAAATGGTGTCGGAAATAAAATTTTCCTCTGCCCTGAGCTTTTCAAAGAAATGTTTCAGAAATGTGATATAAATATAGCCAAGTGTTTCACTGGAAAAGACAAAAAGTATTTTTTTGGCCTCAACCGGGAGCAGTGATGCCGGTATGGTCATATTATGTTGCACCAGAAAATCAACAAGATCATCACAGCGCACCTGTTCTGTTTCTGGAGAGAGTGATTTAAGGCATCTTTTTTCTACCCACTTTCTCACCCTGTCTTGAGAGACGCAGCACAAGCTAGCCACTTGCTCAAAATCCAACAGCTCGATTTCACTCATCTTTATACTTTCACCTGTCATCTATATTTGCTCAGGGCTAAATCTTTTCATCGCGAGTAATGCGGACCTTTTCACAGGCCAGTTCGATTTTTTCAAGAAGCTCATTGGTATCGATTGGCTTGAGACAATAATCAAATGCCCCCCCCTTCATTCCTTCTATACCTGAATCCACAGAGGCGTGTCCTGTCAGAATAATAATCTCGCTATCAGGCCATTCTTGTTTGATCAGCATCAGGCAATGAATACCATTGAGTTCAGGCATGCTGACATCCATGACGATCACATCAAAGGGTCCCGCTGCCATTTTGGCCAGTGCTTGTGAACAGCTATCAGCTGTATCCACAGCAAGACCACGCCTGGAAAATATCTTGGCCAGGGGAATTCTAAAATCAGATTCATCATCAACAATTAAAATCTTTTGCTCTATCTTCATGGGGAAACGTCCTTACTTCAAAGAGTTGTTTGGGGTTATGACAGCATTGTTTTGATTTCAGTCAGGAATTTATTTCTATAGTGATTCACTGACGCCGGGTTATTCATAACCATATCAATTTGTCTGGCATGGAGGCTCAGGTAGCCAAGGATTTTCAATCGTTGTCGAAGAAACTCAATTGGTCGTTTTTCCACCCTGGCCGTCAAAGAATCGCCCTTCTGTTCCAGGCGAAAATCAAACTGACTGAGAATTTCGCAAAGCAGTGTTATCCGTCCAACCTTACGAGTGGTATCCGCAGCCCCTCCCTTGAAAGTAAAGGTAACATAACTTTCTGTAAGCAGATCACTCATATAAGCCTCAATCATAGCAAAATGATACCCCAGGCGTACGGATAAGTTACAGAAGTTTTTCGAAATAAGAAAATAATTTTTGACGGTCATTGCTGAAGCAACCGCCGGTTCAAGACCCTGTTGCATGGTGGATTGAAAAAGAATGGAGCCAAGCCCTCTCACACTCACCGCAGGAGGACCCTGCCAGGGGAAGCTGGCAATCCCTTCCCATATGGCTTTCATGGGTGTAGAAACAATATCTTCCATACATATTGTCTTGCTTGTCACATCTGTTCCCTCCCGAAACCCATCAGCCAAGTCAATAACCCACCAATCCAAGGGTACATCTCCCACCAACCTCTTCGCGGCACGTTGATCGAAATGGTTTCTTTCACCAAAACGGAACATCTCTACTACTGCTTTTTCATGACAGAACCGGGTGATATCATGAAGGGTTTCACAATAGCTTGATTTAAAATAAGGCGAAGCGGGGTCTGTCAGATTGAGCGGCGTAATGTGTTGCAGCAGCTTACGAAGCAGCCCTTGTACCGGACTCCCCACCATAAGATCCCTTTTCCGTGCCCCTTGCGCCAGGAGATCTTCCCGTTTTCCACGATAGAGCAGACGGTTGTTTGCATCTACGGTAACGATTTCACCATTGCTCAACTTTGTTAAGCAGTTCGCAACCCCAAAGAGGGCGGGAATAGAAAATTCTCTGGAAACGGTGGCCAGGTGGCCAGCCACACTGCCCGTTTCACCTATCAGTGCTATCGCTTTTGTCAGCAATGGCGCCCATTCCGGCAAAGGATGCTCGACAACCAACACGGCCCCTTTGGGAAACTGCAGCATATCCACAGAAGATCGAACCAGAAAGACAGGCCCACAGGCCACACCTTGACTGCCGGTGACCAAACCACGGAGCAAGGGTTGTTCCTCTGACTCCACTACCTTCTGCGAATTGTCACTCCCTCCTTCACTACCATCGTCCCCCAAAGAGTTATCCTCCAGGATAGCATTTTCCCCCTGCTCATCAATGGACCATTCATTGTCTTGTGGGAATCCGCAATGGCCATCTTCGCAGGCAATACATGGAGTACGCTTGGGAAAACCACGCAGCAGAGATTCATCCTCTGTCGCTGAACCATTCTGAGACGTGTCAGTTTCTCCGAAGGCCACGGCAGCAGACATGGGTCTGCTTTGGAGAATAATTATTTCCCCCTTTCTATCAATTGACCATTCAATATCTTGCGGAGATCCGAAATGGTCCTCCAGAATGAGCGCCATTTCAGTGAGCTTTGCGGCCCATTTCATGGTCAAGATGTCAGGGAAAGCCAAGCCACTGTCGGTGCCATTTGGGTTTTGGGCAGTTTTATGCTGGAGGATCATATGCGGAGATTGCCTGGAGACGAGAAACAGATCCGTATTACAGGTACCATCGACAACTCTCTGCGCCGTTCCTTGGGTCATATTGAGAAGAACCCAGCTACTTGCGGAATTTGCCGGATCGCGGGTATAGAGGACGCCGCTTACAGCAGCATCCACCATGGCCAGACAGCCCACTCCCATTTCGATGTCTTTATGAAGATAGCCTTTTTGCAGACGATAGAGTATGGCCCGGCTGGTATATTTACTGGCAACGATCTCCTTATAGGTCTGGCCAATAAATTCCTTATGGGTATTCAATTCGGTATGATATTGACCGGCAAATGAGGCCCCGGCATTATCTTCTCCAAGAGCGCTGGAACGCATGGCCACAGTGACATCGACTTTTGTCTCTTTTTCAAGCTCTGCGTAGGCAGCATAGATTTTTGCTTCCAGATCAGCGGGCAGTTTGCTGTTGCTTATCAGTTGCTGGATAGCCGCACTTGCCCTATACACTTCTGCCAGGTTATCCGTATCAAGCATCTGCAGAAGTCGGCCGATTTCAGGCCCCAGATTATTCGCCGAAAGAAAATGGCTGGCAGCGGAAACAGTTATGGCAAAACCAGGGGGAGTTTTCATACAGGCAAGGCTTGCGACCTCGCCAAGGTTGGCCATTTTTTCTCCCACCTGATCAACATGAATCCTCTTAATTTTTATCAGGGGAATTATCCATTCTCCACTATGAATCCGTGGAGCCTCTTCCAAAATATCATTGACCTGGGTGCTGATTTTTTCGAAGGCCGGATCCAACTGGTGATAACGCCCCTCTGATATCTCGGTCAGATGCTTGACCATCTTATAGACATTGACCATTACCGCAGTACTGCGTGAACGGATAAAGGCCATGCTGAAGATTTGCCCTGACTGCAAAACCTGCTCCATCTCGGCCATGGCCTCGAGGGCATTATTGTTAGCAGTAAGCAATGCCCTGAAATGTCTGTACCGGGACTTGAAGATGATCTGCAATTCTTCAGGGGTACACCTGGTACTCTTCACAGGAGAGAAGACACTTTTTATCCAGTTGCTGATGCCAGACATAGAGGATTGCAAAATGTTGAAGAGGACAACAGAGACAGTTCCCTGCCTCTGTTGTCTGTTAAAGAGTGATGGCCGGATGTGAGCCCGATCACCCCAGGGAAAAGGCTTTTTAGCGAGTTTTTTCTAGCAAGAGAACACTACGGTATCAATGTCCAATCTTGAGACCAAGTCCTTCAAAAAGGTACATTATACCAAACCCATACCAGAGAGTATAGACCACATAGAAGACCAGAGAAAAAATCACCAGAACCAGAGCTTCCTTTACAGATTGGGCCTCTACTTTATAGTAATTATAGGACATCTCCACTGCCTTCTTTATCACTGTGCCAACTATCGCAGCCTCCTTAAACAATTCCTGTTTATTTAGATTCTTCTCCATGGCCTTCAACGACTTATACCAGTTATAAAGGGCCTGCCGCTCGTTATAACCATACTTTGCCGCAACAGTAGTTCCATCGTTGTGATACATGGAGTCTGCATCGACCAGACTGTTATGGAGTATGGCCGCGATATCCCCCTTGACTAGCAGGATGTTCCCATCAACGGTGACGGTTGCTCCACCGGCTTCCAACAATTTAACGCTTTCAAGGGCCTGCTGGTCGTCTTGCATGGTCAATTTCAGATCAACAATTGTCCCTTCATATTTTTTGATTTTTTCCATGGTCTCAGGGATGTAATAGGCCGATCCCTTGGATATGGAATTGTAAAGATTATCGAGAAAGTCAAGCCCATTATGACCTTTGAAGATTGGCATAAAGATCACAGCCAAGACAACAAAAAAGCTCACCAGCATCAGAATGCCTCTGATTTTCAGTTTCTTTTCTATACTCATGAGACAGGCACCTCCCCTTTGAGTGTTTTTATATTGCGAAAAAATGTACTAAAAACCCAGAAGCAGAAAATACCGATAACAATGAAAAATCCGTAGATGCCGATCTGTTCCAGGGTATGAGTGAGCGTCTGGCTCCAGTTAAGGACTTCCAACTCCCGTAGTTTAGACGGCAGGGCAAAGACACGATTAACAAAACCGGCAAGAACTGACATGGCATAAAAGCCTCTGATGGTGATACCAGGGACCACCTTTGTTACCAACGAACCGATCTGGATACCAAACAGAGAACCAAGGAGCATACCCATGGCCAGGGTATAGAAGATAAAGCCGTAGATAGCATATTGACTCAGAGAGGCATATCCTGCGGTAAAGATGATCTGAAAGATATCGGTGCCAACAGTGGTCATGGAAGAAACGCCAAGACCGTAAACAAAAATGGGAAAGGTGAGGAAGCCACCACCCACGCCCATGATACCGGCGGCCATACCAACGAAGGCGCCACTGATCACCAGGAAGAGCCAGGAAATCTTACGGCCGCCAGGGGTGATCCCCTGATCAAAAGCAACCATGGGGGGGATATTGATTCCCTGCAGCTTTTTGCCAATGGCCGGGATGGCCTCATCACGGGCATCTACCGCTTCGCCTGCCGCAACTGCACTGTCCAGCTCTCTCTTGGATCTGAAATAATCAGTGAGGGCATAAAAGCCCAGGAAACCGAGCATACCAACATAGACTGTGGTAATAAAAGCATCACTGAGTACGGGGTTCCGCTCATAGAGGTAACGATTTAGAACACCGCCTGCCGTGGCTCCGCCAATGGCACCGATCAAGAAAGTAAAGGCCAATGGCACCGAAATGTTGCCCAGTTTTTTATGGAGCACACTGCCCATGATGGCCTTGGCAAAGATGTGAAAGAGATCGGTACCAACGGCCAGGATACCTTTGACCCCGACACTCATCAGGGCCGGGGCAATAATAAAGCCACCACCTGCGCCAATGCAGCCGGTGATCAATCCGGCAGCTACGCCGACCAGGATTGAAGCAAAAAATATAGCGGGGGTGTAAAAGGCCGGGGTATAGGAACTTTTGCCACCGATTACATCGGGTAAGCCGCTCATATCACCGGATGCGAAGGCCATCCCGCCAAGGATAATCGGTACCAGCAACAGACAAAGGACCAGCCTTCTGTTGCGGCTCTTCAGAATGTTGTTTGACATTTCCAGTTCCCATTTGGCGTGAGCTCTTGCCCCCATCATCATGAACTGGTTCAAGTCTTTAAAGAAACTCATGGATAACTCTCCTCTTTTTTGTTGTACCGCACAATCGGTTAGATACAGAAGCCCACCACTAACTCGGAATAGCCATGTCCCTTTTTATCTGCGCCGTTTCAATTTTGTCTTGCTGCATTTTCTTCTTTTCGTAGGCATCTTTGAGTTTTTCCAACAGCGGCTCAAGCTCCATGGGCTTCATCAGATAATCAAAGGCACCCAGCTTCATACCATCTATACCTGATTCAACCGAGGCATGGCCGGTAAGCATCACCACTTCGGTTAACGGCCGCAGTCGTTTGATCTCCTGCAGGGTCTCAATGCCATCCATACCAGGCATCTTCACATCAAGGAGCACCACGTCAATATCTCCTTTTTTGATACGCTTGATTGCCTCCTCGCCATTCTCTGCCCCATCACAGTGAATGTCCCGCTTGCTCAGACGCTTCATGGTCATACTTCTAAATTCCTGTTCATCATCAACAATCAGTACGTTAAAAAGTGCCATAATCTCCTCCGTTGGGTTGTTTTTTGATCCTGTGGACCAACTCTTCTAATTGTACTCCCAAACCTGTTACTCTCTTCGTTAGCAACTTGAAGGCCAGAAATAATTCCCGCGGAGAATATTTTTATTTTCCTTTATTTACAGCTCATTACATGCTAGAACGCATTGGCTTGGCAACTATGATGGAGAGGTTGGGAGGGGGAAATTGTGTGCAACAAAAGTTACACGTCCAGACACCATCTCCGCGTATAGGCATACGCACAAGAGAAACAGCCGTGTGTAAAAATAGTGACAAGGATGAGGGGGGTAGGGTATCTTTGTATAGAAAAAGTTACAAAACCTTTACAACTGTTCTTTATCAAGAAAAGATGGCTGAGAAATGAAGCGGAGCAAATCAGCTATTGGCGGACTTGGCAGGTGGTGAGGAGAGAAAATTGATGAACCGGACTGGAAGCGACCACAAAACGGACAAGCGCTTAATTGAGATACTTGAGAAGCAAAAACAGGATCTCGTCATTCGTTTTCTCAAAAAGAACGAGGAGGTGGAGGCCGGGAAAGACTTCACCAATCAAATCCTCTCCAGCCTTTCCAGCCTTTTTTTTCTTCTCAGCAAAGAGCTTGTAATCGTCCAGGCGAACAAAGAATTTTATCGTTGTCTTGAATATTCTCCAGAGAACAATGAGCAACTGACCCTTGAACAGATCAGTGGGGAAAAAAATTATGAGCTTATTAAAACGGCTGTTACAGAAGGGGAGTTCAACTCCCTGGAGACCCACCTCCGCACCCGTACAGGTAAAGAGGTCCCTGTCATTCTCAAAGGTTCAACCTATACAAGTGAATCAGGCCGTATCCTTTATATGTTGATCGCCTCAGACAGAACTGATTTTCAGACAATGATGGTCCGCATGTGTGAAGCGCAGGAGCAGTTAATTCATTCCGACAGACTGGTTAGCCTTGGAGAGATGGCCGCTGGCGTCAGCCATGAGTTGACCCAGCCACTGAATGCCATTCTCCTGTTTGCCAGAAACTGTATTAAGGCCCTGGATAACCCATTGCAGAACAAGGAGATGCTTACAGGAAATCTCAATATCATTATTGATCGTGTCAATAAGGCAACATCTATCATTCGTAGCCTGCAAAATTTCGGCCGCAAGGTACCGGATGAAATTTCAGAGGTGAACATCAATACCATTCTTCGCAACATCCTCGAGTTTCTCGACTCACAGCTGAGATTGTCTGATATACAACTGGATTTGCAGCTTGATGAGACAATTCCCCGGGTCTTGGGACAGGAAGTCAAATTGGAACAGGTCTGTTTAAATCTTATCCAGAATGCTATTCAGGCCATGGGAAAAACAGAATATCCTGTGCTGACAGTCAAAACCAGGCTCCAGAAAAGAGTCGCTCCGGAAACCTTAGAAGAGAAGACTTTTGTCCTGATAACCATCGAGGATAACGGTGAAGGGATGAGCAAGAACACCCAGAAAAAAATTTTTGACCCTTTTTTTTCCACCCGCGAAGTTGGCACAGGCATGGGACTGGGACTCTCCATCGTTGATCAGATTGTTCGTGGATTTTCAGGTTTTATCAAAGTAGAGAGTTTTCCCGGTTTCGGCACCTGTTTTTCTGTCCTGCTCTTGCCTTGCTATAACGAAAAGAGAGAAGAAAAGGAAGACCATGAAACAGCCCGATCATGAGGATGGACAGCAAAGACCGCGAATTATGGTTGTAGATGATGATATTTATCTGCTCACAGCCATTAAACAAACTCTGCTCCTCAACAACTACAGCGTCGACACCCTCAGCTCTGCGCAAAACATTTTACCGGCCTTGACAGAGTTTGAGTATGCCGCAGTCATTACCGATATCAAAATGCCGGGAATGGATGGGATTGAACTGCTTGACCATATTAAAAAAAATGATCCGGAATTGCCGGTTATCATGATCACCGGTCATGGAGATGTGAGCATGGCTGTTTCCTCCATCAAAGACGGGGCCTATGACTTCCTCCAAAAACCCGTTGATGAAGATGTCCTGCTGGCCTCACTGAGCAGGGCCGTGGAAAAAAGACAACTTGTCCTGGAAAATAGAACACTGAACAGACAGATCCAGGAACAGCAGCAAAACTGTTCTTATTTTCATGGCCTGGTGGGCAAACATCCATCCATGCTCCATCTCTATGAGACCATTAAAAAGGTGGCGGCAGAAAATGATCCGGTAATGCTCTACGGCGAAACCGGAACGGGAAAAGAGCTGGTGGCACGAGCAATCCACGAGATTGCTGATCGATCAAAAAACCCCTTTGTGGCTATCAATATGGGTGCCATTCCCGTGGATATGATAGAATCTGACCTCTTTGGTCATGTCAAAGGGGCATTTACTGGCGCAGTCCAGGAAAAAATAGGGAAATTTTCCTATGCCGGAGAGGGTACCCTTTTCTTTGATGAAATCAACAGCCTGCCCATAGGCCTGCAGACCAAGCTCCTGAGAGTGCTTGAAGAAAAAACCATTACCCCTTTAGGAAGCAATGTCCCCGTCCCCGTATATGCCAGGATCATCGCGGCCACAAATAAGGACCTCTCGGAAGAAATATGTAAAGGGAATTTTCGTCAAGATCTCTTTTTTCGCCTGAACGTCTTACCGGTAACAATCCCCCCCCTCAAAGAGAGACGCGAAGATATCCCTTTGCTGATTGAATATTACCGTCAGGCCTATTGCCATGAACGGCAGCAAGAGGTTCAGCCTCTTGACCGGAAGACCATCCGCTCTCTCCAACAGGAAGAGTGGCCAGGGAATGTGAGGGAGTTAAAAAATTATGTGCGCAGACTCTGCATATTTGGTTCACAGGCCTCTCAGGAGGATATTTCGCAAAACTCTGAACAATTGATTGAACAGGGAATAAAGCAAAACCTGCAGCTCAAATCCCTGCTCGAAGAGGTGGAAAAAAAATATCTCATAGAGATATTAAGTAAAAACCAGGGCCAGATAACTCCAACGTATCAGGATTTGGGAATTTCCCGAAAAAGCCTCTACGATAAGGTCAACAAATACGATATTGATTTAGCCAGCTTCAGACAGACTGTTTGACAAAGAGAGGAAGGGCTTACAGGAAAAAACAGAACAGTCCCCCCTGATCGATTCTGCCAGGGACATTGGGCCAAGACGATGCTTCAAGAAGGTTCAGGGGGAATCAAGGCCAGGAGTTTTTCTACACTGACCCTGCTCAACCAACGAAAAAAAATCACAGTGTATTTGGCACCTGAAAAATACATCCCCAGGAGAAAGACCAGGTGCGACAAGCCATAAACCAAAGGCCCTCCGATTACCGCAATCAGAGGTTCGTTCAACCTCAGGGCAACAACACCACAGGCTGCAACGGCAGGCCAACCAAGAAGAAAACTACTGCAGATCAAGAAAACTCCAGCAAGGATCTGCAGAGAAGGCTTTTCTGTAAAGGCCTTCAGGTCCGCCTGCTCTGCGATGGCCGTACGGACAAAGTCGATGGCGGCAAACCTGACAAGAACTCTTCGCATACTCAGCATCATTTTAGGCATAGATAAATTGGATTTTTTTTCACTGACAAGTAATATACAAACTTTTCTTTGTAGTTACTCGACAATATGTTGTCCCGGCAACTCTTTTGCACAGGTAGAACATGGCACCACCTGCTGATCCCTGGTCGTTTTTTGACAAAATCTATTGTATATCGATAGATACACGTGATGACAGGCGGACGGAGGCCAAAAGACAGTTTGCCGCTGTCGGTCTCCTTGGGCGGGTGGAATTTGAACTCGTTAAAAAACATCCTGATAACCAGGAAAAAGGGATCTTTCAATCCCATATGCTTTGTTTACACAAAGGCCTGCAGGCTGGAGCCCAGCATATCCTGATCTTTGAAGATGACATCCTTTTTCAGGGATTCAAAGCCGAGACTCTCCGCAGAGCCACTCTCTTTCTCGAGAATCTCCCCACCTGGAATGGTTTTTTTCTTGGGGGCATTACCACGAAAATGACAAAAACGACTGAACGCTCTGTGGTCACTATCCAATACCGCTGCCTGGCCCATGCCTATGCACTCAACCGTTCCTTTGCCAGGCGCATTATTCAGGAATCGTGGCATGACATTCCTTTTGACAACGTGTTACGCCGTCATGGCAAGGATTTTTTTGCCCTCTCCCCGATGATTGCCTTTCAAAGCCAGGCCAGCACGGATAACCAAACCATTGCCATAGACCGGATGCGAAGATTTTTCGGCGGCCTGCCCTTTATCCAAAAAACAAATGAATTGTTTCAACGCCATAAAACACTGATTATCTGTATCCACCTCCTGTTCCTCACAACCATGACTCTGGTCATCGTGAGCCTCTGAAAATAATAATCAATCTGACAATAGACCCGACTTGTTTAACTATCGCCTCCTCATCATTGTTTTCATCCTGACCCTCGGAACTGCTGCCGCAGGCATCCTTCGCCTGGATATCGACACCGACGTCGTTCGCTCTCTGCCATCAGAGCAACCCGTGATACGCGATGCCCTGGATATTTTCACCAACCATCCCATTCACGATCAGATTGCGGTGGATATCATGGTGGACAGAGATGATCCTGACATCCTGGTGGAATGCGGCAATTTCGTTGAACAGCAACTCCAGGAAAGTGCTCTCTTTATAGAAGTGGGGACAAGCGAGGTCGGCAAACTGATTCCTGATCTGGCCTTGCATATCATCAGCAATCTGCCCCTCATGTTCTCCCAGGAGGAGCTGAGACAGGAGATTGCCCCCAGATTGGAAAAAGAGTTCATCCAGCAGCGCCTGCATGAACTGCTGCAGAAGCTGAGCAGTCTCGAAGGGATCGGTCAGGCCAAATTTATTGCCAGCGACCCCCTGGGCCTCATGGAACCGGTCATGGCAAAACTGGCAATGCTGGCGCCGACAACAGGATCGAGGATGTACCGGGGCCACCTCATCTCGGCAGACAACCGTCACCTCCTGATAAGCGCACGACCAATTACTGCCGGCACAAACACGGCTTCCGCCCGTCAGATTTCTACACTGCTCACCACAATTTCCCAAAACCTTGGCCACAAATATGGCCCAGAGGGGATCAGCGTCACCCTCACGCCCGTCGGCGCCTATCGGGCTGCGCTTGACAATGAGCGTATCATCCGCCATGACGTCCGCCTGGCCCTGCTCCTCTCAACAGCAGGCATTGCCCTGCTCCTGTTTTTTTCTTTTCCCAGGCCTTTGCTCGGCCTCTTCTCCCTGCTGCCGGCACTGGCTGGTACTGCAGCTGCCCTGTTTGTCTTTTCCCTTTTCCATCCCTCCATCTCCATCATGGTCTTAGGCTTTGGCGGTGCCATTATCTCCATCACCGTTGATCACGGCATTGCCTACCTCCTCTTTCTGGATCGTCCCAGAGAGACCACAGGAAAAGAGGCATCCCATGAAGTCCGGACGGTGGGAATACTGGCTGTCCTGACCACGATCGGGGCCTTTCTTATCCTCTGTTGCAGCGGTTTTCCCATTTTCGTCCAACTCGGTCAATTCACGGCCTTGGGTGTCTTTTTTTCTTTTCTTTTTGTCCATTCCATCTTTCCCCACCTCACCCCTTCAATGCCCCCGTCCTCAACGCGTGCCCTCCCCCTGCAAGGACTGGTGGACAGACTCTATGGCACTGGCCCTGCTGGAGCCGTTGCGGCAGCCATTCTGGCCGCCAGCCTGCTCTTCTTTGCTCACCCCAGGTTCGATGTCAGCCTGGAGAGCATGAATACGGTGAGCACAGAGACCCTTGCTGCCGACCAGGTCTTTGCAAAAGTCTGGGGAAATATTGGTGATAAAATTTTCTTGATGGTTACGGGCGATTCGATTGCTGAAATACAGAAAAAAAATGATCTCCTCCTGCAAAGAATAGAGGCCGACAGAAAGGTCTCCATTCTCAAATCCGCCTTTGTTCCCTCCATGATATTTCCCGGTGAACTCAGGACCAGAGAAAATCTACTTGCCTGGCAGCAGTTCTGGAGCCCGGATAGAAGAGAGAGACTGACCAAAGAACTGCAGGCCGGTGCTGTCTCCCTCGGATTTGCCAACGATGCCTTTGCGCCCTTTCTCAAGCAGCTCCAGCCCTCATTGCAAGCCGATACCTCTCTCCTTCCTTCCCCCTATTACAGGCTGATGGGTATATCGGAGAAAGGGGATACCTGGGTCCAGTTTATCACCCTCTCCCCAGGGCAGAACTATGACAGCCAATCCTTTTTTGAACGCTATCGTCAAGATGCCAAGATCTTTGATTCCCCTTATTTTTCCGAACAACTGGCACACATTCTTTTCACCACCTTTGCCACAATGCTTGCGATCATTGCAGGAAGCGTTGCGGTCCTGCTCTTTTTCTTTTTCCTGAGCTGGCAACTGACACTCATTACCCTTCTGCCTCCACTCTTCGCCTATATCTGTACCCTGGGGACCATGCAGCTGCTTGATCATCCCCTGGATATTCCCGGCCTGATGCTCTCCATTGTCATCCTCGGCATGGGCATCGATTACTCCATCTTCTTTGTCAGGGCTCACCAGCGATACCGCGACCCCAGCCATCCCTCCTTCAGACTTGTACGGATGACAGTCTTTATGGCAGCAGTCTCCACTCTCATCGGCTTCGGCGTCCTCTGCTTTGCTGACCATTCCCTGCTAAGGAGCATCGGTATCACCTCATTGCTGGGTATCGGCTACTCACTGCTCGGTGCCTTCCTCCTTCTCCCTCCCCTGCCCCAGGCCTTCTTCTCTGAAAAAAAGGGCGACGCCCCAGGAAGATCCTCCCTCGCACAAGGGGTCAGGGGGCGCTATCGTCTCATGGAAGCGTACCCGCGGATGTTTGCCCGTTTTAAGCTGCAAACAGATCCCATGTTTGCAGATCTGGCTCCGCTTCTTGCAGACCAGAAGACGACGACCAGGATGATCCTTGATATCGGCTGCGGCTACGGGGTTCCCGGTTGCTGGTGTCTGGAATATTTCCCCCAGGCCAACCTTATTGGTATTGATCCGGATCAGGAACGCGTGCGTGTGGCTGCCCTGGCCATGGGAGAAAGAGGAGAAGTTTTCCAAGATACGGCTCCGAACCTGCCTCCGCTTTCCAGACCCGCCGATCTTGTCCTCCTCCTTGACATGCTCCACTATCTCGACGAGGCAACACTCACCACTCTTTTGGGCAACTGTTTCCGGGCCATGGGCCACAACGGCATCCTGGTAATCCGTTTTGTGATCCACCCGGATGGCCCCCCTTCCAAGTCCTGGATGCTTGAACATTACAGGATCAAGTTTTCCGGCGCTACCCCCTGGTACCGTTCTTCTGAAGAGATGGCAACACTCATAACCAAGGCCGGTTTTCATGTGGCTAGCAATCTGGTTTCACAGTCCAATCCAGAACTTGTCTGGATAATCGGTCGAGTTGAGAAAGATGATACCACCAGCAAATAGGAGGCAACAGGGCGGCCTCTCCCCTGCAGAGAAGAGTGGATGTCTCGCCTTTCTGTTTGCCGCTCTGCTCTTTTTCATCGAGCCGTGGCTTGCCACACTCCCCCTGGCCCTCTTTCTCTTCCTCTGTCTTGCAGCCCCGTTTTTTCCACAGCATGGAATTTTTCTGCCCATAATCAGCCGGGGGATCTCAGGGAGCAAGGGAGTGGCCCTTACCTTCGATGACGGCCCATCCCCCTCTTCCACCCCGATAGTGCTCAGTCTCCTGGCCCGTTATCAATTCCAGGCAACCTTCTTTGTCATCGGTGAAAAAGCTGCTCAATACCCGGATCTCATCGCAGACATCCTTGCCCGGGGCCACAGTATCGGAAACCATTCCTGGCAACATGACAATCTCCTTATGTTGCGGAGCCGGAAAAGACTGGAAGAGGATATCCATAAGACTCAGGTCGTCTTACAGCAATGCGGGATTCAACCCCTGCTCTTCCGGCCGCCGGCCGGAATCACCAACCCACGCCTCAAGCAGGTCCTTCTCGATGAAGGGTTGCTCACCGTCACCTTCAGCTGTCGAGCTTTTGATCAGGGGAATAAAAAGATCAGCCATCTGGCGAAACGCATCCTGAAGAGACTCCAACCGGGAGACATTGTTCTCCTCCATGACCTTGCCCCAAAAACGAAAAGGACAATGGCCTGCTGGCAAGATGAACTCGACACCCTTTTTTCCACTCTCCAAAAAAACCATTACCAGGTCCAACCCCTGGAAATCCTTATCGACCATCCGGTAATGATTCCGCATCCCCCGCAAGCAACTCTTTGCCCCGGTGAGACAATAATCCATTGACAGTGGGACCGTGTAGCCTGTGAAAAATGTATGCCCCGGCGGTTAAATTCTGGTTTCGAGCATGGAGTGGTGCCCGGGAAGAACTTTCTGGAGGAGAGCCGGGCCGGGAGAATCTGCCCCGGTGCCAAAGCTCAGGGAGAGCAGGGGGGCAGCGCTGATACGATCTTTCAAATCGGCATCAAAGCCTGCCACAAACTCTGCCTTTTCTGGAGATCCGAGAAAAAAAGAAATCCTGATTGCCTCCTCGTTCTGAATACAGTTGACCCGAACGTCTCCAAGCCCCTCCAGACTGAGATGGAGGGTACAGGAAAAGCTCTTCTTGCGCCCCCCCTCTCCACCCTGGCCGCTGCCCTCACCCTCCACCAGGAGATAGCCCTTCTCCACAAAGGAAAAAGGAAGGGGAAAGAGAAAGATACTGTCGTTGTTCAGCCCTGCCTGGAGAAACTGACTGTTCTCCAAGGTAGACAGCAGGCGACTGGCTGAAGCGCTGATCTCCTCCTGACCCTGGAAAATTTTTGTGATCTCTGCCAGGAGTGTTTTGAGCTGACCTGCCGTCTCCTGGCTCCTTCCCTGAGCCACCATGGCCTCTGATCGTATTCCCAGCTGCTCCAACCCCTTTTTCAAAAGTTCTCCTGCGCCGGATTCCTGCAACTGTGCTGGCTGCAGCAACTGAAAATCTTTCAATACTTGCTGCTGAGACGAATGTAACAAATCCAAACCAGTCAAGAGGGGCAGCTGCAGGGCCCGAACCAGGGCAGGCAACTGCTGTCCCTCACTGACCAGGATAAGTGGCTGACCTGGTTTGACTGGATCGCCTCCCTCCCCCACAGGCAAAAAGCTGACCACAGGCTGCAGGGACCTGAGTTCCAAGACTCTGCTCTCTCCCTGACGTGCCCCTACGGGGCCATCCAGAAGATAGGATTCACGGCCGATCCGAACCAGGCTCCTGTTCTCTCCCTGGTTTTCAAGTACCGTAGCCTGCACCCTGTAGTGTCCCTGACGGACCAACTGGGCAACTGGCGCAGCCTCCATCTTCTCCATCAGGGGCTGAGCTGTTTGCGTGCTGCCTGGCGTTGTCCCCTGAACCGTAATCCCTCTTTCCACAGCCGGCGGGGCTGTGCTTCTCTGTAGAGCTGCCTGTTCAGAGATTGCTCTTGGACCAGGGACCACAGGAGTTTTCTGCTCGGTGAACAGTCCAGCAGGTACTCTTGGCCCGGGCAAGGCAGTGGTTCTCTGCTCAGCTGACTCTCCAGCAGTGGCCCTTTGCCCAGACAAGGGAGTGTTCCCCTGCTCAGCCAACTGTTCCGGAGTGGCTCTTGGGCCAGAAAAAAAGGTGGTCTCCAGCTTCTGCAGAAGAGGACTCAGGTTGACAGGCTCTGCGGTCAGGGGAAGGGTTCTCCTGATCTGGGCAGGAAGAGGATCTTCAATTTTCTGTAGTTCAAGAAGAGGATTCGTGGACAGAACCTGAAAGCGGAGCTGCTCTCCTTTGCTCAGAGGTGTGCCCGCCTGGACGCTGAACCTGGTCCCTGCCATCTCCAGCAGAAACACATTCTGCCCCCGACTCTCCACCACAGTGGCAGAGACTATTTGCCCTGTTTGCAGCTGAGGAACAAGCGGAGATCTCTCCCCCGACTGGACGGGATTTGTCTGGCGGCCGACAAGAGAAGCAATCGGTGTCAATTTGTTGATCATTTCCCTTCCCCAGTCAAACTGATTAAAATTTCCACGATCCCCCCTCCCCAAAACCCATCGTCTCAATTATATCCGCAATAACATTGAAAAAGCAACTTGGCGGAAAGAAAAATAGATGCTTTAATAGGGAAAATAGTCTTCAGTCGAGAGAGTTTTTTTCTCCCTTCTCTCTGGTCCCTTTGTCAGGATAGAATCTCTGGTTATGAAAACGCTCCTCATTCAACTCATCTTTTTCGTCAGGAACAAGGAGGCTAAAAAGAATGTCGCCCTCCTCCTGCGCTTCCTCTTCTTTCTGACTCTTATCATTGCCCTCTACAGTCTAACCTTTCACCTGCTCATGCGCTACGAGGGCAGGAATTATAGCTTGATCACGGGATTTTATTGGACACTTACGGTAATGTCGACCCTGGGTTTCGGCGATATCACCTTTTCCACGGATCTGGGTCTGCTCTTTACCCTGGCTGTCCTCATTTCAGGAATAATCCTCCTCCTGATCATGCTGCCCTTCACCTTTATCCAGTTCTTTTACGCCCCCTGGCTCGAAGCCCAGAAACAGGCGAGGACCCCACGCTTCCTGGCAGAGGACATCCACGACCATGTCCTTCTGACAAACTTCGACTCACTGACCAGGAATCTGGTCAAGAAGCTCATAAAATATCACTACAATTACACCTTCATCACCGGCGATCAACAAAAGGCACTGGAGATCTATGACGCTGGATACAAAGTTGTCCTCGGTGATGTTGATGACCCCGGCACCTATCAAAAGACCCATGCGGCCCAGGCGGCCCTGGTCGTGGCCACGGCCGATGACCTGATCAACACCAACATCTCTTTTACGGTACGGGAAATCAGTGACAAGGTTCCCATCGCCAGCAGTGCCGACCAAGAACACTCCCTGGACATCCTCAATTTTCCCGGCAACACCCATGTCTTCCAGTTTATGCGCATGCTAGGCATCGGCCTGGCAGAAAAGACCATCGGTGTGGTCGAACCGAATATTATCGGCCGCTTCCAGGAACTGCTGATCGGAGAATTCCCTGTTCGCGACACAATTCTCACCGGCCAGACCCTGGCCCAATCCCGACTCAGACAAACCCTTGGACTTTCAGTAATCGGTTTCCTGGAACGAGGTCAGGTCCTCCCACCTGATCCGCAACGGGTACTCACCCCGACAAACATTCTGATTCTGGCGGGGACGCAAGCCGCCATGGACCAGACAGGCAGACAACTGGTGGAATCCCCCCTGGAGCCACCTCCGAATCCTTCGGTACTCATCCTCGGCGGCGGCAGAGTGGGACAGGCAGCAGCCGCTTTTCTCCAACAAAACAATATCTCTTATAAAATAGTTGAAAAGATGGCTTCAGTGAAAAAGAGGAAGGCCCATTACATCCTGGGTGATGCTGCAGACATCAAGACCCTGAAAGAAGCCGGCATCGACAATGCCCGATCAGTGATCATCACCACCCATACCGATGCCATGAATATCCATCTCTCCTTTTACTGTCGTCAGCTGCGACCGAATATTCAGATCGTGACCAGGGCTACAGAAGAGCGCACCATGTCCAAGCTGCACAGGGCCGGTGCCGATCTGGTGGTTTCCTCTGCTGCCATGGGAGCCAACTCCATCATGAACCTTCTCCAACCCTCTGACATCTCAATTTTTTCAGAAGAACTCAATATCTTTCTGGTTCCAATCCCTGAGGCCCTTGCAGGAAGAAGCCTCATTGAAATCAAACTGCGCGAACAAACAGGATGCAGTGTGCTGGCAATAAAAACTGAAGAACGTTTTCTGACAAATCCAGACCCGGCAACACCTCTGGCAAAAACAGGAGAACTACTTCTGGCCGGATCGCTGGAAGCAGAAAAGATGTTCAAAAAGGAATATCTGAAGTGATGAGAGACCAAGGGGAAAAGACATTGACTGAACGAGCAATTTTGCCATCCAGACCATCCTATGAGCGACGACAAAAAAGAGAAATTCATCCATAATGTGCAAAAAAAGCTTACCCTTTTCTTTCCCAGAAGCGCCTCCTCCTTCACCGGGGAAACTGTCGAAGAAGGACTGGACAGCGGTGCCTTTGTGGTCAAGAGTGCGGAAATACTGCCCTATGTCCAGACTGCCCTCTTTGATGACAAGATCATCGAAGTAGAACTCAACGGCAGTCCCCAGGTCTATTTCAGCAGAATTCACGATCATATCCCTGACTTGGTCGAAGTAGCAGAGAATGGAAAAACCCGAATTGAAGAACCTGATTATACTGCAGGTGATTATCTAAAATTGATGTCACATATCATTACCCTGCCTCTGGAACCTGGTTTGGGCAACCTCCATATCCGAGACAGCCAACAGATCTTGCTCCGCCTCTTTACCACCAATTGTGCCATAGAATTGGGTACATTTTTCCAGAATCTGGCCTTGGTTCGCGACATTCCCGTGCTCCGCCTGGCCTTTCCCCTTATCGCCAGACAGATTCAAGAAGCGCGGGCCTTCCGGGCCAAGGTTCCAGACAGTTTAGATTTTCTTCTTCTTGTCATGGGCAAACACAAGCGCCCGAATATGCGAAAACGGCCCCTTGATATCAGCGCCAACGGCATGTCCTTTCAAATACGCAAGGAAGAACGAACCCTGTTTCACCTGAACGAGACCTGTGGTGTCCAGTTCATCCTCAACGATGAGATGCTGGTGAAGGTGGATGGTGTTGTCCGTCATATATCCAAGGTACGGGACAAAATAGGAATCGAATACCGTTGCGGCATCCAGTTCGACCTCCCCACCCGTTCGGTTACCGCCAGCATAGAAGCCATTGTCGCTACAGTGCAGCGGGCGCATCTCAAAGAACTCGCTGAAAAATCACTGGACAACGGTATCAGACTGATCCGTTAAACTCCCTGCTTATGTCCCTGACATTGGTTTTCCCTTAAATCAACGCCAGTCAATTCTTTTTTTATCGCAGCCCCAAGTTCTTCCATGGTGTAAGGCTTCTTGACAAAGCTTCCAGCCCCATGGGCCTGAACCTTTCTCACCTCCTCTGTCTCAGCAAAACCGCTTGCAATAACCGACTTCAATCCAGGCCACACTGTCAGCATCTGTTCATACGTCTCCCGACCATTCATCCCTGGTTCCATAAGCATATCGAGAAGAACCAGATCCGGGACCTGCTCTCTCATACCGGCAATGGCCTCCTCTCCTGAACTTGCCGTCTCCACAGAATAATCCAATTTTTCCAGAATGCTGCGGGCAATGAGCCGTTGTTCTTTGACATCGTCAACGACCAGGATACGCTCGTGGTTGCCACGAAGCTGATCCAGAGGAATGGCCCTCTCGGCCAGAGACAGTTCTTCTCTGCTAGCGGGGAAAAAAAGTTCAAAACTCGATCCAGACTCACTGCTGCTGACATGGATGTACCCCTGATGATCCAGAAGTGTGTTCCAGACCACGGTCAAACCCAGGCCGGTGCCGCTTCTTCCCATGACCTTCCTGGAATAAAAAGGATCAAAAATGCGATCCAGATCAGCATCCTTGATACCAGGCCCGGTATCACTCACCTGCAGGACAACATATTCACCGGCTATCACCTCCTTATAACCTTTAAGGGGCCTCTCGATATCCTCATTCCTGGTACTTATGGTCACCGTCCCCTCAGCATTGATAGCCTCTGCCGCGTTCGCGGCAAGGTTGGTAATCACTTTCCGAATATGAATCGGCGAACAACGGATATGACATAGATCTGCTGCCATCGTCAGAATAAAAGAGACCTGGGGATGAGATTTCTTAACCTGTTGAATTTCGATAGAGTTACAAGAATCCATCAGCAGACTGTTCAAAGACACGACTTCTTTGACACTGGCAACTCCCCTGGCCACGGTAAGGAGATCGGCAACCACTGCTGCTGCCCTGCGTCCAGATCTGAGTATTTCCTCCAGTGACGGGCGCTGCGGACTGTCTTCTGGAAGATCAAGGAGCAAGAGTTCCGGCAGACTGACCACACCTGAGAGGATATTGTTCAAATCATGGGCCACACCACCAGCCAACAGGCCAAGGGACTCCATTTTTTTTGCTGTGGCCTTCCTCCGCCTTCGCTTCTCCTTTTCTCTTTTCCAACTATTTTGGGCCGTCAGATCTTTGAAGGTAAGAAGAAACCGTTCTCCGATCTGGGTAAAAGTAAACTCGACGTCCACCACTGTCCTGTCTTTTTTCAAGAACGTTTGCTGGAAGGGGTGGATTTGTCTCTCCCCCTGAATGGATGCAGCAAACATCTTCTGCCAGTGAGCCCTCGTCTTCCCCGCAAGCTCCCTGTCGTCATACACCGCATCAAACCAGTCATCAACGGATTGCAGATCCTGTTTGTCATAACCGTACAGGAGACGGCATTTTTCATTGATCATCTCAATGCTGCCATTCACATTGACTATAGCCATGGGGACATTGGCCTGGCGAATGAAATTGGTCAAGGTCTGCTCACTCTGCTCCAGCCTCTGCTGAGTTGACCGCAGTTTTTCCCCCTGGCGGCTGACGACAAACTGACGGACCTGCCAGGAAAGCCAGAAAATGAGGAACATGATAACAAAAACTATGGTGATGAACCATTGATTGCGGAATATTTTCATGGGAGCCAAGGCCTGCTCACCGGCTGTGGCAAGGACTACAGACCATTGAGTATGGGGAAGTACAATGGGAACATAGCTCGCATAGTTGACAAAGCCCTTCGTCTCCTCTCCCCTGGTCTGACCATACGTGTAGGTTGTATCCCCAGCCTCACCCTGCATCATCTTTTTCGCCATATTGATGACCGAAGGAAACTGGAGCGAAGTCTCATACACGGTCCTCCCGGTATGGCCGGGTATCGGACAGTAGATCTCGACCCCACTCTTATCCATCAGCCAGGCATAGCCCTCGTTGCCGATATTAATATGTTCTATGTATTCACTGGAAATCCGCTGAAAGGGAATAAGAACGGTGATAGTCCCGGCATAGGTCCCATGATCAAAGACCGGATAGGCAAAGGCCACGCTGGCATAGCCCTGCACCGCCTGAAAGACATTGCTGACCACGGGCTTCTGCTCGTTTATGATATAGCGATTATGGTCCTGGCCACTGATATCCTGACCGAGCACCTGATCATTTCGAGGAAAGGTATAAAGAATATGGCCCGTTGCATCCACACGGGTAATGGCTCGAATATCCTCCTTATGGGATTGAAAAAAAATCTCCAGCTCCTGCTTCCCTGTTTCATTCAGGGAGATGATAGTTTGATGCTGAGACAGGTATTCCAGATTATTAGCCAGATATCTGAAAAACTCTTCTATGCCGTTGGCAGCGTGTCCAGCCAGAAGACGCTGATGACTGTAGAGATTAGTGATGACTGTCTCTCGAATGGCCTTGTAAGGAAGATAAAAAATAAAGGCGCAGAACCCAAGAAAGAGAAAAAAGAAAAAAAAACGTCGTTTGATCATGTTCAAGTAGCTTGTTGAACTTACTAAAACCGATGGAGAAAATGCGTATTTCCGTCATCTTAAGAGACACCAGCCCTATTACCAGTGCGTTTCCTCTTTTCATGCTATACCATTACAGCGACAAAAGACAGAGAAGGCCTGATCTTTCCTGAAAAATCATCAGAGACAGGGTAACAAAGAACGATACGTCGCCTCGCTTATGGCAATCCTTGAGCCATCAGATGAGACTGAAGCCGACGCTGCCTAGAGGGGATCAGGATCTGACTCTTTATCGCCCCCTATTAAAAAACTTTCCCCAAGAGCAAAGCTCTCTCTTGCGATTATCCTCCAGAGCGACCACAGTCGCTGTGTGAGTATCGGCCCAAGCCTGCTGAAATGATTATAAAGTATCCAGCCCAGGGCCTCTTCCAGGATCCTCAGCCAGGAGATCTCCCTGGAAAAACGTTATTTTTCCAGTCTATTCTCATCTTGACTTTAATAGGCAAATACGATTAATTTCAGGAGCGAGATCAATACAGGTAATTATAATTAGTCGCCTGCAAAACAGGGGGAAAAAGTACTAACCAGCAGAGAGCGTTGTTTGACCACACTGAAGGAGCAGCTTAGCCCCTCTCCTAACATATTGCATGCACGGCATATTGCCATCCTACAGAGAAAGAAAATCAATGAAGATGAGTCTTATTGTCTTGAGAGTGTTAGCCATCAATACTCCTCTTGCCAGAGTCAACTCTGGAAACAGATACCTGCAGCAACTCCTTCCTTATCCCAGCGCAGAAAAGTTGAACAAGCAATCTCAATTCAGGGTTACCAAGACATGAAAAAGCTTCCTGATGAGAATCTCTCCGAATTGCATGTTCTCAAACAACATCTGAAAAAGGTGATAGAAGAACATGGGCATGCCATAATACGACTCAAGGAGAGCGAAGAGAAATTCAGGACCATTGCCGACTATACCTACAACTGGGAGTATTGGCTGGGTCTCAAGGGGGAAATTCTTTACAACTCACCATCGTCTGAAGGGTTGACCGGATTTTCTGCAGAAGAGTTCGTTTCCAACCCAGACCTGCTCTTATCCATTATTCATCCAGACGATCTGAACCACTTCAGAAACCATCGAAAATCGCCCTGCTATACTTCCAACACGGTAAGCCACCTTGAATTCAGAATCATCACCAAAGACGGAGCCCTGCGCTGGGTCGCGCACAGCTGCCAGGCCGTGTACAATGCTCAAAGTCAGTTTCTTGGCAGACGGGCAAGCAATCGCAACATAACAACACAAAAATGCATTGAGGAACAAATAAACCTGAGTGAAGAACGACTCCGCCTGGCTCTCGATGCATCGTCTGACGGAGTCTGGGATAGAAACCTTGTCACCAATGAGGACTATTATGGTGACAACTGGCACCATGTTCTTGGGTACACGGCACAAGAGGTAAAAAATGACTCTCTCTCCTGGGAGAAACTACTCCATCCCGACGACAAACCTAGAATCCTGGCAACATTCCAACAGCATCTGAATGGCTTAAGCAACCGTTATGAAGCAGAATTTCGAATGCGGAACAAGACCGGAGAATGGCAGTGGTTTCTGTCCCGGGGAAAAGTGGTGGAAAGAAGCGAAACCGGCACCCCCCTCCGCTTTATCGGGACCCATACCGACATTACAAAAAACAAAAAAGTCGAACTGGAACTGCAGAACATGCAGAATATTCTAGAGAAAAAAGTGGCCGAACGAACCAATGAAATACAGGAAGTCAATGTCGCCCTGAAAGTCCTCCTGAAAAAAATGGAAAAGAACAAAATTGAGCTTGAACAAAAGATCACAAACAATATCAGCAAACTCATCGATCCTTATCTAGAAAAACTGCAAAATCTCAATCTGAAGACACAGCATAGGATCCTGGTAGACATGCTGGCAGCCAACCTCCATGAACTGACCACCTCTTTTACCCCCGCTGTTTCTTCGGAAATGGACAAACTCACCCCCACGGAAATCCAGGTTGCAAACCTGGTAAGACATGGAAAAACAACCAAAGATATCGCCAGACTAATGAATCTTGCCCCTGGAACAATAAGTATTCACAGAAAAAGCATCAGAAAAAAATTAGGCATCTCGCAGCACAAGATCAATCTCCAGGCTTACCTCTCCTCCACTCCCTGACCCCTCTGCAAAGCTCGCCCCTCCCCCCCACCCCGTTTCAAGAAAGCACCTTCTCCGGGGAAAACCTGCTCCCCTAAAGGGATACCCACCCCTCCCACAATGGATAGTTTTCCTATCCATTTCTTACCTCCTTTTACCTCATTGCTTATTAGCTGTTTTATTTCCATAATAACAGGGCGAGCAGGTATTGGATCTTCGACTCCCCATTATCGGAGCCAAGAGAAACATCCTGCCCATAAGCCCCTTTTCTCCACCAACTGACTCAATGGGGATAACTTGACTGACTTCCTGACTTACAACAATCACCCAGACAGAATCGGGTACTCAAGACTAGCGACTACGAGACGGCACTAATACATTTCTATTTACTCAAGGAGGGAGTGAAGATGAAGAAACTTCGGCTACTCAGCATCAGTATTATCCTATTACTGATTGGTTGTAGTGAAACATTTGCGGGGGTGGGGTACGGACCAGGAAGAATCGGATTGAAGATTTTTGCTGGCCGCGACCATGTTGATGTCGGCAATGGCGGCATATGGAACTCCCGTGACCAACTGCATATTCAGCTTGATCCGACCGATGGCTGGAGAATCAAGGGATACCACGTGGATCTGGGAGGCGGTGATGACTATACCCCCCCTCTAACTACTGAGGGCAATCCCAAAATTGGCTATTTTGATTACACAGAAGAATTCCAGTTACCCTATGCAAACGAAGCCAACGTAGATGGTTACGCCTTTCGGCGAACCCTTGTCCTCGACCTTGAAGAGGATCTAGGTTTTAAGTGGGGCGTCCCCTGGGCCGACCTGCGCACTCAGGGGGTAGCAATTTTCATCTCTCTGATCAAGCTCGACGAAGCAGGAAAGATCGTCAGTGAGACCGGAGCATGGGCAGTTCCAGAACTGGTTATCTGGGATGAGGAGACAGCGGCAGAAACCACCGGCGATGAAGAAATTGTTATCGACACAGGCAGCGGTGAGATTATTGAAGCCGAGGTGACCGAGATCAAGTGGGTCGGCAAAGGAGACAAGGTTGCAAAGATTGAACACCAGCAGGCCCAGAAGACCTGGGTTGTTGAAGAGCTTGAGGAAGCTATCTCCTTCGACGGTGGCCGCTGGGGCTGGTGGTTCCGCTACGAAATTGCCCATCCCAAGACAGGCCACTTTATTGATTCACCAGTGGCCGGACTCTCGGTTGAGACCCCGACCTATGAGGGCATAACAGACCTAAATGCCGCCTTTGATTACTTCCCCGGGGAAAAAGTTGAAGTCTCCATCGGCTCCATCTTGCTCGGTTCGGCCATGGCCGATCACAAGACATCCCCCCTGGATATCTTTCCTGCCGCCGACACCGAGGATCCGCAGGTCATCAACCTGGCTCGTCTCCTGCAGAGCCTGGACGTGGACGGTGATCCTCAAGGCGGTATTGTCATCAGCGAAGGGGTAGTTTCTGCCTTCGAGCAGGCCATGGCGAACCTGGGACAATCAAGCATCGATTTCACTAATGACAACGAAGTCGAGAGCATCATCCAGGCCACCCTCAGCTACGCCGGTGAGCTGGTTCCCCCCATCACCCTGGTAGCGGTATCGGCTGATAGCGCCCGAGGCCACCTGGAGGACACCCTGAGCAATTCCATGTTCCGCAAGCGGGTTTCACGCACCCCGCAGCTGGCCAGCACAAAGGCCAAGCTGAACATAGCGACAACCTGGCTTCCGGCCTTACCGGCCTCGGCCGTCGAAGGCACCGAAGCTGTGGAAGTGACTTATTTAGACGAAGAGGGCAGAGCTATTAACACAGTCACCGAAGCCAAGCCGATCATCGTCACCTTCACCGATGAAGACCCTCTCACTGGCGCCCATGATGTCTGGGCCGGTGTCTCCCGCGACGACGGCCAGACCTGGAAACGCAAAAATCTGTCCCGTTCCGGAGACCGCAGCTCCTATATCCTGGCCAACGGCGAGCAATATTTCGGCACTTGCAAGAAGCCGGTCTTTCAGGTCAAGGGCAACAAGATCCTGGTTGCCTGGTCCAGCAAGTACGCCCGTGGCGGCAAGCCACGCTACGCCATAAGAACGGATGACGAGTATCCCTACGACGATCCCTACGCCGTAGACGACATCTGGGGAGTAAGCGGCCCCCAGCGCGCCCACGATTACACCGAGGATGGCTATCCTGAAGTCGGCGAGCTTCCCTACAGTGCCCTATGGGTCTGCCGTGGCGTGGTCGCCACTCAGGCAGACGTTTACAATGGTGTAGGCCAGTATCCCGGCGACATTGTCTGGTTCAAGCCCGAACGCTTGACCAGCGGTCGTCGTGACGTCAACCAGATCTTCGCTGCTGCCGCATCCGGTGCCGGATTTGGGGTGATCTGGCAGGAAGACCCCGAAGGTGTGCGTCCCGGCAGGGCCGTTGGCCCGGGCGAGGGCTGGAGCGGCGCCACAACCAACCACAAGACCGACATCTGGTACAGCTACATCAGTTGGGGTGATCTGGCCAAGATCGATACGAATTTCGAACCCGGCGGCGATCCCGAACACGACCTGGATCATCTCACCAGGCCCAAGGCCCTGGTCCCCATGTCCCTGCCCGTTCGCCTCTCAGACAACGATGTCTTGAACAGGAAAAACATGGGACTGGATGCCAGTGTCGATGCTGAAAGTGTCTCCTTTTCTCAGGAAAACCTGACCCGCTGCGTCAAGTTCGAGGACGGCAAGACCATCGTCGCCCCTGATGCCGTAAATGCCTGGGAAGCTGACTACGCGGTGCTGCGCAACGTGCCCGAAGACCACTATCCGAGCATGAACTGCACCAACTGCCATGTCCCCTGGGGACTGGAGCCCCATAATCTTGACACACCGACCCAGGGAGCACCTGTTCCCCTGGTCGTCGTCAACGCCGCAAGCATGGACTATATCGGCGGATTCACTAACGGTGACTGCGTCAGCTGTCATTTCAGCAATATTGTCCCCCGTGACCGGGTCATCGCCATGACTCCTGGTTTAGACGAAGTGTCCAAGTATTCTGAGTGTATGAACAAAGGTGGCATCTGGAAGGACGGTAGCGACGGAGGCGAGACTCTGGAGGCCTACTACCCATATGTCGGATACCCATACATTTTCGAAGAGGATTCCGTTTATGACGGGACCCATCAGTATGGCCTGGAGGTCCCCGGACTGTTGAGTGACGACTACTACACCTTCATCAACAACGCCGGCAATGAGCGGTCTGTGGCCATCACCAGCGACGGTCGCCTGCTGGACGGAGACACCGGGGCTTCCCGGCCCAATCTCTTTATGCAGCCCTATGTCACAGCAACCGGTAAGACCAGCGCCTGGGCCATTATTACCTACGAAGAGACCAAGGGAGCAGGTAGCGGTCCTCCCGATCCTGACGATCTGGTCCACTCAGATGACTATGTTCCCGAAGAGGGCAAAAACGTCATCTACCACAGCTTCGACTTCACGACCCCCGACGTGGTCGCCGGTGGTCATATCATGAATCCGCCGGAGACCGATGAATCCGGTAATCCTATCTACCTGGTCGACGAATACGGAAACCAGATCCTGGACTATCTTGGCAGGCCGCAACTAGCCTACGAGAATGCCCGTCGCGGCCGCTTGATCCTCCAAGGCACCGGAGCAATGAAGTCCAGCAGGACCCCCATGTTGATGGTCTATAAGATGGGCGAAGCAGGCCATGGCCGTCCTTCAGATATCTTCCTCTCCCGCTGGCAGGTTCCGACTGATTTTGATGAGTCGGTGGACAACCCCTATCGCTTTGAGAACGTTCAGGGCGAGTTGCTGATAGATGAGCTCAGTGAGCAGCCCTACTGGCACAGCGGTCCGAAAAACATGAGTTCCGTCACGCCCGTGGAGATAACTGAGAGCATGGGTGATCCGGAGCAGGATGATCCTTTTGGCGCCTTCAAGGTCATCAGATGGAAACAGACAGTCGACAACTTGGCGGACAAATCCCATACAAACCCGTACGATGACTCCCGCGCCCATCGTGGTGCCATTCGCGGCGATTTCGTAACAATGGGCTTCTCCTACACCGCCAACTGGGCAGCCTCCCGCAACGGCAATGACAAGTACGATTTCTTCATCCGCCGCTCCTTTGACGGCGGCCAGACCTGGACCACCGATCCAGCAGGCTCGGGTGTGGAGCACGGACAGACTTGGACCTATCCCAGCGGCACGGAGGAACCCGGTCTCAAGGTGGAGGAAATCAACACCTACGCCGCTGGTGCATTCGAGTCCATGCGCAATCTGTCGCAACTGCCCAATCACAAGGAAACGGTTATCGAACCTCGGATCGTGGCTGTCCCTGGTACGATCAAGGTCGACGGCGCCTGGACCGGAAAGCCCGAAGACAAACAGAATCCTGCTGTCTTCTACGTGGCCTATGGCACCTCAACAAACCCCAAGAAAGATCCCATCACCAAAGAACAGGATTCACCGGTGCCAAAGGATCTCTACTACAGCTTCAGCATAGACAAGGGGGAGAACTATCACCTGGATGAGTGGGTTGTAAACCCTGACAGTGAGGGCAACAACGCCGGTGAAACCGTCTATCGCTGGGGACGACTGGCCAATGGCGACGCGGAGCAGGGCGAAGTGCAGCTGCGCATGACTCCGGACGGCTCACGCTTTTACGCCTGCTGGCTGGATGAAGGCAGTGAAGGCAGCGACATCGTTTTCCGACGGATCATGTCCAAGGCCTTCAAGGCAAACAACGCCCCTGAAACCCTGGCAGAAGCAGCAGCCCTTCTGATAGACACGGAACCTGTGGTTGAAATAGAAGAGGAAGAGGCTGGGGCGGAGGATGACTTTACCAGCGATTCGGGAGGGAATGACGACGAGTAACATCATACCGTAAGGCACGATTGTCGGCCAAGAGATTTTCCCGAGGCTGGCAATCGTGATCACCTGTTACTGCTCTTGAACTCGAAATCCCATTGAAACTGATCCAGTTCCGGTCATTTCCAATGGAGTTGAAAGGAAAACAGACGAGACCCGAGGAAAAAATTATGAAAACAAAACGCTATATTGCCAGCCTGGCCATGCTGCTCATGGTCGCCCCTGCGCTTGCTGAAGACGGAGAACTGTTCGTAAAAGACATTTCAAAAACACCGGACTTGGATACAAATCACGCCGCGCTCTGTGTGTTGTATAAGAATGTTCTAGCCAGAAATTCGGAAGGCGGACTGGCACCGGTCCTTTATACCGCCAAAGATGGCACGACTTTTGATAACGCTTACGTCAGGCCGCTTATTGCTATGTATCACGATGGGCCAGTAGTCAATCCCGAGGACAGCGGAGAATTCCCGGGTCACGGCCAACGCGATGTGTGGGGCGCAGTGAGTCTGGATGACGGCAATACCTTCAAGCGCTCGAACCTGTCGAACTCGGGAGATAAGAGTTCCTTTGTGCTGAAAGATCACACCACCTATTACGGCGACACCTTCCGGCTTTTCGCCAATTCGGCCGGAACCAAAGTGATGGCCGCCTGGGCCAGCCGTTATGCCAACGGTGGCAATCCCAACTACGCCATGTCGGACGAGGACCGGGAAGCCCTTGCAGAGTATCTGGGAATTGACCGGAAAGATGCGGGGTTCGACTTGTACGTGGACGACATCTGGGGCGTCACCGGCTCCCAGAGTTCGTCCGATTTTGCCGATGAAGGCTTTCCTTCAGTGGGCGAGGTGCCCTATGCAACGCTGTGGACTTGCCGCGGCACGCTGGAAACTGACACTGACGGAAATTCAACGGTGGTATGGCGTCAGGCCGAACGGTTGACGTCCGGCCGGCGCGACGTACACCGTATCGAGGTGGGCGCGGCCGGCGGTGCAGGCTTCGTGGTCACCTGGCAGGAAGATCCTGATGGTCTGCGGCCCGGCACCGGTGAAGGCCCCGGCGAAGGCTGGAGCGGTGCTGTTGCGCACCACCAGACCGACATCTGGTACAGCTACATCGATTGGGAAATGTTCGATCTGGTGAATGGCGGGGATAATCCTGCAACCGGTGATATTACTGAAACTTTCAACCCCATTCCTCTGGACGATTACACTCCTGCAACCACTCCCGCAGTGGGCATCCCCATGTCCATGCCGGTTCGTTTGACCGACAACGCCATGGGACTCGCAAAGCCGGATGATTACGATCCGATCGAAGAGCCCTCCTACCTCTACGAGCTCGACCAAAACGGCAACGATACACCCGATCTTTGTGAAAAAACGGTAAAGGTCACGGTGGAGGTCCCAGACAGCACCAATAATCCCCCGACCTCAACGACTCCAATGGATTTACAAATGTGCGTTGCCGAAGATGGCCGCCTCATGCGAGGCAACACCGGGGCTACGCGTAACCGCGTCAACCTGCGGGGCTATGACACGGACGGCGACGGTGCGTTTGACGAGGCTTGGGTTGTCATGGCCTACGAGGAATCCAAGGGTCTGGGTGAGGAAATAGACTACGATCCAGGCGAATTGATCGAAAAAGTCGACATGGGCAAGAACATCTGGTACCACAGCTTCGACATGCGTAACCCGGAACTGGTCTCCCAGGGTCTGATGCTCAACATGCCGGCGGTCTACCCGGTCGGAACGCCCGTTGTACAAACTCCAAATCGTCTGGTGGAGTATCCTCAATTCCCTGTATCCGCCGACGGTAAGATTAGCTATGATTACCGATTCATGCATATCGAGCCTGATCCGATCTACGAAGAACAACCAGAAACGGCGATACCCACAGTGCTGCTGCAGACCGAGATCGCCCGGCGCTTCAGCCTGATCTCCCAGCCTGCCAAGGATGCCGGCCCGTCCGGCACCGTGGCCTTGGGTATGTGGAAACAGGGGATCATTCGTCAGGGTGGCCCGGCCGATGTCTATGGCCGCCGTTTCATCATCCCTGAAGAGTTCAATGCCGCCGTGGACAACCCCTTCGGCTACGACTGCATGGAATGCGCAACCAAGCTCTTCACTGACGGATCCAATCCGCGCTACGTCAAGGGTCTTTGCATCTCTCCGCCCGAGGCCCTGTCCGCCAGCATGCCTTTCGACGTGCCGGATATTGGTGGGGAAGCCAGCTCCATGGGTAATAACATCCCCGCCCTGATTGCGGCGTTCCCCTTCAACGAGGCCTTCGACGACATCGATATGGCTTTGTTGCCAGAAGACGTGGAGCAGATGCCGAAGGTTTACGAGTGGCAACAGCTCGGGGCCGATTACGGCCAGGTAATCACGGATACTCTTTTGACCAATCTGGACGATCAGTCCTGGGAAAACCCCTACGATGTGGCCAAGGGACACCGGGGCTTCATATCCGGCGACTTCATCATGTTGTTGTATGCATGGTCTCCCAACTGGCTGGCCAATACCTGGGGCCACGACAACTACAACCTGTACGTCCGGCGTTCTTTTGACGGCGGCGTCACCTGGACCACCTTGCCCACAGGCTGGACCGACACACAGAACCTACCCTCAACCACGACACTTGTAGCCGACGGCACGAAATTCTACGAGTGGATGGGACCCGCCGGTACCACAACCGAATACAAGGTGGAGTTTGATCTGATTGCGGGTCAGTTTGAGCCAACCCGCAGCATGTCCATGCTCAACGGCCTCAAGGAGACCGTGCTCGATCCGCGTTACGCACCCACCGGAGGTCCGACGCACTCGAGCATCCTCGATGCCGACGGAAATATCGACGACCCCAATTTGGATGGTGAAAGTGAGCGTGATCCTTCCAAGTTCTTCATCACTTTCGAGGTGGGAGATAACACGCTTTCAGAATTCGGCGAGGCGCCCCCCCAGGACATGTACTATAGCCGCGCCACCAATTACGGCGATGACTATGAATATGTGTGGGATGAAACTATCGCAGTGGATGATGGTGCTGGAGGTCTGACGTATGACCTCACATCCAATACAAATGAGGGCTACTTCGACTGGCTGGAAGGCAAAGAAGACACCCATGCCGCCGAGGCTTCCATGCACGCCAGTCCTGGTGGCAAGTTCTTCTGGGCCGTTTGGGAACAGTGGAAGGAAGACGCAGACGGGGAAGCCTACGACACCGATGCTCCTCTCAGAAGGCTCATGTTCCTGGATGGTGAGATCGAAGACACTGAAGATCCCAACCAAGGCCCCGGCGACGACGTCGGCCCCCCCAGCGGCGATGACCCCACACCGCCGCGTCCCGGAAAGCGGTAGAAAGATCCAGTGACTGAATAGTCCGGGTCCATAAGTCAATTTGTCTCGAAAAAGGAAGCCCCTCCCCCGGTCCCCGGGAGAGGGGGACAAAGACACAGACGATGATGGTGTAGGCGACTACTTCGATTGGCTGGAAGGCAGCAACAAGATTATGTCCGGTGAGGCCAGCGTCGTTGCAAGCCCAGGTGGTGATTTCTTCTATGCTCTCTGGAACCAGGAAACTCTGCATCGAAGAGGCAACGTAATCGCCAGCGACGCTTGGGTTCGCAGGGTAATGAATCTTGACGAAGACACAACTCGTACACCAGCAAGTGGAGAAGGAGGGGAAAGAGCAGTAAGAGTACAAAGCACCAGCAGCAGCAAAAAACGGTAAAACCCATTCTGCAAAGGAAGAAGTTGCCAATGCAGTTTACCGTTTAGGGCCTGTAGGGGAATAACCTGTCTGATATCACGCTTAGATTTGGGCCAGGTTTGGATGCAGCAATTGAACAGATACGCAGGTGTAGCACGGCTACGTTCTGGATTTTGTGATTGAGTCGCATTCAAAGATGACCCGAAGATAAGATACAGGATTGGACAGATTATTTACTTACATGCCCTTCGTCCTTCCAGGCAGCGCCTGTCCATACCAGGGCCGGCGTTGTCCTCCCTGGCTGTGATAACCTGTTCGTTCTTCTCCGAATGACCAGGCTTCCAGCCCGTGATATCGTGAGTTTTTCCCTAACCGAACAGGCCCAGGGACCGCGACCCAATTTCAGGACATCTTTACCTGGAAGGCCCTGCCAGAGCCATCAGGGAGGGTATCATTTCATAGTTCCCAACCAACAGACTCCACAAGACGGCACTTCCGAGAGAAGGGACGAACAAACCTGTTCATCCGGAAAAGCCAATGTAACCTTTTTCTGCTTCAATCGTTTCTATTAATAAGGGGTACACTACTCAAGTAGCAGAGGAGCATTTCAGGCTGAGCGAGTAGACGATCGATCAGATAAAACGATTGTGATACAGTTGCCAACGAAATATCATCGATATTGAGATCAGGCCCAATGGAACACAAGCAAATCCGAAAAAGCTCCTATGAAATTGATGGGATACTCTTCATCCAAAAAATATTTGGAGTGGACAGGGATTCATTCAACATCCTGCTGGATGAACTGCCGGTGTATATCTGGATGCATGACGAAAACCGCTCCATAGTATATGCAAACCATTGTTTTAAAAAGCAGTTTGGTACTTGCCAGCAACAGCCATGTTACCAATGCGTTATGGGAGAAAAAGATATCTGTAGGTGTTGTGTATCAACAAAAATATTGGAACAAGGAAAAACTGAGCATTGCAAACTTTGCAAACGCAAAACTTTCGGATACGATATCAATATATTTCACACCCCCATCATCAACAGTCACGGACAAAAATTCATTTTAAAATCAAGTATTCATATCATAGAGGCAGACTTTCCCACAGACAACAGATACCCATACTAATACAAGACGAATAGAGAATTGTTTTTTTTAGGCGTCTTGCGGATTGAGAGAAACGTACCGGAAAGGAGAAAAATCAAGATCAGAGTGTCATTGATTTGAGGTGAACAGCAGGACTATTGAACGAAAAGCCATGGAAATATGGGCCGACTTGTCAAATTTGGAGCAGAATTATGTCTCAGTCCGACAGGCTTTTCACCAGAGGTGTCTGCCGCAATACTGTTATGAATCGCAATCAAGGACTCGGTTTGTCAGCAACGCTTGGAGAACGTCCAGTTCAGGATCAACGAGAAGACACAACGGCAACTCCGATAACTTTCCCCGGCTAGCAAACCTGTCTAAAAAAGTGGCTGAAGCAAGCGAAAAATGCCTTGCGATCACGTTCTCTGGGTAGACTAAAATGGCCTCGGATCAAGAAAGATCCGAGGCCATTTTCAGTTAGCTGTCAGGCAGTATCTCCACTACTCAACATTAGAGTCCATCCAGCCTTTCAAAGATGGCCGTACGCCGGCCGTAGTACCATTTGCCGAATTCACAAATGCGTATGAGCAACTACTTGGTCCGGCTGCATCTTTTTCCTTCCCTGGAGGACTGCACCCAACCGCTGTTTCTAGGCAAGATGGGCCTCTTTGACCTTAGCGATGGTAAACTGTTCCTCTCCAAGATCAAACTCCTCAACCATCTTATTGAGGTAGGCAGATATCTGATTCATCTCCTTGGAGAACTCCTTGGTCTGCAGGCAGTTTTCGGCAATGGTATTAGCAGCATCCTGGAGTTGGCTGATGTCGCCTGCCACAGCCTGATTGACCACTGAGGCCTGGGCCACATTTTCGTTAACCATTTGAATCCCCTGGGCCACCTGGCCGACATTTTCCGCTATTTCACTGGTAGCAGCAGACTGCTGGGAAACCGAGTTGTTGATCGAAGAAACGATCTCGTTGACCTTGGCAATAATTGCTGTGATTCCAGCAATCTGTTCCACGCTTACAGCCGTAGAATTCTGGACACCGGCAATCTTGTTTTTGATCTCTCCGGTGGCATCCGCGGTCTGCTTGGCCAGCGCCTTGATCTCGTTGGCAACCACGGCAAAGCCCTTGCCCGCTTCTCCTGCCCGCGCTGCCTCAATGGTGGCATTCAGGGCCAGAAGATTCGTCTGTTCAGAGATCTCGGTGATCACCTCGGTAACTTTGTTAATCTCCTGGGCAGCGGCCCCCAGAGTCGCCATCCCCTTTGAAACCTTGTCACTATCATCTACCGCCTGTTGGGTGATGGTGGTGGCGGTGGTCAGTTGCTGGCCTATCTCCCTGGTGGTGGCATCCATCTCTTCGGCTGCCGCCGCCACCAGCTGAACATTCATGGAGGCCTGCTCCATGGAGCTGGCAACCGATTGCATATTGGTACTCATTTCCTCGGCAGAGTTGGCCACCGTTATGGTTCTGTTTGACATCTCATCCGCCGCCCTGGCCATCTCCCCGGAAAAGTCAAGCATGGTAGAAGATGAGCCATGGAGGGTGTGAGCATTATTCATAATGCCTTTGAACATTCGATTCAGATCGTTGACCATCTTATTCAAAGCCTTTGCCAGATCGCCGATTTCATCCTCGCTGTTGATCTTGATCTGACTGGTCAGGTCACCATTGGCTACCTTGGAGGCAAAATCAATATTCTCTTTGAGGGGAGCAATCATGATACGGTTATTGAGAAAACGAACAACAAAAAAAAGGAGCACCAGATTCACCAGACTAAAGAGAATAATCCGATAGACCAATCTCCGGGTGGCAGCCGAGATTTCCTCAGCCTTGGCCTGAATGGCTAGTTCGATGTCATCGATGTAATCACCGCTGCCGATAATCCAGTCCAGCTTGTCAAAACGTTTAACAAAAGAAAGTTTTGCAACCTCAGGACTAATACTGCCATCACTGAGTGGTTTGGGCCATACATACTCCACAAAGCCCTCACCCGTATTCCTGGTCACATCGACAAAGGCCTGGAACAAATTCTGTCCTTTTCCCATGGCACAGTTGTATTTTGGATCATCCAGAACCTTCCCATCCAAGGCTGGACTGATAGGATGCATAACCATTTTGGGATACGGCTCGCCCGTATCATTGATCCAGAAATAGCCGCTGCCGTTATTGAAACGTATCTGGCTGATTTCCTCCTTGGCCCGCTCCAGGGTATCACGAATTGCATCATCCACATAGACTCCAGTACCTATGATCCAATTCCATTCGCCAATACGACGAACGTAGGAAAGTTTGGGTTGTTCTTTACTGAGTCCGCCATCGGCGTTTGGTTTGGGCCACACATAATCCACAAAGCCCTGCCCACTGGTACCGGCGGTCTTTTCGACAAAGGCCTGGAACAGGTTTTTCTTTTGCCCCAGAGCACAGTCATATTTAGGATTATCCAGGATTTCGCCATCCAGCTGTGGCACGGTGGGATGCATGATCATCTTCGGATACGGAAGCCCCGTGTCATTGATCCACAGATAGCCACTGCCATTATCGTATCGAATCTTGGCGATACTCTGCTGAGCATTCTCCTGGGCCTGAGCCAGAGTGATCTGACCCGATTTGACCTGGTTCATATTCTCCTGGACAATCCCCAGAGCTATATCGATGACGGCAATCAAACGGGGACCATATACTTTTTCCAGATAGGCATTGTCGTGAGCCCTCTGGTAGCTGTTTTCAAGGATATTATAGGCGATGAGCACATTTTCCTGCAGGGTCTTTTCTACGGCCTCCAGTTCTTGTGTACGGGATTTTGAAAATTCTTCCTCCTGATAAGAGGAGAATACAGTGTAGGCGGTCAGGCAAATGGAGACACAGAAAATAAGAATTCCCATCATAAACAACAAACAAAGCTTCCCTTGTATTCCCATGGATCTCATGATGTTTCCTTAACTAACCTGTGATTGTCTCTGAAAAACGTTCTTTTTTATCTTTCTGTGTCGTGTCGTGTTCCCTTTTCGAACACCTATTACCAGTTGCAGTCGCCCCGGCTGCCTTCTCTAGTCAAACCAAACCAGAAGCCTGCTCCTTTTTGCAGAACCACTAGGAAGAGAGGCCAACAGATGAGCAAGTTAGCACTCCCTGTGAAATTAATACTTTTTCCCAATTGTATCTATCGGCATAAAAGAAGCAAGAAAAAAAATTTACGGTGGGGCGACGAGAACGGATCAATTCGGAAGAAGAAAAAAGCAAGATGGGCATACCACCCAGTGCCACGGAAGGCAAGGAGTGATTATCACTATGGTTTGTTTTTTTTGGGGGGCTAACGTAAGGAGGGGGAATTGTCTCTGTGGCCGTCAACAGAATAATCTGAAAATAACTCTCTGAGCGTCTCAGGCATTCACCTTTGCAGCAACGCTCAAAACGAGGAGAAAAAAACCCATCCCAACAAGGTTCTCCTGGGGAACAGGGCCGGAAGTCAGCACCTCTTGCCCTGGCGTCAGAGAGCCGCTTTATCAGTGGTTGTCCCCAGATGAGCTCTTCTGCCTCTCATGGGCTCGCGCCTCCCTTATCCCCAAGTCAAGGCGCAGCCACAATTATTGCCCTCAGCTATCCCGGAGAAGATACCAGGTGAACACATCCTCCTGGTATTGTGATGTTTTAAGGATTACAGCGGCAAACTGCTTCCAGCTTACTGTCTCAGTTACAACCTGAAAACCTATCAGCTGATACATCTCTTTTCTCGTCTCCAATTTCCAACTGGGCTGCAAGATAACTTTAAAATCCCGGAAAGGACCATGCACGACAGTAAGACACTCCTGGGAATATTCATCGAAATAGGAAGGAACTTGGGACACCCGAATTCCGGTGCTTGAAACATCTTCAATAACGCCGATACAGGCGTATTTTCCATCCCACAGGCTGGACAGCAGTCCCATGGTAGACTGCCGTTTGCCGGCTCTCCTGTTCATCTGCATACTGTCTCTCCTTCCTGATATCACGCTTGTCATGTCATGGAAGCTGAACAGTCTCTAACACCTATTCTATGTGGGTGATAGTGATGACAGCTGTATTGGAATCACTGTTGCATTCAATTGCTACAGTCATATCTCCATCGAGAACGGAGAAATAAGCCATAAGCTCATCGTCAACCATATCTTTCAGAAAATGTTCCGCCTCAGTTTCGATCGTTGTGACCGTCATCCCAGGTATTTTTTCAAAGGTCAGTAAGGCGTGCGGAGTATCGACAACAAAAACATCATTCATAACAGAAACCTCTTCAGCAATCATTCCTCCGGCCCTTCTGAAAGAACGAATCAAATGAATCTTACCAGAGGATAAAAACCAGATTACCCTCTATTATTAAAACGATTGGAGGCGGAAAAGGTTACATCTTTTTTTGGAGGGCCGTCAGATCCATTTCCGGCCAGATTGGCACCAGCACGGTCAATATCTTGCAACAGCGAGCAAGTCCTTGCGAATCGGCGCCCCCCCTGTCCCTTCCAACACCCCCCAGAAATGTCTTTTTAGGCACATCAACAAACAACACCGCTTTGTGGTACCCTAAAAAGAGACATTCGTTCAAAAAAGCAACACCAGTGGAGGAGAGAAAAAATGATCAGATTGAGCGACCATGGGGTGACGCTCAATCTGGAGGGAAAGGAAGATGGGATTGGAGGAAAAAGGGCCAAAAGGCCCGTTCAGTAAAGTCTGCGAAAGGCTGAGGCCTTGATAACGGCAACAACTTCAGTCCCCTTTCTGATATCAAGTTCACGGACCGATTCAGGCACAATCTGTGAGATGAGATGACCGCCATTACAAGCAAGCTCTACGCCGATTCTGTTACCATCGCCAAACACATCACTCACCCGGCAGGGCAAAAGATTACGGGCACTTGTGGCCACCGGATGCTGCTTAAAAAGAGTGATATCCCTGGCCCCCAGTTCAAAGAGATTGTCGCCCCCCCCGCCCGGATCAACAAGAATCAGCTCCGTCCCCCCCCAGCGGTAGGACCACAGATCTCCATGGGCTTGAGGAGAAGGCAGATGAAGAAGGTTGGCATAGCCACGACTCCCCGACACCAGGCGACGACGTGCGAGATCTTCTACAGCTAGACGCTGTTGCAGCCTCCCCTTCTCAAACACGAGGACTTCATCGGTCATCAGTCGTATCTCCTGCAGTGAGTGGCTGATAAAGAGGAGCGGAATCTCAAATTGATCGAGGACATTCCTGAGATAGGGGATAATCTGAAACTTCAAATCCTGGTCCAGACCGGTCAGGGGTTCATCCATCAGAATGAGACGGGGACAGGAGAGGACAGTGCGGCCCAGAGCCACGCGCTGCCTCTCGCCACCGGACAGACTGTTCACCCCTCGTTCCATGAGATGCTCAAGATTGAGCACCTTGATTATCGTCTCTGGTGTGCTCCGACGTTCCTGAATCGGAGTGCGTCGCCAGCCATACAACAGATTGCGACGCACATTCATGTGGGGAAAAAGATGAGCATGCTGGAAGACAACCCCGATTCGACGTTCCTGCGGCGACAGGTTTATTTTGTTCGCCTGGTCAAAAAGCGGAACTCCATCAAGAATAATTTTTCCTTTATCCGGCTTGAGCAATCCTGCCAGGATATGCATAAGAGTTGACTTACCGCTTCCGGAAGGGCCGAAGATACCGCACCTTTTCTCAGACAAATCAAATGCCACCTGGAGCGAAAAGTCCCCTATTTTTTTTTCAACATCTACCTCGAAGAGCATGTCGCTACCTTTTCCGGAATGAGCGGGCAGTCGCCTCGCTTATGAGAAGGACAACAAAAGAAAGGCCAATGGAAACCAGACAGAGGGAGAGCGCCATGCCGTCTCCTCCCGGCGTGTTGGTATATTCATAGATTGCCAGAGGTATGGTCTGGGTGATCCCCGGGATATTGCCGGCCAGGATTATGGTGGCCCCGAATTCGCCAAGGCTTCTGGCAAACATCAGAGTCATCCCGGCCAGGATTGCCCGACCGCAGAGGGGAAAAATAATGGTCGAGAGAATATCCCACCACTGGGCTCCGAGTGTCCGTGCCGCCTGGATATACTGATCATCAATACCCTCCATACCAATGCGGATGGAACGAACCAACAGGGGAAATCCCACCACGGCAGAGGCGATAACTGCCCCCTTCAAGGTGAAAATAATTCGAATATCGAGAAAGTGCACCACTGGCCCCAGGACACCTGACTGACCGAAGAGAAGCAGGAGCAGGTAGCCGACAACCACCGGCGGCAGGACCAAAGGCAGATTGACGACACCCTCAAGAACAGCCCTCCCGGGAATTCTGGTGAAAACCAGGAGGTAGGCCGCAGCAAAACCAAAGGGCAGGGAAAGCAAGGTAGCGGCCGTCGCCACCTTGACCGACAGGGCAATGGCCTCTATATCCTGGGGAGTGAGAGAGAGCATGATCGTATAACTAACCTTTCTGCTGCAGGAGAATCACTGTTCCGTCACGGCCTCTTCAAAGCCATACCTGTTCAGTATCTTGACGGCCTCGGGGCTCTTCAGGTAAGCCATAAAGGCCTGGGCCTCGCTGTTCGTTGTCCCGGCATGGGTCAAACCAAGCGGGTAGGCAATACGATCATGGAGCCCGGCCGGTACGGCAAACAAAACGACTGCATTTTGGGCCAGCAGGCCATCGGTACGATAGACAAAGGCCCCGTCCACCTCACCACGGTCGGCATAAATCAAGGCCTGGCGCACATCCTTTGCCATGACCAATTTATGTTCCTGAGCCAGTTGTTCATAGACCCCAGCGGCCTCCATGGCCTGAGCGGCATACTGTCCGGCCGGAACACTCTTCGGACTGCCGATGGCAATAAGGGAGAGAGTAGTCAGGTCACCCAGCGTGCGCACCTGTGGATTCTTTCTTCCTAAAAAGACCAAGCTATTATAGGCAAAGACCTGCACCGTTGCCGCGACAATTTTGTCTTCCTGGACGAGATAATCCATCCACTTCTGATTGGCGGAAATATAGAGATCGGCAGGCGCACCCTGGACGATCTGTTTAGCCAGGCTGCCCGACGATGCAAAATTGGGGAGTATGAATACTTCCGGATGCTCTTTGCCAAAAGAACTCACCAGCTCCTTGATGACATCGGTCATGCTGGCCGCAATCGATAAGCGGACCTCGCCAGCCAAGGCGGGCAAAGCGGAGAAAAAGAATAGCGACAGCAGGAAAAACAAAATACACTTTCTTATTTCCATGAAAAACTCCTCTTTTTAAAAAAAGTCACCAGGAGCGAGCTGCTCCGCACCGATCCTCCGACACCTTCCATGCCCCCTCTCCATGCCTTGGCCTGTCTCTTCTATTACAAAAAATATGCCACCCCGGTTTTTCCGACAGCGTCTGACAGGATTGGTGCTGGCAACGCTTCCCCCGCTGGCGGCAGTAAGTGCAGCGCCTTTATTCCAGTCAACAATTTAGTCCCAAGGCTACCTTTTGGTCGCGAAAGCGACAAATGTGTAGCATTGGGGCTGAGAACTGAACCGTTCTCATTTTATTGGCAGAAATCACCACTTCAACTCTGCGGTTTCTCTCTCCAAAAATAGTTTAAACCGCCTTTGCAGCTCCATAAAATCAGTAATGGCCTGTTCACCAGCCTTGGTGATGCGAGCTCCGCCCCCTCCTTTTCCTCCCTTACTGCTTTCCACCAGAGGCGAAGACGCCTGACGATTCATGGAATCGACAAGATCCCATGCGTGCTTGTAGGACATCTCCATGGAACGGGCAGCCGCAGCAATGGAACCTTCCTCCTGTATCCGTTGCAGAAGCACGACACGACCGACGCCAAGGAAGGTCTCTCCCTTATTCTCAATCCAGATTCGACCATGGCAGGAATATCCGGTAAGAGCCCCTTTCTTCTTTACTGATCGATGTTTTTTCATATTTCGTTATATATTACGAAATATATCGCCAGGCAAGAACAAAAAAATTAAAGCTGTAATAATCTTGGCAGGGAAGATGAATGAAGGAAAAGAGGAGAATGGCCTTCCTCTTTACACAAAAATGGTCCCGAATCAAGAACGACCCGGGACCATTTTTATTGAGAGGTCAGGATGAACATCCTTCAGGATACCTTAAAAAATTAAAATTTTCGTTCAAAATCGAGGCATGAGAAAAATTTCACCACAGACATCTGTTTGATATTCCCTGGATAATTTTTTTCCCTAACAAAGAGCGTAAACAAAAAGATAATTTTTCAAGATAGCCTTTAGAGAATATAAAGCGCATCCAACCTGTCAAAGAGGGCCTTGCGCTCATTCTCAAAGAGCTTCAGCTTATCCGTGGCTGCCTGTTTCTTGTCCTGATTGTAGAGAGAAACGATCTCCCTGGCTATGGTGTGTACCGCTTCATGGTGTCTGCCTATTTCCTGGAAGAGGGGCAGATTGGTAAAGATCCCTCCACTCTCGCTTTGGTACCATTTCCCAAACTCACAGTGTGTATGGGCCACAACCTCATCCGGCTGCATCTTTTTCCTCCCCTGCAGGACCGCTTCCAGCCTCTTTTTCCAGGCAAGATGGGCCTCTTTGACCTTGGCAATATCGAATTTTTCCTCTCCGAGATCAAACTCCGCAACCATCCTGCTGAGATATTCAGATATCTTATTCATCTCCCTGGAAAACTCCTTGGTTTCCAGGCAGTTTTCGGCAATAACAGCGGCAGCCTTCTGGAGTTGGATGATGTCGTCCACCACACTCTGATTGACCACCGAGGCCTGGGCTACATTTAGGTTCACTACCTGAATCCCCTGGGCCACCTGGCCGACATTTTCCGCTATTTCGCTGGTCGTAAGCGACTGTTGGGAAACTGAGCTGCTGATGGAGGTGACAATTTCATTGACCTTGGCAATGACGGCGGTGATTCCGGCGATCTGCTTTACACTTACGGCCGTAGAATTCTGGACATCGGCAATCTTGTTTTTAATCTCTCCGGTAGCGGCTGCCGTCTGCTTGGCCAACTCTTTGATCTCATTGGCAACCACAGCAAAGCCCTTACCCGCTTCACCGGCCCGGGCCGCCTCTATGGTGGCGTTGAGAGCCAGGAGGTTGGTCTGCTCTGAGATCTCAGTGATCACCTCAGTGACCTTGTTAATCTCCTGGGCTGCGGCCCCCAAGATCTCCATCCCCTGTGAGACTTTGGTACTCTCCTCCACCGCCTGCTGGCTGATGGAGGTGGCGGTGGTCAGCTGGCCTCCTATCTCCCTGGTGGTGGCATCCATCTCTTCGGCTGCCGCCGCCACTAACTGAACATTCACGGAGGCCTCCTCCATGGAGCTGGCAACCGATTGCATGTTGACACTCATCTCTTCGGCAGAAGTGGCCACAGTTATGGTCCTGCCTGACATCTCGTCTGCCTCGCTGGCCATCTTCCCTGAAAAATCAAGCATGGTGGACGAAGAGGCATTGAGCGTATG
>Ga0180008_1000267_pt1 | contig 50742 bp, 23 predicted proteins | sample MM_PW_MetaG_FD_121121 | JGI IMG/M metagenome (GOLD analysis project Ga0180008, IMG submission 121121) | Groundwater microbial communities from the Aspo Hard Rock Laboratory (HRL) deep subsurface site, Sweden - MM_PW_MetaG | ecosystem: Environmental > Aquatic > Deep subsurface > Groundwater... | reverse complement strand
CTACCTGGGTGACGCCCAGGCTCAGGCACGCCTGGGGGCATTACCGATGCCGCGCATTACCTTCAACTACCTGGGCCAGTTCGACAGCAGCTTTGACAGTGCCGAAGGGGCGCTGTTTGCCCCGTCGGGCGAAGCACAGGGCTGCGAAAAGGATAATGACGCCCCGCTGGATAACTGGCTGACCGTCAACAGTCAGGTCTACAACAACCAGCTAAGCATGGGCTGGATCTTCAGCCAGGACGTATTCCCTGTCGACGTCATCCAGACCCTTGCCAACCGCTGCCTGCAAGCGCTGGAGCAACTGATTGCCTATTGCTGTGATCCCCGTCATCAGGGGGCCACGCCGTCCGACTTCCCGTTGGCCAGGCTGAACCAGGCACAACTGGACGCCCTGAGCGTGCCGATCCGGCAGATCGAAGACATCTACCCGCTCTCGCCGATGCAGCAAGGCATGCTGTTCCACACCCTTGAAGCCTCAGAGGCTGCGGCTTACATCAATCAGACGGCAGTCCCGGTCAGTGGCCTGGATATCACGCGTTTTGCCGCCGCCTGGAATGCCGTCATCGAGCGCCATGAAATCCTGCGTACCGGTTTCTGGGGCGCCAGCCATCTGAATGAGCCGCTGCAACTGGTGTTCAAAACCGCCGTCCTGCCCCTGCGGGTTCTGGACTGGCAAGACCGGGAAGTCTCAGCCCAAGACCTGCAAGAACAAGTCGAAGCCGACAGCCGTGAAGGCTTCGACTTGCTCAGCGCGCCCCTGATGCGCCTGACGCTGGTCAAGCTGGCGAGCGACAAGCTCTACCTGATCTGGACCAACCATCACATTCTGCTAGACGGCTGGAGCAGCTCACGCCTGCTCGCGGAAGTGTTCGAGGTCTACAACGGCAAATCCCAACCGCCCAAACGCGGCAAGTACCGCGACTACATTGCCTGGCTGCAAGCCCAGCCCCAGGCGTCCCTGGAAGCCTTCTGGAAGCACAAGCTGCAAGGACTCAATGGCCCCACCGTACTTGCCAATAGCCTGTCGCCGCGCCCCGACCCGGGCAACGACGGCCATCAGGCGCTCTACCTCAACTGGGATGCGCAACAAACCCTGGGCCTGAAAGATCAGGCACAACGCCTGCGCGTAACACCCAACACCCTGATCCAGGCGACCTGGCTGCTGTTGCTACAACGCTATACCGGGCAAGACAGCGTGTGCTTTGGCAGCACCGTCGCAGGCCGGCCACCAGGCCTTGTGGCCGCGGATGAGATACTGGGGTTGTTTATCAACACCTTACCGATCATCCAGACCCCACAACCGCAACAGACGGTGGCCGACTGGCTGCTCGAACTGCAAACCTACAACCTGGAAGTACGCGATCACGAACATGCGTCACTGGCCGATGTGCAACGCTGGTCCGGCCAAGGTGGCCAGGCGCTGTTCGACAGCATCATCGTGTTCGAGAACTACCCGGTGGACGAGCGCCTGCAAGAGGCCGAGCAAGATCAGCTCCGATTCGGTGAAACCAAGAGCCAGGACGTCACCACTTTCGCCATGGATCTGGCGGTCAACCTTGGCAGTCGCCTGAGCATCGAGTTCATGTACCTGCGCAACCGCTTCACCGTCGAGGCCGTTGAGCAACTGCGCCGCAGCTTTGAAACCCTGTTGCTGGCCATGCTGGGTGACCCGACGGCGACCCTGGGCAGCCTGCCCACGCTCAATGCACAAGAGCAACGGGCGTTGCAGCAACGCAATCAACTGACGACCCAACCCCATGGCCAACACCTGTTGGCGCAACAGATCCGCCAGCATGCCGAGAGGTCTCCCGATACCGTGGCGGTGGTTTGCGAACACAATCGCTTGACCTATGGCCAACTTGAGCAACGTGCCAATCGTCTGGGCCATCACCTGATCGCCCAGGGGGTGGGACCGGAGACCTTCGTTGGCGTCGCCCTGGAGCGCTCGGTGGATGTGGTTGTCGCCTTCTATGCCGTGATGAAGACTGGCGGCGCTTACGTCCCGCTGGACATCGACTATCCGGAAGACCGGGTGAAGTGGATTGTCGAAGATTCGGCCATGGGGGTATTGCTGACCCAAAGCCCGCTACGCGAACGCTTCGACCAGCCGTGGGCGCCCACGCTGATCGAACTCGACACCCTGTCACTGGCGACGCAGCCCGATACCTGCCCCGCACCACTGATCGACGCCGACAACCTTGCCTACCTGATCTACACCTCAGGCTCTACCGGCAAACCCAAGGGTGTGGCGGTCAGTCACGGGCAGATCCGCATGCACTGCCAGGCCATCGGTCAACGCTATGAAATGGATAGCGCCACCCGCGAGCTGTTGTTCATGTCGTTTGCCTTCGACGGGGCCCAGGAGCGCTGGCTGAGCACATTGGCCCACGGCGGCCAGCTGGTGGTGCGCGAAAACCGCCTATGGACTCCCGAGGAAACCTGGCACGCCTTGCACGCCCATAAGATCAGCATTGCCTGCTTCCCACCGGCCTATCTGCAACAACTGGCGGAATACGCCCGTGATTGCGGCAAGGCACCTCCTGCGGTGCGCATTTACTGCTTTGGCGGGGACGCGGTGGCCGATGCCAACTTTGAGCTGGTCAAGCAGGCCCTCAAGCCTGCGTACTTGACCAACGGCTATGGCCCTACCGAAACCGTGGTGACGCCGTTGCTGTGGAAAGTCGCCGCCACTCAAACCTGCGGCGCGGTGTATGCACCGATTGGGACACGCGTTGGCGAGCGCACGCTGTATGTCCTCGATGAACATCTCAATCCTTTGCCCGAGGGGGCAGCCGGCGAGTTGTATATCGGTGGTGAGGGCGTGGCCCGGGGTTACCACCAGCGTCCGGGGCTGACGGCCGAACGGTTTGTGGTTGACCCATTCGCGGCCGATGGCTCACGCCTGTACCGCACCGGCGATCTGGTACGTCAGCGACCTGACGGCGTCATTGACTACCTGGGTCGCCTGGACAATCAGGTGAAAATCCGTGGCTTTCGCATCGAACTCGGCGAAATCGAATCCAGGTTGCGGGACATTCCCGGGGTGCAGGATGCCGTGGTTGTCGCCCGCGAGACAGGGGCCAGCAAGCAACTGATCGGCTACGTCGTGACACCGGCCGATGAGGCCCCAGCAGAGCGACTGCGTGGTTTGCTTCAGGCTGACTTGCCGGATTACATGGTGCCCGCGCAGATCATCCGCCTGGCCGCATTGCCGCTTAATCCCAACGGCAAAATCGACCGAAAGGCCCTGCCCGATCCTGACTTCAAGGGCCGTGAATTCGTGGCCCCGCGCAATGCCGTGGAGCGAGCCCTGGCGACCATCTGGCAGCACGTGCTGGAACTGGAAAGCGTGGGCGTGACCGACAACTTCTTTGAACTGGGCGGCGACTCGCTGCGTATCCTCAAAGTCCTGTCCAAAGTGCGCAGCCAGCCTGAACTGGGGCTCGAATTGAAACTGCGGGACATGATCGGCAAACCGACCATTGCCGAACTGTCAGGCTTTGCCCCGGCCACCGACCTGGATCCGCTGCTGCTGCTCAATAGCCGCATGCCCCACGCCCAACCACTGTTTTGCCTGCATGCCGGCTTTGGCACGGTGTTCGACTATGACACCCTCGCCCGCCGCCTGGAGGGCAAGCGCAGTGTCTACGGCCTGCAATGCCGAATGCTGCTCGACCGCGACTGGCAGGATGAATCGCTGGCATCCATGGCTATCGACTATGCCCAGTACATCCGCCAGAAACAGGCCCTGGGGCCTTATCAACTGGTGGGTTGGTCGCTGGGAGGGACCCTCGCGGTCCTGGTGGCTCAGGAACTGGAAAAGCAGGGTCAGGAAGTAGAGTTCCTGGGGCTGGTCGACAGTTTTATCCCATCCGCCACCCCGGTTGCCGCCGATCTGGATTGGGGCGATGACTTGCGTGGTTTCCTCGCGGTGATCTTCGGCCAAGCCACCGAACAGCTGCCGGTAGTGGAACTGCCCGCCGACAGCCCTCAAGCCAGGGTGGAGAGCTTGATCACGGATATCCGTCAACACGTCGCCAGCACTTGTGCGTTCAACGAGATCAGTGTCGAGGAATTGGCCCATACGTTTAGGGTCGCGATGAAACTCAAGGCCCTGTCCCTGGGGCTGACGGCACTGCCCCGGACACGTGCTGCAGCCAGTTGCTGGTGGGCCTGCGATGCCAGTACCCCAGACTTCGCCAACCCGGTGGCGGGCAGCGTCCTGGACGAACGGATCGTCGCCGGGCATTACCAGATGCTCAACAACAACCAACTTCTGCACAGCCTGCTCCAGCAATTGGCGCAGCATGAAGCGGTTACCGGTTAAACCTGCCAGCGCCCCGGATTTTTGTCCGGGGCGTTTTTTGTTTGGCACTACCTGACAAGGAACACGCAATGCCTCTGGACCCTGACCTCGAAGGTTTTCTGGAACTGGCCGAGATGGGCCGCCTTAGCGGTAAAAGCCAGCCTATGCACCAACTCACACCGCAAGCCGCGCGTGTCGAGTTCGATCTGACCTCGCAGATTCTCGACCCCAGCCCGCCCGGTGCGATCAGTGTCAGCGCGCTACAGATCCCGACTCGCGACGGTCAGCAACTGGCTGCCCGCCTCTACCGCAAGAGCGGTACAGAGCACAGTGTGCTGCCAGTGATCCTGTATTTTCATGGCGGCGGCTATGTGGTCGGCAGTCTCGATTCCCATGACTCGATCTGTCGGCGCCTGGCCGCCAGCGGCCGTCACGCAGTGCTGGCGCCAGCGTATCGCCTGGCGCCTGAACATCCCTTTCCCACGGCGGTGAATGATGCGCTCGACAGTGCAAACTGGCTCGCCCATCAGGGGGCCGAGCTACAGGTGGACTCACGCCAGGTGACCGTCGCCGGCGACAGTGCCGGTGCAACCCTGGCAACTGTCCTGGCCATCAGTGCCGTGCAACAGCCAGAGAGGATGGAGCTGACGCCCCAGGCCCAGTTGCTGTTCTACCCGGTCGCCGATACCCAGCGTACCCGCCCCTCTCACCAGCGTTATGCCGAAGGCTTCCTGCTGGAAAGCGAAACACTGCAATGGTTTTATCGGCACTACACCCCTGACGCCGAGCAACGTGGCGACTGGCGTACCTCGCCCTTGCTGGCCCAGGGACTGACCGCCCTGGCGCCGGCCTATATCAGCCTGGCCGAATATGACCCGCTGTATGACGAAGGCCTGGCGTATGCAGAACACCTGAAAAGCACAGGCACCCCAGTGACCTTGCTGACACAAAACGGTCTGACCCATGACTTTTTGCGCATGTCCGGGATCACTGGGGATATTGCAGGGGTTTACAGCGCCGTAGACAGTTGGTTGGCACAGCTTTAATCAAGTAGAACAGGCACAAAAAAACCACCTCGATCGAGGTGGTTTTTTATGCAGCGCCTGGGGCGAACCTAGAACGTGCCGCGTACCGTCAGCATGTAGTTGCGCGGTTCACCGTAGTAGTTGCCGTACTCGGAAGTCTTCAGGGTCTCGAAGTACTTGCGGTCAAACAGGTTGTTGCCATTAAGGGCAACGGTCCAGTTTTCATCGACTTTGTATTCGACCATGGCGTCCCATACGGCGTAGCCGCCCTGAACCATATCAAAAGGCCGCCCATCGTAGGTATCGTAGAAATTACCCGCCGGGTTTTTTCTAACCCGGTAAGCCGTTCCGCTGGCATAGCTGGCGCTCTGGATGTTCACGCCGCCCCCTACTTTCCAGTCGGAAAGGCGATCAGGCAGCGTGTACGCCGTCCACAGCTTCGCCAAATGCTTGGGTGTAACCGTCGTGAGGAAAGTGTCCTTGGTCCCATTGTCTGTAAGGTTCAAGGTGTAGCCACCCATCACCATCCATCCAGGCAACACCTCACCGCTGGCTTCAAGTTCAAACCCCTTGCTGATGATTTCGCCCTGGGCCAGGTAGCAGCAACTGCCGCCATACAAGACTGACTCCGCTACGTACCGCGGGTCTTGAATCGCCTCTTTCTCCCGTTTGGTATAGAACAACGCAGCCGAAACGTTCAACGCCCCACCGTACAGTTCACCCTTTATACCGGTCTCGTAAGTCTTGCCGACCATGGGTTCCAGGACTTTTCCAGAGGTACTTGGGCCTTGCAGTTGCTGGGCCTGGGGCTTGAAGATTTCCGAGTAGCTGGCGTACGCCGACCATTGGTCATCAAGGGCATAAACCAAGCCACCGAAAGGAACCAACTTGGTCGGTTCACGGTGATTGCTCTGGGATTGAACGTCCCATGCGCCCGTATTCTCATTGACGCTCTTGTAGGTCTGTTCAAACTTGTAGCGCTGAACCCTGGCACCGAGAATCAACTTGAGCGGATCAGTCAATTGCAGGCGCAAGGTCGAGTACAAACCATATTGCTTGCGCGTATTGGGGCTGTAGTCACGCTCCAGCGCACTACCGATGCTGGAAGGTGGCAGAGCCGGTACATCCGGGTTGTAGACATCGATCGGATAGAACCCAGCCATGCCCCACGTCGAGCGCCAGCGACTGGTCACTTTCTGGGCATCGGCGCCGACCAACAGCTCATGCTCACGATTGAACAGGGTAAATTTTCCGGAAACGTTGGCATCGAACAACGACTGCTCGCTCCAGCTTCTGACGAAACTCCCTCCCCAGGTGGCGCCTTCAAGGGTGACCGGGTCCGGAGCGCCCCATAGAAACACACCTTTGGTATCGGATTTGTTGAGGGTATTGGTGAAGGAAACGTTGAGTTTCCAGTCGTCCGACAGCTCCTGGTCGTACTTGGCGAACAGCTCCTGGGTGCTGACATCGGCATATGCCCAATTGGTCGTGTACCAACTGCTGCGCTTGAGCTTCAAATCCTCGCCGCTACTGAAGCGAGGCAAACCATCCCCCGTGCCATTTTCATGGGTCTTCTCGTAACGGCCACCGACGGTCACTCTGGCGGTATCAGTCACGTCCGCCTCAAGCACCCCATAGATGAAAGGCTTCTCGGTACTGCGCTTATCCATGAAGTACTGGCGATCGGTATTGGCCACCACGACACGCCCCCGCAACTTGCCGTCAAACGCCATCGGCCCCGTTACATCAACTTCGCTACGGTAGTTGTCCCAAGAGCCAGCCGAGGTATTGAACTTGAGTTGGAAGAAGTCCAGCGGACGTTTTCGTACAAGGTTGATAATGCCGCCCGGATCGCCAGTACCACCAAACAGCCCTGCCGACCCCCTCAACACTTCGATATGGTCAAACTCGGCCATGTCATAGGTCTGGTTGGCATAGAACGTACCCACACCAGAGCCGATATCCATCGGCGAGGTACCATCAATCTGGATGTTATCGATACGAAAGCCGCGAGAGATGAACTGTGGCAGACGATAGTTGGCGCTTTTTACAGTGATGCCTGGCGCGCGTCGCATCGCATCGGACAAATCAACAATGCGCCGGTCTTCCAGCAGCTGTTGGGTAATCACCGTCACTGACTGCGGCGTGTCCTTCAGGCTGGTGGGTGTTTTGGAACCGGCACTGACCAGGCCACTGGTGTAGGAGCCGGAGTTTTCCGTCATTTCCCCCATCCCCTGGCCCTGGATGGTGGTGGCGCCCAGCTCCAGGGCTGCGCTCGCGCCGCTTTCAGGGCTGAGGATGACCGTGTTGTTTTCAATCCGGAAAATCAGGCCTGCACCTTTGAGCAGCGCTTCAAGAGCGACAGCAGGCTCCAGGCTGCCATTGACGGCAGTGGACTTCTTGCCCGCGACCATATCAGGCCCAAACAGTACTTGCAGGCCCGTCTGCCTGCCCAGCTCGGTCAGGGCCTTGTCCAGGGGCTGGGCTGGCACATTCACCTGCATGGACTGGGCGAAAGCCCCGCCACAGACACTGAGAGCCAGCCCCAGGACCGCCACCGACAGGCAACTGCGGCAGGAAGAAAGGGGAGTATTGAAGCGTTTTTGTCTGAACCTTTTACTCTCGCGTTTCATTGTTTGGTTTAGCCCCAGATAGATCATTAATGTCGAAGGCCTCCCACTCTTGGGGCGGAATGACCTGAATACAGTTAAACCGTCCGGACCCCACTCCCTGTTGCAGAGGGACGGTTTTGACTTGAATCGGCATCGAGCCATTAATGAACGTTCGGGATAGAAATAATTTAGAAGGATTCTCAATCACTTTGTAACAGAAGCAAAAAAGGACATCTTGCGATGTCCCTTTTCATTCCACGTCGTGTTTACCAGAAGACAGCGCGCAGGGTCACCCTGTGGTTGCCTGCTGGCGCGCCTTCTCCAGCAATGCGGCCTTCTCCTCGGGGCTCATCGCATCCAGGCGCAGGCGTGCCTGGGCCAGTTTTTCCAGTTGGCCAGGGCTGTCCTCCCGGGCACGCAGGGCCTGGGCCAGTTCGCCGGGGCTTGGGTGGTCGAACACGATGCCCGGGTGGACTTCGCAGTGCAGCAGTTTGCGAATCCCCGCCACCAACTTGATCACCAGCAGCGAATGGCCGCCGGCGGCGAAGAAGTCACGCTCGCAACTGAGGCGTTCGCGCCCCAGCAACTGGGCCATGCGGCTGGCCAGCAAGGCTTCGAGGGCGTCCCGGGGTTCGACGAAGTTGTCGTCTTCATCGGCCCGCTCCAGGTGCTGCAAGGCCTGGCGGTCGACTTTGCCGTTAGCCAGGCGGGGCATGTGCTGCACCACCTGGTACTGACGCGGCACCATCACCGCCGGCAAGCGCTCGGCCATCTGCTGCTTGAGGGTTTGCAGCCAGTTGGCAGGTGCGTCCTGGCTCGGCAGCACACAGGCGACCGGCTCGTCCTGCACCAGCAGCACCACGGCTTCGCTCACACCCGGCACGCGCAGCAGTTGCTGTTCGATCTCCGCCAGCTCGATACGGAACCCACGAACCTTCACCTGGTGGTCGCGCCGGCCATACAGGACGATGCCACCCTGGGGCAGGTAGCGGGCCAGGTCGCCACTGCGGTACAGGCGCTCGCCAGGGGCGAACGGGCTGTTGATAAACGCAGCGTCGGTCTGCTCCGGGTCGTTGAGATAGCCACGGCACAACTGCTGCCCGCCGATGTACAGCTCACCCAGTTCACCGCTGGCCACCAGTTGCTGGTCCTCGTTGAGGATATACAGCTGGTTGTTGGGCAGGACCCGAGTCAGGGGAACGCCCAGTTGCTGCAAGTCCTGCGGGCGGATGGCATGCACAGCGACGCCGACAGTGGTTTCGCTGGGGCCGTAGTGGTTGAACAGGCGACAATCGGGGCGCAGGTTGAAGATGCGCTCCACCACCCCCTGGCCGATTGCTTCGCCGCCGAGGATCAGGGTGGCCGGCACTTGCGGCTGCGGCGCCTCGAGCAAGGCGGCGAGATGGGACGGGACGATCTTCAGGCAGTCGATGCCCTGGGTCTGGATGAATGCTGCAAAGGCCTGCGGGTCCTGCATCGTGGCTTCATCAGCGATATGCAAGGTGGCACCGTTGTACAGCGCGCCGAACAGGCTGGTATTGCCCAGGTCTGCAGCGACCGTCGAGCCCTGGGCGAAATGCCGGCAGGCGGCCAGGTCCAGTTCACAGCTGGCACCCGCGACATAGTTGAGCAATTGCCGATGCTCCACCACCACGCCCTTGGGCACACCGGTGGTGCCGGAAGTAAACAGCACGTAAGCCGCATCGTGGCCTTGCAGGTTGGCGCTGGGCCCTTGCGGCAATGGCTGCTGCAGCGGTTGATCGAGGTCCAGCACTGCGCAGCCCAAACCAGCCAGCGCCGTACCCTGGGTGACGAGCAGTTGCGCCCCAGCCTGTTCCACCAGTTGGGCCTGGCGCGCCGCCGGCCAGCTTGGGTCCAGGGGCAGGTAGGCGGCACCTGTGCGCCAGGCGGCGAGAATGGTCTGCACCTGCGCGACACCGCGCGGCAAAGCCAGGGCGACAATGCTCCCCGAAGTCACGCCGTGCTCGCGCAGGCGGCTGGCCAGTTGACGCACGCCGACCTCCAGCTCGGCATAGGTCAATGCCTGATCGCCCGCGACCAGCGCCACTGCATCCGGGGTGATTTCCGCCCAAGTGAGAATATGCTCGGGCAACAGCACCCGCTCTTCCAGCACTTGTGGCGCTGGGTTCAAGGCCAATAGGCGTTGGCGTTCCACCTCACCCAAAAGACTCAGGGTGGCGATGGCTGCGTCCGGCTGCGCCAGCAAACTGGCCAGCAGCACTTGATACTGTGCCAGCAGCGTCTGCATCGCGGCCTGGCCGTACACGGCCCCGGCATAGTCCAACGACAGGCCGCAGACGGCACCGCTCTCCTCCACACTGACGATCAACGCCAGTTCGAACAGCGGCCGACTATCAGCACGGTAAGCGCAGCGCCAGGCGCTGGTGCCCTGCGTGCGCGGGGCCGGTTGCTGGCGCACGCCAAAGCCGTGGGTCAACGGCAGGCCAGCGTCGAGCGGCGCATACTCCTGCCAGGTGCCATGGCTGTCCAGCACGCCCGCCAGTTGCGTCAATACGCTGCTGAACGAGGCCGTCGGCGCCAGGTTGAGGTTCAACGCCAGGGTTCTTTCCAGCAGGCCCACGGTCGGCGCGAAGAACTCATAGTCCTGGCGTGCGTCATGCCGCAGGCCAGCGACAAACCCTTCGCGGCCGCTGATCCGCGCCAGCAGCACCCACCACGCGGCTTGCAAGAGCGTGGTCACTTGGGTGTCGTGCTGGGTGGCGAGCGAGCCCAGGCGCGCCAACACACCCGGGTCGAGGTCGCTGCTCAGGGACTGCGCAGCAGCGTTGCCCTGCACGGTATTGGCGTAGCGGCCCGGCAAGTCTGGCGCCAGCGCGCCCGCTCCCGGCAGGTAGGCTTGCCAATAGGCTTTGGCCGTGTGCGCGTCTTCGTCCAGCACCACTTCTGCGTGCCATTCCAGGTACTGGGCAAACTGCCCCAGTTCCTCGTCCACACTGCAACTGCCCTGCTCATAGGCGGTGCACAGGTCTTGATAGAGGATCCCCAGGCTCGCCTGATCGCCGACAAAACCCGCCAGGCCCAGGGTCAGTTGCCAGTGCTGCGTGTCGATACGCTGCAACAGGCCCTCGAAAAACATCCCGGCCGCCAGGCTCACCGGGCGCTGGCACCACAGCGCCAAGACCTGCGCGGTATCGCTGGACTCATCCACCGCCAATGCCACGTTCGCCGCACCCGCATCAAAGAACTGCCGCAGGCCACGGTAACCGGGCGCGGTCGCCAACCGGGCCGCTAACGCGGTGTGACGCTGGCGCAAACCACTCAAGGCCGCTTGCAGCCGTGGCACGTCAAGCGCGCCGTTGATCTGGATATGCAGCAAGTGCGCGATCGCACCCCAGCTCGCGCCGTCCTGGGCGTCCAGCACCCGCTGTTGCTGCTCCGGGAGCAGCGCCAGGCCTGCATCGTTTAGCGTACTCATGCGTCAGTCCCTTCAGTTTGCATCCGTGTGCAAGGCGCTACCGTCTCCAGGTCGCGCCGTTCGATCATTTCGCCCATGGCCACGACAATCTTGCGCGGGCCTTCAAAGGGATCGCGGGCGTGGGCGGCGAGCATGTTGTCCAGCAGGATCACATCGCCCTTGCGCCAGTCAAAGCGCACCGCGCAGGCCTCGTAGAGTTCGCCCAGTTGCTGCATCACCTCGTCTTCAATCGGGCTGCCGTCGCCGTAGTACACGTGGCGCGGCATGCGCTCGGGGCCGAACAGGCCCAACAGGTCGTCGCGCACATCGGGGTCCAGGCAGTAGATATGGTGCAGTTGCACCTGGTTGAAGAAGGTTTTCTCGCCGGTGGTCGGGTGGGTAATGATCGCCGGGCACGGGGTGCGGATCTGCAGCTCGTCGTTGTCCAGCCAGGTCCACTGGATGCCCGCCAGGGCGCAGCGCTGCTCGACCTGGGCGCGGTCTTGGGTCTTGAAGAAATGCTGCCAGGACACATCGAGCTTATCGGCGAAGGTGCGCACATACAGCAGGCCCTTGCTTTCGAAGGTGTCGCGCAACGCGTGCGGCAAACGCAGGTACATCTGCCGGCAATCGACCACCGGCGTGGCCCCACCCACGGGTGATGGTTGTTCACAGAAGAACAACTGCTTGCGCGGCCAACGATCCTGGTGCGAGCTCTCGTTATGGAACAGGATCATTTTCTTTTCCGGGTAGGGCGTGGAGCGGTAGGTGTTCTTGCCGCCCTCTTTCTTCGGCAGGTCGCCGTACTGGCCGTACAGGCCCGGCTGGACCGCTTCGGCAAAGGCCTCGAAATCGTGGATATCGCGCATGGCAAAACCACGGAACAGGATCCCCGCATGCCGCGCGAGTTTCTCTTCGACCAGGGCGCGATTGGCCTGGACCCACGTCACCAGGTCGAGCCCCGGATCGTTGGGTTCCATCAGCAATGGGAACACCTGGTCGGCGTTCAACAGCGATTCACGCATCGCTGCAAGCGGGGCCCGGGCCACCGGGCCCGACGGTTTCTTGAGGAACTTGCCCAGCTTGTCGGCCTTCGGGCTGGCAGGTGCGGCAGGAGCAACAGCGGTGTTCGACGGCATGATGATGTCCCCTAATCGGATGTCTGGATCCATGACAATCTGTTGAAGAATTCCCATCCAGGCGCTCACAAGTTCGGTGATGCGCTCTTGTTTGAATAAGTCATTGGCGTACTGCCAGGTGCCTTGCCACTGTCCAGCCTCTTCGTCGATAAACAGCGCCATGTCGAACTTGGAATAGCCGCCCAGGCTGGGCACCATTTCCACGGTAATGTCCGCCAGGCCCGCGCTGTGCACCGGCAGGTTGTTCATCACGAACAGCACTTGCACCAACGGGTTGAAACCCTTGTGGCGCGGCACGTGGCTGGCTTCGGCGATCATGTCCAGGGGCAGGTCCTGGTGCTCGAAGGCCGTAAGCGTGGTTTCCCGGGCAGCGGCGAGGAAATCGCTGAACCGCGCCTTGGCGTCGAAGCGCGAACGCAGGGGCAGGATATTGACGAAGAAGCCGATCAAGCCTTCCAGCTCGGCCTGCTGGCGCCCCGCTACATCGGCGCCCACCAGCAGGTCGTCGCTCGCGCCCAGGCGATGCAGCAGCACCTGGAACGCGGCCAGCAACGTGGTGTAAGGCGTGACACCCTGCCGTGCGGACAGGTTTTTCAGTGCCTCGCCCAACGCCGACGGCACACTGAATGACTCGCTGGAGCCCTCGAAGGACGGCATCGGCGGCCGCGCAAAGTCTGTCGGTAGCCGCAGTTGCCCAGGGTGACCGGCCAGGGCGTCCTTCCAGTAGCCGGCCTGTTGCTGCAACACCCCGGCCTGTTCCAGCGCCAATTGCCATTGGGCGTAGTCACTGTATTGCACGGGCAGCGGCGGCAGGTCGATGCCACGCCCCTGCTTGAGCGCGGCGTAGTGTTGCACCAGCTCACCCACCAACACCGCCATCGACCAACCATCGGAAATGATGTGGTGCATCGAATACAGCAGCACATGTTCATGGGCACCCAGGCGCAGGATCTGCCCACGGAACAATGGCGCCTGCGCCAGGTTGATCGGGCGTCGGGTGTTGTCCAGCGTGGCCTGGGCGACCTGGGCTTCCTGTTCGATACGGTCCAGGTGCGACAGGTCGACCAGCGGGAAATCCACGGTCACTTCAGGCGCGATCACCGCCAGTGGATCGCCGTCATCGTCGGCTACATAGGCCGTGCGCAGCACCTCATGGCGTTGCACCACGCCCTTGAGGCTTTCGATCAGCAACGGCACCGAGACTTCGCCCCGCAGGCGCAATGCCAAGGGCATGCCATACGCGCCGTTGCCGGCCGAGAACTGCTCGGCCACCCACAGGCGACGTTGGGCCAGGGACAAGGGCGCAGTGCTGCGCGGGCCATGGGCGTGCAAGGCGACCGGCGCCGGTTGCGCGACCGAACGGCCCGCCAGCAAGGCGGCAAAATCTTCCAGCACCGGGGCATCGAACAGGTCGCGCAAGCCCGGGCGGCTGGCCAGGGTCTGCTTGAGCCGCGCGATCACTTGGGTGGCCAGCAGCGAGTGCCCGCCCAGCTCGAAGAAGTTGTCGCTCACCCCCACCTGCGCCAGGCCCAGCACCTGCTGCCAGACCTCGGCGATCTGCCGCTCCAGAGCATTGCGCGGCGCGATGTAGTGCTGCTGCAAGGCGCTGGCATCCGGCGCCGGCAACACCTTGCGGTCGAGCTTGCCGTTGGGGGTCAGCGGCAGGCTATCAAGGAACACCCAATGGCTGGGCACCATGTACTCCGGCAGCTCGCCCTTGAGCTGGCGCTTGAACGCGTCACGTAGAGCCTGCTCATCGCCTGCCACCTGCGCTGCGACGACATACGCCACCAGCTGTGGATGGCCGGCAATGTCCCGCACCACCACAGCCGCTTCGCGCACCTGGGGTTGCTCCAGCAGCCGCGCTTCAATCTCTCCCAGTTCGATGCGCAACCCACGGATTTTCACCTGGTGGTCCACCCGACCGATGTACTCGATCACCCCGTCTGCGCGATAGCGCGCCAGGTCGCCGGTGCGGTACAGACGCGCACCGGGAGCGCCAAAGGGGTCAGGCAGGAAGCGCTCGGCGGTGAGTGCCGGACGCTGGAAGTAACCCCGTGCCAGGCCTTCGCCGCCAATCAACAATTCGCCCGCTACCCCGACCGCCACCGGCGCCAGGTTATCGTCGAGGATATACAGGCGGGTATTGGCAATCGGCCCGCCGAGCCACGGCTGTGGCTGGGTTGGCGCGAGTGGGTACTGCGCCGACCAGATGGTGGTTTCGGTCGGCCCGTAGAGGTTCCAGACCTGGGGCGATAGGGCCAAAAGGCGGGTCGCCAGCTCCAGGGGCAGCGCCTCGCCGCCGCACAGCAACTTGCAGCCGATGAGGGCATCGGCCTGGGGATGATCGAGCAGCATGCGCCAGGTCGACGGCGTGGCCTGCAACACGCTGATGCGCTGCTGTTTGACCAGGGCGAGCAAAGCTTGCGGGTCGAGGTTGATGTCCTGCCCGGTCAGCACCAGGGTCGCGCCGACCCGCAGCGGCCCGTAGATTTCCAGGCCGAAAATATCGAACGAGAAGGTGGTCAGCGACAGCAACCGATCATGGGCGTCCAGCCCTGGTTGGCGGGCCATGCTGCACACGAAATTGGTCAGGGCGCCATGGCGCACCATCACCCCTTTGGGTTTGCCCGTGGAGCCGGAGGTGTAGATCACATACGCCAGGTGTTCAGCCGTGGTCCGCGGCGGCGGGTTTTCGATGCTGTAGCCATCGAGCCATGCACCCGGCTGGTCCAGGGCCAGCGCGTTGACCCCGGCCGGGATCGGCAAGCGCGCCAGCAACGGTGCCTGGGTCAGCAGCAGGGCCAGGCCGCTGTCTTGCATCATGTAGGCCAGGCGATCCTCGGGGTACGCCGGGTCCAGCGGGATATACGCGCCACCGGCCTTGAGAATCGCCAGCAGCCCGACCACCAGGTCGACACTGCGCTGCACCGCAATGCCCACCAGCACATCCGGGCCCACGCCGGCTTCGATCAGGCGATGGGCCAGGCGGTTGGCCTGCTGGTTGAGCTGGGCAAAGGTCAATGACTGCGTCTCGAAGACCAGCGCCACAGCGTCCGGAGTACAGTCGGCCTGGGCCTCGATCAACTGATGGATGGCGCTGTGGCGGGGGTAGTCGGTGGTGCTGGCGTTCCAGGTGTGCAGCGCCAGGCGTTGCTCAGCGGCGGTGAGCATCGGCAATTGGCCGATGCGCTGCCGGGGGTCATCGACCATACCCTGCAACAACGCCTGCCAGTGCCGCGCCATGCGCTCGACGGTGGAGGCGTCAAAGATATCGGTGGCGTACGTCAGTGCTGCGGACAAGCCAGCGGGACCGTCGAAGGTGTTGAGGGTCAGGTCAAACGGCGCACTGAGGTTGTCCGAGTCGACTGGGGTGCACCGCAACCCGCCCAGGGACTGGCCATCGGCAAACCGGCCAGCTTCCATCTGGTGGTTGAACATGACCTGGAACAACGGCGTGTGCAGGCTATTGCGCTCGGGTTGCAAGGCTTCCACCAACTGCTCGAACGGCAGATCCTGCCAGGTCTGGGCTTCGTGGGCCGCGGCCTTGACGGTCTGCACAAAGTCGGCAAACGGCTGCTGGCTGTCGAGTGTGGCCTGCATCACCTGGGTGTTGACGAAAAAGCCGATGACCCGCTCCGTCTCGGCGCGGTTGCGGTTGGCGGTGGGTACACCGACACGGATATCCGATTGGCCGCTGTAGCGGTGCAACAGCACCTGGAACGACGCCAGCAACAACATGAACGGGCTCACGCCTTGCTGCTGCGCCAGGCCCTTGAGGGCATCGCTCAACGCGCGATCCAACGCCAGCGCCAGCGTCGCCCCGTGCTGGTCGGGCGGTCCCAGGCGCGGACGATCCACCGGCAGCGCCAGCAAAACGTGCTCGCTGCCCAGCTTGCCGCGCCAGTAATCCAGCTGTCGGCGCCCCTCCCCGGCTTCCAGCCATTGCCGCTGCCAGGCCGCATAGTCGGCGTATTGAATGACCGGCGCCGGCAATGCACAAGGCGTGTCCGTGACCTGGGCGATGTACAGCGCCAGCAGCTCATCAATCATGATCTGCATGGACCAGCCATCGGTGATGATGTGATGCAACGTCAGTACCAGCACATGCTCATCGTCCGCCAGGCGCAACAGGGCGGCACGCAGCAGCAGATCGTGCTCCAGGTCGAACGGCTGGCTGCTCTGCGCCTGGACAAACCCCTTGATGACGCACTCGGGGTCGCCCGGCGCAGCGTCCTGCACCACCAGTTCCAGCGCTTCAATGGGCCGCAGAAGGCAACGCACCTGCTCGCCCTGCTGCACAAACCCGGCGCGCAACCCTTCATGGCGCGCCAGCACCTGCGACAGGCTGCATTGCAGCGCCCCGATATCCAATTCCCCTTGCAAACGCAAGGCCGCGCAGATGTTGTAGGCACTGCCCTGGGGATCGAACTGCCAGAGAAACCACTGCCGCTGCTGCGCATACGACAGTACCTGGGGCCCGGTTTCACTGGCCGGCACAATGGGGAAGCGCGCCACATTGACACCCTGCTGCTCAAGCTTGCTGAACAGTTGCGCACGCCTGGGTGCGCTCAAGTCCTTGATGCGCGCCACCAGTTCCGCCGTTTTGTTAAGCATTGCTTTCCTCCAGGTTTTCCTGCTCCAGCTCATCGAGGGCATCGAAGATCAGGTCAAAGTCATCTCCCAGGCCATCGTCCTGGGCCGCATCGGCCAGCGTTTGGGCCAGCGCCCCTAGGCTGCCCTGGGCATAAAAGTCCTTCACCGCCACGTCCACCCCAAGCACCGCGCGCACGCGGGACAGCATCACCACCACTTGCAGGGAATGCCCGCCCAGGTCGAAGAAGTTGTCTTCAAGCCCCACGCGCTCGACCTTGAGCACGTCCTGCCAGATTCCGGCCAGTTGCAACTCAAGCGGCGAAACCGGCGCCACATAGGCCTGCTGCATCTGGCTGACATCCGGTGCTGGCAAGGCCTTGCGGTCCAGTTTGCCGTTGGGCGTCAGGGGCATCTGTGGGACAAACACCAGGTGCGCCGGGACCATGTAGTCGGCCAGGTGCAGCCTGAGGGCCGCCTTGATCGACTCGCGCAACGCCACCTGTTGTTCGAGGTGCTCCGCAGGCTCGCTGAGCACCACATAGCCCACCAGTTGCGGCCCGCCGGGGCCCTCCAATGCGACCACGGCGGCTTCGCGCACAGCGTCCTGGGCCTGGATGCGCGCCTCGATTTCCCCCAGTTCGATACGAAAGCCACGGATTTTCACCTGATGGTCCAGGCGTCCGAGGTATTCGATCACCCCTTCGGCGCGGTACCGCGCGAGGTCGCCGGTACGGTACAGACGCTGGCCGGGGGCACCGAACGGGTCTGGCAGGAAACGTTCAGCCGTCAGGTCCGGGCGTTGAAAGTAGCCACGCGCCAGGCCATCACCGCCAATCAGCAGCTCGCCTGGCACGCCGACCGGGGCCAGCGCACCGTCCTGGCTGAGGATATACAAGGCGGTATTGTCGATTGGCCGGCCCAGCCAGGGCCGGCCGTCGAGGCGATGGGCCGCGGACCAGATGGTGGTCTCGGTCGGCCCGTAGAGGTTCCACACCGTGCCGCCGAGGGCAAGCATGCGCGCCGCCAGCTCATCGGCCAGGGCCTCACCGCCACAGAGCAAGGTGCAGCCTTGCAACGCCGCAGCCTGCGGGCTGTCGAGCAACATGCGCCACGTCGAGGGCGTGGCTTGCAGGGTGTTGACACGCTGGGTCGCGACGGTGGCGAGGATCGCGTCGGGGTCGAGGGTGGTGTCCTTGTCCACCAGCACCGCGCAGGCGCCGACGGTCAGCGGCAGGTAGATCTCCAGGCCGAAGATATCGAACGAGAACGTCGTCAATGAAAGGATCCGCTCCCCCGCCGCGAGCCCTGGCTCGCGGGCCATGCTCGCAATGAAGTTGCCGAGGGCGCCATGGGGCACCATCACGCCTTTGGGCTTGCCGGTGGAGCCGGAGGTGTAGATCGCGTAGGCCAGGTTGTCCGGCCCGGCCGACGCCACTGGATTGTGGCTCGGGTAGCCGGCGAACCAGCCCGCCTCGCCCTCCAGCACCAGCGCCTGCACGCCGCCCGGAATCGGCAGCGAACCGAGCAACGGCGCCTGGGTAATCAGCAACTGCAGGCCACTGTCTTGCATCATGTGCGCCAGGCGATCAGCCGGGTATGCCGGGTCCAGCGGCACGTAGGCGCCGCCGGCCTTGAGGATCGCCAGCAGGCTGATGATCATCGGCAAGCCGCGCTCCACCGCGATGCCTACCAGCCGGTCCGGCCCGACACCTTCGGCCAGCAGCCGGTGTGCCAGTTGGTTGGCCTGGTGGTTGAGCTCGCCGTAGGTCAGCGACTGTTGGCCAAATACCAGCGCCAAGGCTTCGGGGGCCCGCTCGGCCTGGGCCTCGAACAGTTGATGAATGCATTGCTCGCGCGGGTAGTCGACCGCCGGCGGATTCCATTGCGCGACCACCTGTCGCTGGCGGGCCGCACCTTGCATCGACAAGTCGCCCAGTGCTCGTTCGGGTTGATCGAGCATGCCCAGCAGCAGTCGGCTGAAATGCTCGCTGAGCTCACTGAGGGTGCCCACGCTGAAATGGGCGCGGGAAAAGCGCAAATGCACCGTCAGGGTTTCCCCCAGGCTGACCAGCAGGTTCAGCGGGTAGTTGGTCTGCTCGACACTGCGCACCTCACCGAACACCAGCCCCTGGGGCGCACCCTGCTTGAGGGTTTCGGCCACCGGGTAGTTTTCAAAGACCAGCAGGCTGTCGAACAGCGCGTCGCCGCTCTGCCCGGCCCAGCGCTGGATATCAAACAACGGCGTGTGCTCATGTTCGCGCAGGGCCAGGTTTTGCCCCTGCACAGCGTGCAGCCATTGGCTGACCGTTTGCTCGGCACGCGGGCTGGCGATCACCGGCAGGGTGTTGATAAACAGGCCCACCTGCTGCTCGATGCCCGCCAGGTCCGCCGGACGCCCGGCGACCGTGGCGCCAAACGCCACGCTGTCCTGCCCGGTATAGCGCTGCAACAGCAACAGCCATGCAGCCTGCACCAGGGTGTTGGGGGTGACTTTCTGCTGGCGGGCAAACTCGCCCAGGCGCCGGGTTTGTTCCGCGTCCAGCCTCAGGTAAAGATCGCCGTGGCCACTGGCGAGCGCCTGCCCCGGGTCACTGACCGCCTGGGCCAACAGGGTCGGCTCTTCCAGGACTGCCAGGTTGGCGCTCCAGAACTGTTGGCCGGCCTGTTGATCCTGGCGTTGCAGCCAGGCGATGTAATCGCGATAGCGCCCCACGGACGGCGTCGGCACCTGGCCGTCATAGCGTTGCAGCACCTCGCCCAACAGTTGGGAGTTGCTCCAGCCATCCATCAGGATGTGATGGTGGGTGTAGAGCAGCTCGCAACGACGCGCATCCAGGCGCACCAGTACCAGGCGCAACAGCCCGGGCCGGGTCAAGTCAAAGCCCTGGGCCAGCTCGGCAGCGGCCAGCGCCTCCAGCGTTGCCGGTTGATCAGCGCGCTCACGCCAGTCGAGCACCCTGAACGGCACTTCAAGCTGTTTGTGCACCACCTGCACCGGCTGCTGCAAGCCACCCTGCCAGGCAAAGGCGGTACGCAGGACAGGATGCGCATCGACCACCGCCTGCCACGCCGCACGGAAGCGCTCGGGGTCCAGGCCGTCAATGGACACCTGCATCTGGTTGACATAATCGCCGCCGCCTTGCTCCAGCAGGCTGTGGAACAACATGCCCTGCTGCATGGCCGACAGTGGATAAACGTCCTCGATGGCTTCAGGTGCGTCGGCCAGCGTATCCACTTGCCCCTGGGTCAGCGCCGCCAACGGGAAGTCCGAGGGGGTCACGCCGTGCTGGCCGGTGCTCGTGCAATGTTCAATCAGCGCCTTGAGCTCCAGGGCCAGGGCGTCGGCCAGGGCCTGGATGGCCGCGACCTCGAACATCTGCTGGCTGAAGGTCCAGCCCAGGCACAACTCGCCGTCGAACACCTGGCCGTTGAGGGTCAGCCAGTTGCCCAGCGGTGCATCCGGGTGCTGTTCAAGCCCGGCGTGCTCGCCACTGGGGACGAACAAGGCGGTTTGCGCGCCTTCAAGGCTGCTGTCGAACTGGCCCAGATAATTGAACGTGATACGCGGCACTGGCAGTGCCGCCAGGGTTTGCTGCACGCCAGCCTCACCCAGGTAACGCAAGGCACCAAAGCCCACCCCCCGATTGGGAATGGCGCGCAGTTGCTCCTTGACCTGCTTGATCGAGTCACTCAGTGCCTCGGCAGGTGCCAGGCGTACCGGGAACAGGCTGGTGAACCAACCCACGGTGCGGGTCAGGTCCTGATGCTCGAACAGCTCCTCACGGCCATGGCCTTCGAGCTGGATCAGCACGTCACGGCGCCCGGTCCAGCGCGTGATAACCCGCGCCAATGCCGTCAGCAGCAGGTCATTGACCTGGGTGCGATAGGCCGCGGGAGCCTCCTGCAACAAGCGCCGGGTCAGGTCGGCATCCAGGCGGGTGTCGAGCGTAACGCTATCGCGACTGCGCAGGCTGGCACCCGGCTTGGCGCCCGGCAGATGGTTGTCGGTTGCGTGCAGTGATTGCCAGAACGCGATCTCGGTTTGCAGCGCGGGGCTGCGGGCAAGTCCTTGCAGTTGCTCGGCCCAGGTTTTGAACGCGGTGGTCTTGGCCGGCAGGCCCACGGCAGGCTGGCGGTAGGCGTCCTGCAGGTCTTGCAGGAGGATGCGCCAGGACACGCCATCGACCACCAGGTGATGGATGACCACCAGCAAGCGCTGGCTGCCATCGGCCTTGTCGAACAGCACCGCACGCAGCAGCGGGCCTTGTTGCAGGTCCAGGCTGGCCTGGGCCTGATCGGCCAGCGCCTGGAGCTCGGTTTCATCCTTGACCCGGTGCTGCCACAGCAACTCAGGGGTCGACACCTGCCCGTGGCTTGCGCGCCACTGCCCGCCATCGTGGCGGAAGTTCAGGCGCAATGCATCGTGATGGGCGACCAGCGCCTGCAAGGCCTGGGCAAGTCGTGCAGCGTCCAGGGGGTGCTGGGGCGTCAGCAGCACGGATTGGTTCCAGTGCTGGCGCTGGGGAATGTCCTCGTCAAAGAACACCTGTTGCACCGCCAGCAACGGCATGTCGCCGGCCACCGGCGCCTGATCGATGTTCGGCAGGCCGCCACTGCTGCGGGCCACGTTGGCCAGGCCTTGAATAGTCTGCTGCTCGAACAGGGCCTTGGCAGTGAAGTGCAGCCCCGCCTGACGGGCCCGGCTGACCACCTGCATCGACAGGATCGAATCGCCGCCCAGCTCGAAGAAGTTGTCGTTCAGCCCCACGCGAGGCAGGTTCAACACGGCTTGCCAGATTCCCGCCAGTTGCTGCTGCAACGCCGTGACCGGAGCCACGTAGCTGTGTTGCAACAGGCTGGCGTCCGGTGCCGGCAGGGCCTTGCGGTCGAGCTTGCCGTTGGGGGTCAGCGGCAAGTGGTCGAGCAGTATCCAGTAGGTGGGCACCATGTAGTCCGGCATGCTCGCCTTGAGACTGGCTCTGAGGCGCTCGCGCAATTCAGGCTCGGCCTGCACCGGCACGATATAGGCCACCAGTTGCTGGGCACTTGCGCCCTGATGGGCCAGGACCACGGCATCACGCACACCGGGCTGTTGCAGCAGGCGCGACTCGATTTCGCCCAGTTCGATACGGAACCCCCGGATCTTCACCTGATGGTCGATCCGCCCGCAGTAATGCACCACGCCCGCCTCATCCCGGCGTGCCAGGTCGCCACTGCGATACACGCGGCTACCGGCCACAGCGGCGAATGGGTCGGGAATGAAACGCTCGGCAGTCAATGCCGGGCGCTGGTGATACCCCTGGGCCAACCCCTCGCAGGCGGCGATGCACAACTCACCGACCACGTCATCGGGCAGCGCGTTGGCGTCGCGGTCGAGCACATACAGCGCCCGCCCCGGCAAGGCACGGCCAATCGGTACGCCATTGGCCCCGTCGGCATCCACCCGTTGGCACAGGTGGGTGCTGGACACCACCGTAGCTTCGGTCGGGCCGTAGGTGTTGAGCAAATGCACGCCGCCAAGGCCGGCGGCGTGCCAGAGCCTGAGCCCCTCCACCGACATGGCCTCGCCGCCGACATGCACCTGGCGCAACTGCCCGCGACTGCGCTGTGGGGCCGCGGCCCAGTCCTGGGCCAGCAGGAACCAGTACGCCGCCGGCAAGTCGGCCAGGGTCACGCCGTGTTCGATGATCTGCTCGTAGAGGGTCGCGGTGTCCCAGGTGTCATCGCCGCGCAGCACCAGGCAGGCACCTTCGCACAGCGGCGGGAAGCATTGTTCGACAAAACCGTCGAAGCTGAACGTGGCAAATTGCAGCACCCGCTCCTGAGGTGTCAGTTGCGAGTACTCGGCAGCAAGCGTGCAGAATTCGCGCAGCGCGCCATGGGCGATGGACACACCCTTGGGCTGGCCGGTGGAACCGGAGGTGTAGATCACATAGGCCAGATGCTCGGCCTGCGCCAGATTGACGAGGTTGGTGCACGGGCAGTCGCGCTCCGACCCGTCGAGCAGCAGGCACGGCACGCGGGCCTCGGCCAAGACATCGTCGAGCACGCCGGGCTGGCGCAGCAGCAGGTCCATGGCACTGTCATCGATCATGTAGGCCAGACGCTGGGCCGGGTAATCGGGGTCCAGCGGCACATAGGCGGCGCCTGCCTTGAGGATCGCCAACAGGCTGGCAATCATCGCCCCACCGCGCCGCACCGCCAGCCCGACGCGCTGGCCGGGCATTACCCCCTGCCCGCGCAGGCGATGGGCCAGGCGGTTGGCGCGCTCGTTGAGTTCGGCATAGGTCCAGCGTTCGTCGCCGCAGATCAAGGCCAGGGCATCCGGGGTCGCCGCAGCGCGGCGTTCGATACGCTGGTGCGCCAGCAGCGGGTCAATTGCCGGCTGCACAGCGGCTTGCTCCAGGGCTGGAGCGCGCAGGCTCAGGTTGCCCAGTGCCTGGCCGTTGTCCTCGACAAATTGCTCAAGCAATTGCAGCAGGCAGGTGCCAAGCGTGTGTATCTGCTGCGGGCTGAAGTCGGCCCGGGCGTAACTGAAGTCCAGGCTCAGGGTTTCGCCCAACTCGATGCCCAGGGTCAGCGGATAGCTGGTCTGTTCGTGATTGTGCAGCCCGCGAAAGCTCAAGCCGGCCGGGGCACCGGCTTGCAGGGCCTGGGACACCGGGTAGTTTTCAAACACCAGCAAGGTATCGAACAGTGCACTGCCGGGCTGCCCGGCCCAGCGCTGGATGTCGTACAGCGGTGTGTGTTCATGCTCGCGCAGGACCACACTGTGCGCCTGCACCTGTTGCAGCCAATGGGCGACGCTGCTGGTGGCATCCGGGCTGCAAATGATCGGCAGCGTATTGATAAACAGCCCGACCTGCTGCTCGATCCCCGGCAAATGGGCCGGCCGCCCGGCCACCGTGGCGCCAAAGGCCACGCTCGACTGGCCGCAATAACGTTGCAGCAAAATCGCCCATGCCGCTTGCAGCAGGGTGTTGAACGTGACTTTGTTGTGCCGGGCAAACGCCCCCAGGCGTGCGGTGGTGCTGGCGTCCAGCAGCAGCTGGTGACTGGCATGACCGCTGCCCGCACGCGGCGCCGGCAGGGCGTTGGCAAGCAGGGTTGGTGCCGGCAGCATGTGCAGTTGCGCGCTCCAGAACTGTTCGCTGGCATGGGCATCCTGGGCCAGCAGCCAACCCACATAGTCGGTATAGCGTCCGGTGACCGGCGCCGGTACCTGCCCGGCGTAGTGTTGCAGGACTTCACCAAGCAACTGCGCGTTACTCCAGCCATCCATCAGGATGTGATGGCTGGTGTAGATCAGTTCATAGCACTGCGCCGCCAGCGGTACCAAGACCAGGCGCAACAAGGGTGCCTGATGCAGATCAAAGCCTTGCTCGCGTTGCTCAAGGGCCAATCGGTCGAGGTCGTCGGGCGCGCAGTCCAGCACCGTCAGTGGCAGTTGCACCGAGCGCTGGATCGCTTGCAACGCCTGCGCCTGGCCTTCCCAGACAAACCGCGCGCGCAGTACTTCATGGCGCTCCAGCACGGCTTGCCAGCCTTGACGGAACCGTTCCACGTCCAAGCCGTCGATGGTCAACCGCAGTTGGTTGATATAAGCCCCGCCGGCGGCGTCAAAGGCACTGTGGAACAGCATGCCCTGCTGCATCGGCGACAGCGGATAGAGATCCTCGATCTGCGCCAGGGGCAGGCCCAGGCCGTCCAGTTGTGCCTGGTCGAGGTTGACCAGGGGGAAGTCCGAAGGGGTCGCGCCACCCTGTTGTGGGTCGAGGCAATGTTCGATCAGTTCATGCAAGGTCTGGGCGCAGTGATCCACCAGGGCCTGGATGGTCTCGCGGCGATAGACTTCACCACTGAAGCTCCAGTCCAGTTCCAGTTCGCCAGCGTACACCCGCCCTTCCACGCTCAGCCAGTTGGCCAGCGGCGCCTCCAGGCTCTGGGCCTGGCCGCCGCCTTCGCTGGCTGGCACGAACAGGGCTTCTTCGCCAAATTGCTGGTCGAATTGCCCCAGGTAATTGAAGGTGATCCGTGGCTGGGCCAGCGCCGCCAATTCTTCAGAGGCTGCGCCGTAGCGCAATACACCGTAGCCAATGCCCTTGCGGGGCACCTGGCGCAATTGTTCCTTGATCGCCTTGACGGTGGCGCCCAATTCGTTGCCGGGAGTCAGGCGCAACGGGTACAGGCTGGTGAACCAGCCGAGGGTGCGGGTCAGGTCAATATCCTCGAACAGCTCTTCGCGACCATGGCCCTCCAGCTGGATCAAGGCCGAGGGGTGGCCGGTCCATTGGCAGATCGTGCGGGCCAGGGCTGCCAGCAGCAGGTCGTTGACCTGGGTGCGATAGGCCGCCGGCGCCTGTTGCAGCAGTTGCCGGGTCTGTTCGCGGTCCAGGCGCAGGCGGATATGCTCGGCCACTGCCTGGGTCTGCCGGCCTTGGGGGTTATCCCGTGGCAAGTCGCTGGCGGTGCCCTGCAACTGCCCGCGCCAGTACGGCAACTCAGCCAGCAGCGCCAGGCTGCGGCTGTAGTCGTCCAGGCGTGCGGCCCACTGCTGATAGGCGCTGGTCTTGTGTGGCGAGGTCAGCGGTTCGCCGGCCACGCCCTGGGCGTAACCGCGCTGCAAATCGTCCAACAGCACACGCCAGGACACCCCATCCACCACCAGGTGATGCAGCACCAGCAACAGGCGCTGGCTGCCATCGGCCATGTCCACCAGCAAGGCTCGCATCAATGGGCCGTGTTGCAGGTCCAGGCTGGCCTGGGCGAGGTCACATTGTTCGCGCAACGCCTCGACGCTGGCGGCCTGGCGCTGCCACACGTCCACGGTTGCAGAGTGCGCGTGCGCCTGTTCCCAGCCCTCCCCGCGCTCGACGAAACGCAGGCGCAAGGCATCGTGTTGTGCCACCAGCGCTTGCAGCGCGACGGTCAGTGCGGTGACCTCCACCGGCTGGCGCGGGGTCAGCAGCAGCGACTGGTTCCAGTGGTGGCGTGCGCGAATCTCCTGGGCAAAGAACCATTGCTGCACCGGGGTCAGCAGCACCGGCCCCTGGGCCGGGCCTTGCTCGATGGCCAGCGTCGACACTTCACGGGCGGCAGCGGCCAGGCTGCGCAGGGTCTGGTGGCGGAACAGGTCGCTGGGCGCCAGTTGCAAGCCGGCCTGGCGGGCGCGGCTGACCACCTGGATCGACACGATGGAGTCGCCGCCCAACTCGAAGAAGTTGTCATCCAGGCCAATCTGCGGCTGGCCGAGAATGTCCTGCCAGATCCCGGCCAGCAGCCGTTGCCGGGGCTCCTGTGGCGCGCTGAACGCCTGCACCTTGGCCTCGCCGGCCCGCGGCAGGGCCTTGCGGTCCAGCTTGCCGTTGGGGGTGACGGGGAACTGCGCCAAGGCCATGGTCACCGTCGGCAGCATATATTCGGGTAAGGTCTCAGCCAGATGCGCGCGCAGGGTCTGCTCGAATGCAGCATGCTCCTGTGGCATTGCCGTCGGCACCACATAGGCCACCAGCAAGCGGCCATCCTGGGCGATCACCAGCGCTTCCTTGACCTGCGGGTGGCTGAGCAGGCGCGCCTCGATTTCCCCCAGTTCGATACGCAGGCCACGGATCTTCACCTGATGGTCGATGCGCCCGACGTACTCGATCACGCCATCGGCGCGATAACGGGTCAGGTCGCCCGTGCGGTACAGACGCTCGCCAGTGGTGGAGAACGGATTGGGCACATATTTCTCTGCGGTCAAGGCGGCCTTGCCCAGATAGCCCCGGGTGATCCCGGCACCGGCCAGGTGCAGCTCGGCAGCGGCCCCGGTGGGGACGGGCTGCAGGTCGGCATCGAGCAGGTAACTCTGGGTATTGTGCAGTGGTCGGCCAATAGACGGCCGGCCCCCGGCTTCGCGGGGCGTCCAGGTGGAATAGGTGGTGTCTTCGGACGGGCCGTACAAGTCGTAGACCTGTTTGATCGACGGCTGCTGGTAGAGACGGTCGACCAGAGACTGCTTGAGCGGCTCGCCCGCCAGGTTGATGATGCGCACGCTTTCGGGGATCTGCCCGGCACGCTGCAAGGCATTGATTGCCGAGGGCACCGTGTTGATCAGGCGTACCTGGTCGCGGGCCGGCAGGTCGGGCAGTTCCAAGGCGTTGCGGGCAAGGATCAGCGAGCCGCCATTGGCCAGGGTGACGAAGATTTCCCACACCGACAGGTCGAAGCACACCGACGTGGAAGCCAGCACGCCCTGGATATCTTCACGGCTGTAGACCTGCTGCGACCAGTGGATCAGCGCCAGTACGTTGCCGTGGGTAATGGCCACGCCCTTGGGTTTGCCGGTGGAGCCGGAGGTGTAGATCACATAGGCCAGGTTGGCCGGCGCCACAGCCGTGAGCGGTGCTGTCACCGGGTAAGCGACCAGTTGATCCATCAGCAGCACCTGCGCCGGGGTCTCGGGCAGGCCTGCGAGCAAATCGGCCTCGGTCAGCAGCACCTGGGCGCGACTGTCTTCGAGCATGTAGGCAACGCGGTCGGCGGGATAATCCGGGTCCAGCGGCACATAGGCGCCACCGGCCTTGAGCACGCCAAGCAAGGCGACGACCAACGCATCGGTACGCTGCAGGGCCACGCCGACCCGCACTTCGGGACCAACGCCCAGTTCGATCAGTGTGTGCGCCAGTTGATTGGCCTGGCCGTCCAGTTGGCGATAGCTCAGGGTCTTGGCGCCATAGGTCAGGGCCAGGGCGTCCGGCTGACGCTCCACCTGCTCGGCGATCAATCGATGAATGCTGCGCTCTTGCGGGTAATCCGAGGCAGTGGCGTTCCAGGTATGGATCTGCTGCTGGTAGTCCGACGCATCGAGCATTGGCAACTCGGCCACACGCTGCTGCACGTTGTCGATCATGCCCCCCAGCAAATGGCGCCAATGGCGGGCCATGCGTTCGATGGTGGCGGGTGTGAACAGGTCCGTGGCGAAGGTCAGCGCCGCCCGCAGGGCGCCGCCCTTCTCCCAGGTGTCGAGGCTCAGGTCGAATTGGGTGGTGCGGCTTTGCCACTCCACCAGGCTCAGGGACAGGCCGGACTCCAGCACCAGCGCTTCAAGATCAGCCACCTGCGGCTGGTGGTTGTACAGCACCTGGAACAGCGGCGTATGGCTCAGGCTGCGCTCCGGCTTGAGGGCCTCCACCAGGCGTTCGAACGGCAGGTCCTGATGGGCCTGGGCGCCGTTGATCACGTCCTTGAGCACCTGCAGCAAATCACTGGCCCGCGCCTGCCCATCGACGTGAGCGGCCATGACCTGGGTGTTGACGAACAGGCCGATCAAACCCTCGGTTTCACCGCGGTGCCGGTTGGCGATCGGCACGCCCACCCGCAATTCGGTCTGGCCGGTGTAGCGAAACAGCAGGATCTTGAACGCGGCCAGCAGCACGGTGAACAACGACACGTTCTGCCGGCGCGCCAGCAAGCGCGCGCCGTCGGCCAATGAGGCTGGCACGGCGAACTCATAGCGCTGGCCCTGGTGACTGGCCACGGCCGGACGGGCAAAGTCCAGGGGCAACTCCAGCACCGGATGCTCATCCCCCAGTTGCTCACGCCAGTAATCCAGTTGCCGCGCCTGCTCCCCGGCCTCCAGCCAGCGACGCTGCCACAGGGCGTAGTCGCTGTACTGGATCGGCAGCGCCGGCAACTGCGGCACCTGCTGGCGCTCGAAGGCGTCATAGCAACGGATGAACTCGTCGATCAGCACGTTCATCGACCAGCCGTCCGAGACGATGTGGTGCAGGGTCAACAGCAACACATGCTCCTGCTCGGCAAGCTTGAGCAATTGCACGCGCAGCAGCGGGCCGGTGGCCAGGTCGAAGGGCTGGAGCGATTGCGCGGTGGCGGCGGCCATGACCGCCTGTTCGCGCTCGGCCGGCGGCAAGCTGCAAAGATCCAAGGGCTCAATCGCCAGTGCTGGCGTGCAGGGCACTTGCAACAGGCGCTCATCGGCCTGGCGCTGGAACACCGTGCGCAGGGTCTCATGCCGCGCGATCAGGCTGGCAAACGCTTGCTCGATAGCCGGCAGGCTCAACCTACCCTTGAGGCGCACCGCTCCCGGCAGGTTGTAGGCTGCGCTGGCCGGGTCCAGTTGCCAGAGAAACCACATGCGCTGCTGGGCGTAGGACAACGCTTGGCGATCCTCGGCCTCGACCTGGGCCGGAATCGGAAAACGCGAGAAGTCGATCCCTTCCTTTTGCAGCGCCTGGAGGAACATCTGGCGTTTTTCCAGGGGCAGCCCGATAAACCGGCGAGCAAGTTTCAAGGAGTCTTCAGCGTTCATTTCTTGGGATCCGGAGCAATAGGCAGGAAGCACAAAGGCACGTCGTCCCTATAAAACGAATCCAGGCGAGAAAAATTAGCGCAGGCGAGTGCAGTCACCGGGCGTCACATCAAACCCGGGAGAAGTCTGCGAAAGGCTCATTCAATGTGTGGGTCGGTCACGCTCAACGACCTGGCGCGCCAGGCGTTGAACGAGTTCCTGCGCCATCATGATGCAGACGGTCACCCCACCCTGGGCTGACTCATCCCAGGCGGCGGTAGCCCAACACGGCGGACACCAGCACCACCGCCCCGGCCATCAGCGCCACCCAGAACCCGCTGGGGGCGCCAAACTGGTCGATCATCCAGCCGGAACTTGCCGCGCCTATGGCCACACCGATGCTCAGGCCGGTGATCAGCCAGGTCATGCCTTCGGTCAGGCGGCTGGGCGGCACGACCTGCTCCACCAGGGCCATGGACACAATCAGCGTCGGCGCAAAAAACAGCCCGGATACAAACACCGCCAGGGACAGCCCGAGAATATCCCCCACCCACAGCAAGGGCAGTGTGGTCAACGCCGTGGCCAGGCCACAGAGCAGGAACTGCCGGGGCAACGGCATGTGCAATTTCAACGCACCAAAGGCCAGCCCCGCCAGGCACGAACCAATGGCATACACCGACAACACGATACTGGCGGCAGCCGGCTGGCCCTGATGTTGGGCGAACGCCACGCTGACCACATCCACCACACCGACAATGGTGCCCATGGCCATCAGCAGGATCATCAACACCAGTACCGAAGGCTGGGTGATCAACCAGCGGCCCTGCTGCTCAAGTTGTGCGTGAACAGCAGGCTCGGTCTGTTTTTGCAGGACAAAGGTGGTCACACCGACCGCCAGCAGAATCGCCCCTACCAGCGGCCCGGCCTCGGGAAACAGCAGAACGCACAGCCCCACCGATATCGGCGGCCCGAGGATAAAACACACCTCGTCAAGCACCGATTCCAGGGCGAACGCGGTTTGCAAACGCGGCTGGCCACGATAGATCTCGGTCCAGCGTGCACGCACCATGGCCGACATATTGGGCATGCAACCGGCCAGGGCGGCAAAGATGAACAAGGTCCAGTCCGGCGCCTGCAAGCGGGTACACAGCAACAGCAACAACAACGCACCGCCGCCGATCATGGCCGCCACCGGCAATACACGGCCCTGCCCGTAACGATCGACCAGGCGCGAAACCTGCGGCGCGCAAAACGCCGTCGCCAGGGCAAAGGTGGCCGCCACCGCGCCCGCCAATCCATAGCCACCGCGCACTTGAGACAGCATGGTGATCAGCCCGATACCGGTCATGGAAATGGGCATGCGCGCGAGCATGCCGGCCGATACAAAAGCCCTGGAGCCTGGCGCCTGGAACAGCTCGGCGTAAGGGTTTGCCATGGTACGTGACCTCTTGCTGGGAGCCCTGGAGCTTGCCATTCATTGCAATCCGGGCAAAAAATATACGGTGCGTATGTGGCAAATCATGATTAACATACGCAGCGTATGTCAACCACTCACCCGCAAATAGCGAGCGTTTTCCATGAGCCGAGCCCGCGCCGAGATGATCGAAGAAACCCGTGCCCGCCTGCTGGCCAGTGCCCGGCACGCCTTTGCTGTCCAAGGCTTTGCCAAGACCTCGATGGACGATTTCACCGCCCGCGCCGGCCTCACGCGAGGGGCGTTGTACCATCACTTTGGCGACAAAAAGGGGTTACTGGCGGCGGTCGTCGCGCAACTCGACAGCGAAATGGATGAACGCCTGCAACAGATCAGCGCCAGGGCCGAAAACCCCTGGGACGGTTTCTGCGAGCGCTGCCGCGCCTATCTGCGCATGGCCCAGGACCCCGAGATACAGCGCATTGTGTTGCAGGATGCACCGGCGGTACTTGGCGAAAACATCGGCGCCCAGCAGCAATGCATCGAATCGCTGCGCCGGTTGCTGGAGGGGTTGATGCAGGCCGGGTTGATTGAACAGGCCCCCAGCCTGGCACTGGCACGGCTGATCAATGGCAGCCTGGTGGATACGGCGCAATGGATTGCCCATGACGAACGCCCGGATGAACGTCTGGAGCAAGCGCTGCAAGGGCTGGAGTTGCTGTTGCGGGGCTTGAGGCCACGGCGCTAAGTGCAGGTTCACTTAATGCGACATACCGGGAGCCCCGCGCTGTTCTTGGGTTCTTCGCCGGCAAGCCGGCTCCTGCTAGGTGCGTCGCAACAGCAGCGCCGCCACCGCACACAACGTCAACGCCACACACGCCAGGTAGAACGCATCGCTGTACGCCATCAGGAAAGCCTGGTGCCGTACCTCCTGGTCCAGCAGCCCCAGCACTTGCTGATGATCCGGCCATTGTTCCTGTAGCAGGCCGCCGCCCGGCAGGCGCTGCTGCAAGGCCGGCTCGAACATATTCAGCGACTCCCCGATCCGTGCCGAATGCACCTGTTCGCGCACCACCACCAGTTGTGCCAGCAAGGCCGTACCCACCGCGCCCCCCAGGTTGCGTAACATCGAGAAGACGGCCGAGGCCGAGCCGGACTCTGCCTTGGCCAGCCCATGCACCGCCAGGACCGAGAGCGCCACCATGATCAGCGGCTGGCCAATGCCCCGCACCACGATCGAGGGGATGATCACGTTACTGGCGCTGTCGGCCGACAAATGCGCGCCCATCCAGCACCCCACCGCCATGATCGCAAAACCTGAGGCCACCAGGATTTTGGCACTCAGCCACTTCATCAGGCGTGGCAGGAACGGCGCCAGCACCAACTGCACCAAGCCATAGGCAATCAGGCTGACGCCAATTTCGCGGGCGTTGTAGTCCTGCATCTGCGACAGGTAGTTGGGCACCAGAAAAACCAGGCCATAGGTGCTGGCACCAAAGATAAACATCGCGACGCTGGCCACGCCAAAGTTGTAGTGCGCCAGCAGCCGCAGATTGATAAAGCGCTTGCTGCCCCACACTTGCCGGCCGATAAAGCCGGCCAGGCCCACCGCCGCCGCCAGGCTCATCCACACAATAAAGGAGGAGCCGAACCAATCCTTGCGCCCGCCCTCCTCCAGCACGATCTGCAATGCCCCCAGCCCCAGGACCATGCAGGCAATGCCCAGCCAGTCACCCTGGCGCAGCAGCCCAAGGTTCATCGGCTGGCGCCCGATGGACCAGGCCACCGCCGCCAACAGTGCGATACCGGGAAACAGTTGCAGGTAGAAGATCCAGCGCCATGAATAGGCATCGGTCAGCCAGCCCCCCATGGAGGGGCCCGCAGCCTGGGCCACACTGTTGGCCAGGCTGAACAGCGCCATGCCCAGTGGGATCTTGCTGGCGGGCAGTTCAGTGATGATCAACTGGAACGACAGCGGAATCAGCACCGCCCCCGCTGCCCCTTGAATCACCCGGATGATAATCATCACCGGCAGGTTCGGCGCCATCGAGCAGGCCACCGAGGCCACCAGAAACACCCCGGAGCCCCACAGCATCACCCGCCGCAACGAGAACACCTGCACCAGCCAGGCGGTGAGCGGGATCATGATGATTTCTGCCACCAGGTAGGCCGTGGAAATCCACGATCCCTCCTCGAACGTCGCCCCCAGGGCACCTTCGATTTCCGGCAACGCGGCGCTGGTGACGTGCACGTTCATGCCGGCCATGAAACAACCGAACAAACCACCGATCACCGCGACCCAGGCGCGAAACGATACCGTCGGGGTGCGTGCATCAGCCGCCATGGGAGCTGTCCTGCTGGCTGGCCGGGCGGGTATCCACCGTGGCAATCACTGACATCCCTGGCAAGATCGCGGGGGCATTCGTCTCGTCCGCCACCAGGCGGATTTTCACCGCAAAGCGCTGCACGATCTTGGTGAAATTGCCGGTGGCGTTGTCCGGCGGCAACAAGGCGAACACCGCCCCGGAACCGGGCGCAATGCTTTCCACCTGGCCGCGCCAGTGCTGGCCGGAAAAACTGTCCACCGCGATATCCACCGATTGCCCCGGCGCCATATGCTGCAACTGGGTTTCCTTGTAGTTGGCGATCACATAGGCCTGCTCCACCGGCACCACCGCCAGCAACGGCAGGCCAGGCATCACGTACTGCTGGCGACGGACCTTGCGCTGGCCCACAACCCCGTCGAATGGCGCGCGGATCGCCGTGTCATTCAAGGCATTGCGGGCCAGGGCCAGATTGGCCTGGGCCTCACCCACCCGGGCCTGGGATTCGGCGATGCGTGCCTGCGCCTGTTGGCGGCGCGCCTGCAACACTTGGCGCTGGGCTTGCTGCCGAGCCACTTGGGCACGGGCTTCGGTCACGGCTGCCAGCGCCTTCGCCTGGCCGGCACTGGCGGCTTCCAGACGCTCGCGGGTGGCGATCTGCTGCCCCACCAGATCGCGGTAACGCAGGAAGTCCAGACGCGCACGATGGGCCTCCGCCTCGCTGCCATGCAAAGCCGCCCTGGCCTGGGCGATGCGCTGTTGCTGCTCATCGAGTCGCGCGTCGAGGCTATCCAGACTGGACTGGCGGGCGTTAGCCACCGCACGGGCTTGCTGCAACCGGGCCTGGGTGCTGCGCAACTGTTCGATAAAATCCCGCTCATCCAGGCGCACCAGCACATCCCCGGCCTTGACCGGCTGGTTGTCCTCCACCAGCACCTGGGCCACATAACCGGCGATACGCGGGCTGACCGCCACCCAATCGGCGCGCACATAGGCATCGTCGGTCTCTTCAAGGAATCGCCCCCACTGCCACCAATACCCGGCAAACAGCCCCAACCCCAGCAGTGTCGCCAGGGATGCTCCCGCCAGCAGTGCGCGGCGATGGCGCTGCATCAAGCAGGGAGTGGATTGCAGAATGGCGGGTTCAACAGCCTGGTTCATGGCTGGGCTCCAAGCGCGGCAAGGGGTAAGGGTTGAGGTTGATCGTCGCGTTGCCAGCCGCCACCGAGGGCCTGGAACAGGTCGACCTGACGGTTGATCAAGCGCAGGTCGGCCCGGGCCAGGGTGGCCTCAAGGTTGGCCAGGCTGCGCTCGCTGTCCAGCAGTTGCAGGGCATCCAGGGCGCCGGCCCGATAACGGCGGGTGGCCAGCTCAAACGCCTGCTGGCTGTTGTCCAGCGCGGCTTGCAGGGCCTGGCGGCGCTGCTGTTCGCCCTGGTACAGCGCCAGGGCTTGCTCGACCTGTTTCAAGGCACCCAGTACCGTGCCGTCGAAATGCGCCTGGGCCTCACGCGCCTGGGCACGGCGCTGCCCCACCTGGGCCAGGGCAACGCCGCGATTGGGGAAACGCCAGGACAGCAACGGCCCCACGGAGTACACCAGCGCCTCACTGTCCCCCAACGTGCCCAGGCTGCTGGCGGAGGACTCCAGCCCGGCACCGAATGTCACCCGCGGATACAGTTCGGCCCGTGCGACGCCAATGACCAACGTCGCCGCTTGCAGCTGGCGCTCGGCCCGCCGGATATCGGCGCGCCGCTGCACCAGCGCCCAGCCATCCCCCACAGGCAATGGCACCTGCAACTGCAGGCGCTGGGAACAGGTTTGCCGGGCCACCTCCAACGGCGGTACCCCACTGAGCACTGCCAGTTCATACAGCGCGGCCTGATGGCGGGCAGCCAGCATGGGCAACGGCGCACGGGTTTCTTCCAGCAGGCCATTGAGACGCGCCAGGTCCAGCGCGGTCGCCGCCCCGGCCTGCTGCAGCTTGCGCGTGACGTCGACACTGCGTTGCAACACCTGCACCCAATGACGCTGCACCTGGTGGCTGAACGCATAGACGCAGGCCTGGCCATAGGCCCGTGTGGTCTGTGCAGCCACTGTCACCCGCCATTCATCCTCCAGCGCCCGCGCCGCATCGGCATTGGCGCGGGCGGCCGCCAGGCGGTAACGCACCTCGCCCCACAGGTCCAGGGTGTAGCTCAGGGAGAATCCAGGGGTATGGCTCCACTCGGCATCCGCTCGCTCACCCGTGGCCTGGGCCAGGGTCTGGTCATCTCGGCGGCGACCGTAGCCCACGCCGTCAGTCAACAAGGTCGAGGGTCGGCGCTCGCGGTCGACCTGCTCCAGGCGGGCCAGCAGCGCGTCGACATGGGCGGCGGCGGCCTCAAGGTCTTTGTTGTGGTTCAAGGCCTGCTCGACCCACAGATCCAATTGCGGGTCACGGTACAGCTGCCACCAGCGCTCGGGTAACGCCTGGGTCGCCGCACCACGGGACAATTGCGGTGCCGCCGGGACCGTCAACGGCGCCGCCGGCTCGTCGGGCAGGCCGCTGCATCCGGCCAGCGCGCCCAGCAGAAGCAGGGCCAGGGCTGCCGGAGATCGAGTGCTAGTGGGGGGATGAACGACAAGGCTGGGCATCACAAAGCTCGCTGAAGAATGAGCGTTGCAGATTAGGCATGCGCCCAGGCGGATTCGCCCGCGCCAGGGCCATGTATCGTCGCCAAATGGACAATTGGGTTACATGAAGCAACATCAGGCCCGGGGGCGGAAATGACTCGGTGGATAACCCAACGAACGGCGAAACATTGCACTGAATGCACTGGGGCTCTGATACCCATGTTCCAGCGCCACTTCCAGGATCGAGGCCCCCTGGGCCAGCAACTTCAGGCTCAAGGCCAGGCGCGCACGCTTGCGCCACTCACCAAAGCTCATGCCCAGTTCCCGCTGGAAAATCCGGCTCAGGGTACGCGGGCTCATGTTCAGGGTATCGGCCCAGGACTCCAGGCTGCTGTCATCGGCCGGGTTCCCGATAAACCGGGTACACAGCCTGGCCAGCCGGGCTTCGCCGGGAACGGGCACATGCATGGCCACCACCGGAGCAGCCAGCAATTCCATGCGGATCACCTCCACCATGGCCTGCAACCTTGGGCTGTTGACGTCGCCTGCAATCAGCGTCGCCGCCACGATCAGCTCGCGCAGCAGCGCCGAGACCTCGATCACCTGGCAAGTGCGGCCCAGGCTAGGCTCTACCTCGGGCATCAGGAACAAGGTGCGCATATGCACCTCGCCGGCCATGCGGATTTCGTGGGGCGTCCCTGCGGGCACCCACAACGCATGCCCGGACGGCACCAGCCAACTGCCCTGGGCGGTGCTGACCACCATCACCCCGGAGACCCCGTGAATCAATTGCGCCTGGGTATGACAATGGGGGTGGACCACTTCGTCGTTGCGGTAGTTGTCGGCATAAGCCTCAAGCCAAGGCCGGTGCACAGTTGTCATGGGCAGCGTCTCACGTCGTTAAGCCGCTGATTCTAACCAAAAGCCCCTTGGCGAAAACGATAGATATAGACAGCCATCGTCGCATTCCAGACAAGCCACTGAACTTGTGCCGAGCCCCGCCAGTCAGCTCAATGGACTCCTGAAAAAAGGTTGGGTGGACAATGCGCATCTCGTTGGAACAACAAGTGGCCGTGGTCACCGGCGCCAGCTCCGGCATCGGTGCAGCGGCAGCCAAGGCCTTGGCAGCCGCCGGCGCGGCAGTGGTGGTGAACTACAACCGCCAGGCAGAGCCCGCCCGGGCCCTGGCGGCGCAGATCAATCAGGCCGGTGGCCGGGCCCTGGCCATCGGCGCCGATGTGTCCAGGGAAGCCGATGTCGAACGCCTGTTTGCGCAGACCCTGGACGCCTTCGGTCACCTCGACATCCTGGTGGCGAATTCGGGCCTGCAGCAAGACGCCGCGATCAGCGACATGAGCCTTGAGCAGTGGAGCACGGTGATCGGCGTCAACCTCACCGGCCAGTTCCTCTGCGCCCGCACGGCCCTGCGCATTTTCCAGCGCCAGGGCGTGCGAGCCGGTGTTTCCCGGGCCGCCGGCAAGATCATCCATATGAGTTCGGTGCACCAGTTGATCCCGTGGGCCGGCCACGTCAACTACGCCGCCTCCAAGGGCGGCGTCGAGATGCTGATGCGCAGCCTCGCCCAGGAAGTCAGCCACCAGCGAATCCGCATCAACGGCATTGCACCAGGGGCGATCCGCACGGCCATCAACCGCGCTGCCACCGAGGGCGATGCCGAGCAGCAGTTGCTGAAACTGATCCCCTATGGCCGCGTCGGCGACGTGGACGATGTGGCCAACGCCGTCGTCTGGCTGGCCAGTGATGCCTCCGACTACGTGGTGGGCAGTACCTTGTTTATCGACGGTGGCATGAGTCTCTATCCGGAGTTCAAAGACAATGGTTGATCTGAAAAACGAAACCCAAAGCTCCATCGATGCTCACGGCATCATTGGTGACATGCGCAGTGCCGCGCTGATCAACGACCAGGGCAGCATCGACTTTTTCTGCTGGCCGGAATTCGACAGCCCGTCGATTTTCTGCTCACTGCTGGACACCCCGGCCGCCGGGATCTTCCAACTGACCCCGGACCTGCCCCAGGCTCGCCGGGAACAGATCTACCTGCCGGACACCAACGTCCTGCAAACCCGCTGGCTGAGCGATGAGGCAGTGGTGGAAATCACCGACCTGCTGAACATCAGCGATGATGTCGATGACCTGCCCCTGCTGATCCGCCGTGTGCGGGTGATCAGCGGCAAAGCCACCCTGCATCTGCGCTGCGCGGTACGTCACGACTATGCCCGGGCACCCACCCGGGCCACGGCAGATAACGCTGATGTCTGTTTCCAGGCCCCGGGCCTGCCCGGCCTGCGCCTGGCCAGCAGCCTGCCCGTGCAGATCGAGGACGATGCCGCCGTCGCCTGTTTTACCCTGGACCAGGACCAGGGTGCCGAATTTGTCCTGGGCGGCCTCGACGATGTGCGCGTCGACAGCAGCGGCACCGACCTGTGCCTGCAGCGCACCCTGGTGTTCTGGCGCAGCTGGCTGGCCCAGTCCAACTACCGAGGGCGCTGGCGGGAAATGGTCAATCGCTCGGCCCTGGCCCTGAAACTGCTGACCTCGCGCAAACACGGCGCGATTCTCGCCGCGGCCACCTTCGGCCTGCCGGAAAGCCCCGGCGGCGAGCGCAATTGGGATTACCGCTACACCTGGATCCGCGACGCCTCGTTCACCGTCTACGCCTTTATGCGCCTGGGTTTTGTCCAGGAAGCCAATGACTACATGCGTTGGTTGCGCGGGCGCGTCAGCGACTGTTGCGGGCAGCCGATGAAAATCAACATTCTGTATGGCATCGACGGTCGCCAACAGTTGCCGGAAACCACCTTGACCCACCTCAGCGGCCACGGCGGCGCCCAGCCAGTGCGCATCGGCAACGAGGCCTTTGACCAGGTGCAGTTGGACATTTTTGGCGAACTGATGGACGCGGTGTACCTGGTCAACAAGTACGGCGAAGCCATTTCCCATGAGGGCTGGAAACACACCCTGGAAGTGGTGGACCAGGTGTGCGAGACCTGGAACCAGAAGGACGTGGGGATCTGGGAGATGCGTGGCGAACAGCATCACTTCCTGCACTCGCGGCTGATGTGCTGGGTGGCACTCGACCGCGCGATCCGCCTGGCCTCCAAACGCTCGCTGCCAGCACCGTTCGCCCGCTGGGACCAGACCCGCCAGGCGATTTATGAAGATATCTGGAGCAACTTCTGGAACCAGGAACGCGGGCACTTCGTGCAGCACATCGGCAGCACCGCCCTGGATGGTTCGATGCTGCTGATGCCGCTGGTGCGCTTCGTGGCCGCCACTGACCCGCGCTGGTTGTCGACCCTGGAGGCCATCCAGAAAAGCCTGGTGCGCGACGGCATGGTGTACCGCTACCGCAATGACGACAGCCAGATCGACGGTTTGCAAGGCACGGAAGGTGCGTTTACCGCCTGCTCATTCTGGTACGTCGAGTGCCTGGCCCGCGCGGGGCAAGTGGAAAAGGCCCATCTGGAATTCGAGCAACTGCTGCGCTACGCCAACCCGCTGGGGCTGTATGCCGAAGAGTTCGACAGCCAGGCGCGGCACCTGGGCAACACACCACAGGCCTTGAGCCATTTGGCGCTGATCAGCGCGGCGACGTTTCTGGATCGCAAGTTGAGCGGCGAGAAAACGGTGTGGCAGCCTTGATTGCCTGACCAAGCGGCCGCCATCGCCGGCAAGCCGGCTCCTACACAAAAGCCGCCCCCTGTAGGCGCTGGCTTGCCAGCGATGGACGCCAATCGCGAAGGCATGCTGCGCGAGGCCGGGTTCCGGGCAGGGTGTTATCAGGATCTGCAGGTCTTTTCACGCCTGTGCCCTGAACACTTAAAGGTTTCGCGCTAAAGTCCAAACTCACCGCTGTGACCCGGATGGAGTGCCGATGAGCCCCTCGACCACGCTGCTGTATATCCGCACGCCCATGCTCGACATCGCCTACGAAGCCCATGGCCCTGCCGGGGGTGAGGTGGTGATTCTGCTGCACGGTTTCCCCTATGACCCGCGCGGCTATGACGCCGTCGCACCGGTGCTGGCCGGGGCCGGATATCGGGTGCTGGTGCCGTACCTGCGCGGTTACGGCCCGACCCGTTTTGCTCACGCCCAGGTGATGCGCTCCGGCCAACAGGCGGCGCTGGCCAAGGACCTGCTGGACTTCATGGATGCCCTGTCCATCGGCCGGGCCGCCCTCGTCGGTTATGACTGGGGCGGGCGCGCCGCGTGCATCGTCGCAGCACTTTGGCCCGAGCGTGTACGCTGCCTGGTCACGGGAGACGGCTACAACATTCAGGACATCGCCAAATCCATCCAGCCACGCGCACCGGTCACCGAGCATCGGCTGTGGTACCAGTTCTACTTCCACACCCAACGGGGCGTCGATGGCCTGACGGCCAACCGCCGCCAATTGTGTGAGCTGTTGTGGTCGCTCTGGTCGCCCTCCTGGGCCGAGGGGCCAAGCCTTTACCCGCAGACGGCGCCATCGTTCGACAACCCGGACTTTGTGGACGTGGTGATCCACTCCTATCGCCATCGCTTCATGTATGCCGAGGGTGATCCGGCGCTGGAAGTGCTTGAACAGGCGTTGGTACAGCCGCCGCCGATCTCGGTACCGAGCATTTCGCTGTGCGGCGCCGACGACGGTGTCGGCCCACCGCCGCAGGTGGATGACGACATTGGCAATTTCAGCGGCTTCTATCGACGCCGGGTGCTGGCCGGAGTGGGCCACAATATTCCCCAGGAAGCACCGCAGGCCACACTGCAAGCACTGTTTGAACTGCTGGAGCAGACTCAGGCCGGCGCCGAAAACCGCTCGCGGTAAAGCTGCGGAGTGATCGACAACGCCCGCAAAAAACTGCGGCGCATGGTTTCTTCGCTGCCAAAGCCACAGTGTGCGGCGATGCGCTTGATCGCCACGGTGCTGTCGGCCAGTTGCCGGCGTGCGGTTTCCACACGGATCAGTTCCACCGCCCGCGCCGGGGTCTGGCCGGTTTCGGCACGGTAGTGGCGTACAAAGCTGCGCTCGCTCATGCCGCATGCAGCCGCCAGGGTCGGGATGTTCAAGTCCAGGTGCAGGTGCTCGGCAATCCACGCATGCAGTTGGCTGAAACGACTGCCCCCCTTTTGCAGGGACAGGGTCACGCTAAATTGTGATTGGCCACCGGGGCGCTTGAGAAACACCACCAGGTGCCGCGCCACGTCCAGGGCTACCGCGCGCCCCAGATCCTCTTCCACCAGGGCCAGGCACAAATCGATACCAGCCGTGACCCCCGCCGAGGTCCAGAGCCGGCCCTGCTGGATAAAGATCGGGTTGGCCTCGACCTGCAGCCTGGGGTATTTGCGCGCCAGTTCTTCGCAGCGCGTCCAATGGGTGGCGACACGACAGCCGTCCAACAGGCCGCCGGCGGCCAGCAGGAAGGCGCCGGTACACACCGAGGCCACGCGCCGCGACAGCTTGGCTTTATGCCGTACCCACTCGACCAGGCCCGGATCCTCGGCAGCGCCATACACGCCCCAGCCGCCGGCGATCAGCAGGGTGTCGCAGGGCGTGTCGGCGGCTGGCAACGGCTCGGCCACCAGGGCCAGACCGGCGGACGTCATGACCGGTTCGGCCTGGGCGGCGATCACGTTGACCGCGTAAGGCAGCGGCAACCCTTGCTGGCGCGCCAGGTCGTTGGCCGAGGCGAATACTTGCAAGGGCCCGGTGACGTCGAGAACCTGCACATTGGCAAAGGCGAGCACATGGATGATTTTTGGCATGATTGGCGTGATTCGTGGGCTTAATGGCGTATACGCCAAAGCCTAGGTGACTAGAGTGGAGCCGTCCATCCCCTCTTCTGGAGTTTCACCATGACCTTGCAGATCGGCTTTGTAGTGTTCCCCGGCATCCAGCAACTGGATCTCACCGGCCCCTACGACGTGCTGGCTTCATTGCCGGATGTGACGCTGCATCTGATCTGGAAAGACTTGGCGCCGATCACGTCCAGCAGCGGGTTGGTGCTCTGCCCGACCATCACCTATAACGACTGCCCGAGGCTGGATGTGATCTGCGTGCCGGGCGGTTCGGGGGTGGGGCCATTGATGGAGGATGAGTCGACCCTGGGCTTTCTGCGGGCGCAGTCCCAAACCGCACGCTATGTGACGTCGGTGTGTACCGGCGCGCTGGTGCTGGGCGCGGCGGGCTTGCTGCGCGGGCGACGGGCCACTACCCACTGGGCCTACCACGAGATGCTGGCTACCCTGGGCGCGATAGCGGTGCAGGAACGTGTGGTGCGCGACGGCAATCTGTTGACCGGGGGTGGCATCACGGCGGGGATCGACTTTGCCCTGACCCTGGCCGCCGAGTTGTACAGCGAGGCGACGGCGCAACGGGTGCAATTGCAGCTCGAATATGCACCGGCCCCCCCCTTCAATGCCGGCCGGCCAGATACTGCGCCACGGCATGTGCTGGACGAGGTCAACAACCGCACCGCTGAATCACGCAAGACCCGCGGTGAAATTGCCGCGCGGGCGGCGGCGCGCCTATCGATACCACCTTGCACGCGCCAATCCTGAAGCCAGGTGATTGCCCAATCCCACAAGCCACGTCTAGAATGCGAACCGTTATCAGTTAAGATTCCTGCGCCAGGGCGACCATGTCGAGCGACTTCCCACCGGACCATGCGGCAATCGGCCAGCTCTACCAGGCCCACCATTCCTGGTTGCGCGGCTGGTTGAACCGGCGTACCGGCTGTCGCGAGCATGCCGCCGACCTTGCCCAGGAAACCTTCGTGCGCCTGCTCAATAGCCGCAAGCAACAAAGCTTGCTGCAACCCAGGGCGTACTTGAGCAGCATCGCCCGCAGCCTGATGATCGACCAGTATCGGCGGCGCGAGCTGGAACGCGCCTACCTCGACAGCCTGGCCCACTTCCCCGAATACGAGGCCCCTTCGCCAGAAACCCGCCTGCTGATCCTCGATAGCCTGGAGCGCATTGACCGCCTGCTGGACCAGCTCAAGCCCCGGGTGCGCGAAGGTTTTCTGCTGGCGCAACTGGATGGCCTGACCTGCCCACAGATCGCCCTGCGCCTGGGCGTGTCCAAGGCCACCGTGGAACGCGACCTGGCCAAGGCCCTGCATGCCTGCTATCGGTTGCGCTATGCCGACTGCTGATCCGCGCCTGGTGGACCAGGCCATTGAATGGATGATCAAGCTGCGCTTCAACACCGCCGACGACGCCAGCACCGCCGCGTTTGAACGCTGGCTGGCCAGCAGCGCCGAACACCAGCAGGCCTGGCAGCGGGTCGCGACGATGAATGACGATTTGCGCCACCTGCCCGCGCAGCTCGGTCGCCAGACCCTGGACGGCGCCCGTCGGAAGATCAGCCGTCGTGAGGGTTTGAAACTGCTGGGCCTGGTGGCCGGGGCCGCCGGATTGGCCTGGCTGGGCCGCGACTACACGCCGCTGCCGGGCCTGCTGGCCGAGTACCGCACCGCGACCGGTGAACGGCGCTGGATCAGCCTGGATGACGGCAGCCGTATCCACCTCAATAGCGCCAGCGCCATCGACACCTCGTTCGACCGCGAACGACGCCTGGTGCAACTGCGCCAGGGCGAGATGCTGATCGATACGGGCAGCGACGGCCATTCGCCACGGCCCTTCTGGGTGCAGACCCACAACGGTTATCTGCGGGCACTCGGCACGCGCTTTATGGTGCGCGAAGCCCCCCAGGGCACGCTGCTCGCGGTGCAACAGGGCCAGGTCGCGGTGTTTGCCGAGCACACATCGGGCAATGCCCGTGAAGTGGTCGCACCCGGCGAACAGGTGCTGTTCAACCGCCAAGGCCTGCATGCCCCTCCCGCCAACGGCCTCGACCCCTGGGCCTGGAGCGACGGCGTAATCAGCGCCCGCAACATGCGCCTGGATGACTTTCTCAGCGAACTGGGCCGCTACCGCCATGGCGTATTGCGCTGCAGCGAGGCCGTCGCCGCCCTGCGTGTGTCTGGCACCTATCAGGTAGACGACACCGATCAGGTACTGACGTTGGTGGCCCAGGCGTTGCCGGTCAGTGTCACCTACCGCAGCCGCTATTGGGTCACGGTGACCCCGCGCCCCACACGCTCCTAAAAAATAAATGAGGTGAATTCTCATTGCCGTTCGACCTGTAAGGAAAGGCCGATCAACAGGCCCGTTCTGTCCACTTCCTTCAGGAGCAACCCGCGGTCATGCAAGCGTTCCCCTCAAAACATTCGGCCCTGCGCCAAGCCATCGGTGCCGCCCTGCTGGGAGCCTGCCTGGCAAGCGCCCTGCCCGGTGCAGCCCTCGCCCAGGAGCCGGCCCGCGACAGCCTGGCCCGCACCTGGACTATTGCCCCCGGCCCACTGGCTGGCGCACTGGACCAATTCGCCCGCCAGGCCAACATCAGCCTGTCTTATGACGCCAACAGCGTGGCCGGCAAAAACAGCGCAGGCCTGACGGGCACGCTCGACAACCAGCAAGCCCTCGGCCACCTGCTCCAGGGCCAGGGCCTGCAAGCCCAGCGCCAGGGCGATAACACCTGGCTGCTGCTGCCAGCAGTGGGCGAAACCGCCGCACTGAACCTTGGCGCCACCACCATCACCGGCGAGCGCCTGGGCGCCACCACCGAGGGCAGCGGCTCCTACACCACCGGCGCGGTGACCATCGGCAAGGGCCAACACAGCCTGCGACACACCCCGCAATCGGTGAGTGTGATGACCCGCAAGTTGATGGATGACCAGAACATCAACACCATCGACGAACTGCTGGAGCGCACGCCGGGGATCACCACCTACGAATCGCCCATGGGCGGCAAGTACTTCTACTCCCGGGGTTTCAAGATGCTCGGGCAGTACCAGTACGATGGCGTGCCGCTGGACATGGGCAAAGACTACGTCCAGGCCGACAGTTTCAGCGCGAACATGGCGCTGTATGACCGGGTGGAGGTGCTCAAGGGTGCCGCCGGCATGCTCAAGGGCGCCGGCACCGCCAGCGGTGCAGTGAACTTTGTGCGCAAGCGGCCCCAGGACAAACCCACCACCAGCCTCGCGCTGTCAGCCGGCACCTGGGATAACTACCGCGCCGAAGTCGATACCGGCGGCCCGCTGAACGATAGCGGCACGGTGCGTGGCCGGGCGGTGGTCAGCCAGCAGAAGCGTGGTTCATACATGGATATCGCCAAGCGCCAGGACCAGGCCTTCTATACCGCCCTGGATATCGACGTAACCCCCGACACCACCCTGGGTCTGGGCGCCAGCTACGAAGACATCGACGCCACCCCCTGCTGGGGCGGCGTCCCACGCTACAGCGATGGCAAGAGCATCGGCCTGAGCCGCTCCACCTGCCTGGGCCAGTCCTGGAACGACTGGCAAAGCCGGCGCACCACGCTGTTCGCCGACCTGACCCACGCCCTCAATGACGACTGGAAACTCAAGGTCAGTGCCGTCCACAGCCGTAACCTGCAAGACATCAAATACGCCGCCAGCGAAGGCACCGTGGCCTATGGCGACCCGGCCCCCACGGCCACCAGCTACGCCGCGCTGTTTGACTACGACCACAAGGACTATGGCCTGGACGCCTACATCGACGGCAAGTTCGAAGCCTTTGGCCTGGAGCATGAACTGATCCTCGGCGCCAACGGCAGCCGTGGCAGCCAGGACGATGTGTACGCGATCCGTAACCTGCCCCAGCGCCAGACCACCTACCAGCCCAACCATCACTTCCCGGAGCCGGGCGACGACACGTTCTGGCCAAACATGTACCGCGGCGGCACGGTCAAGGAAACCGCCACCCAATACGGCACCTATGCCACCCTGCGCCTGCGTCTGGCCGAACCATTGCTGCTCGTTGTCGGCAGCCGCGTCAGTTGGTTCGAAAACCGCCGCCAATCCAACAACCTGGCGTGGGGCGAGTGGAGTGTGCAGGATGCGCGTACCAAGGAAACCGGCGAAGTCACGCCCTTTGCCGCACTGATCTATGACCTCAACGACCACCTCTCGGTCTACACCAGCTACGCGGATATCTTCCAGCCGCAAAGCGCCTACGCCACCGTCAGCGGCGCAGCCCTGAAGCCCAAGATCGGCGAGAACTACGAGCTGGGGATCAAGGGCGAATGGTTCGGCGGGCGCCTCAACAGCTCCCTGGCGCTGTTTCGTGCCATCGAGAAAAACGCCGCTGAAACCGACTACATTGCCCATTGCGGCACTTCCGCCGATGGCTTCTGCTACACCGACACCGGCAAGGTCCGCGCCCAGGGGGTCGAGGCCCAGATCAGTGGCGAACTGCTGGAACGCCTGCAAGTCTTCGGCGGCTATACCTACACCCAGACCAAGAACCTCAACAACATCGACCGCCAGGCCGAGGGCAAGGCCTCCACCAGCTACGTGCCGCGGCATATGTTCCGGTTGTGGGGCGACTACCAACTGGACGGTGCCCTATCGAAATGGACAGTGGGCGGCGGCGTCAATGCCCAAAGCAGCAACTACCGGCTCCAGACCATCAAGCTGGAACAGCCCGGCTATGCCTTGTGGAGCGCGCGCCTGGCGTATCAGCTCGACACCACCTGGAGCGTGGCGTTGAACGGCAACAACCTGTTCGACAAACATTACTACCAGACCGTCGGGACCGCCTCCTGGGGTAATTTCTACGGTGAACCGCGTAATTTCACCGTGAGCCTCAAGGGCGACTTCTGACCCCCTCTCCCCTGTAGGAACCGGCTTGCCGGCTCCTACCCCCGTCAAAAAAGGTTTCCTGCCCGCCAGGATAATTCGCGTTTTTGTTTCTACACTCCAAAAAGCCATCACTTATTCTCGATAAATCTGAGAATATCGGTAAAACATGTCAACAAACCGTCATTTCAAGAGTATCTTATGATACAAGACGGCGACCACCTTGATAAAAGTCAAAACCTTGACGACAAAATCAAAAGGAGCCATCATTTAGGCATTATCGAGCAAAAATACCTGCGAACAGACAGGTAATTGCACGTTATCCAGCGAAAGCAGTCGTTCGCCTTGCGCCGCTTATAAGCAACTGCCTTATGGATGAGCAGACGAACAGGGAAGTCCTGGTGGTGTATTGAGGGATGATTTATGCGTGAGAAGTCGTCAGTCGACAGCCTGTTTCTGACTCGTACCGGCTTTGTTGAGTTTTTTGTTGTTTTCGTCAAATTGCTCCACGGTCTGACGGCCGTTCTGCCGGCGATGATCCTGTTGTTCTACCCGGACCCGGTCGCCCAGGACATGCGCAACCACTACCTTGGCCTGCTGCTGTTTTTTGCGATCCTGACCATTATTCTGTTCCAGGCCCTGGGGGTGTACTCCGAGGACCTGTTCAGCAATCGCCTGCGTTTTCGCGTCATGTTGGTCGCCTGGATCTCGGCGTTTTGCATCCTGCTGTTCATGTACCAGATCCTGCAGTTGTTCCCGCAGTTGAGCCCACGCAACCTGATGTTCTGGTTCACCCTGAGCCTGATGCTGTTTGGCGTGGAACGGATCCTGATGCTGCGCCTGTACCGCAACCTGATGAAGAACGGCAAGTTCCTGCAGCGCACGGTGATCCTCGGCTTTACCGACACTGCCATCCATGTGGCCGAACACCTGTCGCGCAACAGTGATATCCGCTCCGGCCTGATCGGTTTTATCGACGACCGCACCGAACGCATCCCCAAGGAACTGAGCAACCTGCCGTTGCTGGGCAATACCCGTGACCTGGAAAAACTGATCAGGTCCGAACAGGTCAACCAAGTGATGATCACCCTGCCCTGGGCTGCCGAGCAGCGCATCAACGGGCTGGTCAAGCGCCTGCGGCAGATGTCGGTCAACGTCATGCTGGTGCCGGACATGGCCGCTTTGCGTTACGGCCACAACCGCATCACCGACGTCGGCGGCATCCTGATGTTCAACACCTCGCAACTGCCGCTGCGCGGCTGGTCGCCGTTTATCAAGCGCTGCGAGGACTTGCTGCTGGCCAGCGCCGGCCTGTTGCTGTTGTCGCCGATCATGCTGGTGACGGCCATTGCCATCAAACTCGACTCCAAGGGCCCGGTGCTGTTTCGCCAGAAGCGTTTTGGCTACAACGACAACCTGATCCACGTGTTCAAGTTCCGCTCCATGTACGTCGACCAGACGGACATCAATGCCGAATGCCAGACCACCCGCCTCGACCCGCGTATCACCCGGGTCGGGCGAGTCATTCGCAAGACCAGCATCGACGAACTGCCCCAGCTGTTCAACGTACTCCTGGGCAACATGTCGATGGTCGGCCCGCGCCCCCATGCCACGGCCACCAAGGCCGCCGGGATTCCTTTCGAGGAAGCCGTCAACGAGTACAGCTCGCGGCACCGGGTCAAGCCGGGCATCACCGGCTGGGCCCAGATCAATGGCTACCGGGGTGAAACCGACACCCTGTTCAAGATCCAGAAACGGGTCGAATACGATCTGGAATACATCGCCAAATGGTCGGTGTGGTTTGACCTGTACATCGTTTTCATGACGGTCCCGGCCGTCCTTTCCACCAAGGAAGTCTATTGATGAACACCCTCAACGGATTGATTCCCTGCATCATCTCCGGTGGCTCGGGCACGCGGCTGTGGCCGGTTTCGCGGCAGAACATGCCCAAGCCGTTCATGCGCATGCGCGACGACCAGAGCCTGTTGCAGAAAACGTTCCTGCGCGCCAGCCACTTGCCGGGGGTCGACAGCGTGTTGACCGTGACCAACCGCGACCTGCTGTTTCGTACCCTCGACGATTACCGCGCGGTCAACACGGCCCAATTGGGCCTGGATCTGCTGCTCGAACCGTTCGGCCGCAACACGGCTGCGGCCATCGCGGTCGCGGCCCTGCACGTGCAAGAGTTTTTCGGCGGTGATGCGCAGTTGCTGGTGATGCCTGCCGACCACCTGATCCTCGACGAAAACGCCTTCGCCAAGGCCGTGGCCCAGGCCCGCGAATTGGCCGAAGCGGGTTACCTGGTGACCTTCGGCATCCAGCCCGACCGCCCCGAGACCGGCTTTGGCTATATCGAACAAGGCGCCGCCCTGGCCCAAGGTTTTTGCGTGCAGCGTTTCGTCGAAAAACCTGACCTGGCCACCGCCCAAGGCTACCTGGACGGCGGCAAGCACCTGTGGAATGCCGGGATGTTCTGCTTCAAGGCCGCCACCCTGCTCCAAGAGCTGGCGTCCCATGCGCCGGCCGTGCTGGACGCGGCCAAGGCCGCTCTGGAGCACAGCACCAGCCTGCAAAACAGCAACAGCCGCCAGCGCGAACTGAACCCGCAAGGCTTTGGCACCGCACCAGACATCTCCATCGACGTGGCCCTGATGGAGAAATCCGCCCAGGTCGCCGTGGTGCCTTGTGACATTGGCTGGAGCGATATCGGCTCCTGGGAAGCCCTGCGCCAGTTGACCCCCAGCGACGACCACGGCAACCAGATCAATGGCGAAGCGATCCTGCACGACGTGCACAATTGCTATATCGATTCGCCCAAGCGCGTGCTGGGGGCCGTTGGGGTACGTGACCTGATCATCGTCGACACCCCCGACGCCCTGCTGATTGCCGACGCCAACCGCAGCCAGGACGTGCGCCATATCGTCGCCGAGCTCAAGCGCCAGAACCACCCGGCCTTCAGCCTGCACCGCACCGTCACCCGGCCCTGGGGCACCTACACGGTGCTGGAGGAAAGCACCCGCTTCAAGATCAAGCGCATCGTGGTCAAGCCCAAGGGCTCGCTGTCGTTGCAGATGCACCATCACCGCAGCGAACACTGGGTGGTGGTCAGCGGCGCGGCCATGATCACCAATGGCGAGCGCGAGATCCTGCTCAACATGAACGAGTCCACCTATATTCCTGCCGGGCACAAACACCGCCTGACCAACCCCGGCATCATCGACCTGGTGATGATCGAGGTGCAGAGCGGCGAGTACCTGGGTGAGGACGATATCGTGCGCTTCGACGACATCTACGGCCGTGCGCCCGCCAGCGAGCCCAACCCCTGATGCGTACCTCCCTGATCATTCCGACCCGCAACGCCGCCAGCCACCTCGACCGGCTGCTGCCGGCGCTGCGCATGCAGACCCTGCAACCCGACGAAATGCTGGTGGTCGACAGCGCGTCGAGCGATGACACGGTGGCGCGCTTTCGCGAGTTCGGCGCGCGGGTCGAAGTGATCGATGCCCGCGACTTCAACCACGGCGGCACCCGGCGCCGGGCCAGCGAGCAAGTGAGCGGCGACGCCCTGATCGTAATGACCCAGGACGCGATCCCAGCCGAACCCGAGAGCTTCGCCAACCTGCTCGCAGAGCTGCAACTGGACCCACTCAACGGCGTCGCCTATGGCCGGCAACTGCCACACCCTGGCGCAGGTGTGCTGGGTGCGCAGTCGCGACACTTCAACTACCCGGCGCACAGCCGCCGCAAAAGCCTGGCCGATGCACCGCAGTTGGGGATCAAGACCTGCTTCAGCTCCGACTCGTTTTCCATGTACCGGCGCAGCGCCCTGCAGGCCGTGGGCGGGTTCCCGGCCGATGTGATCGGCAGCGAGGACGCCTACGTCGCCGCACGCCTGCTGCTGGCCGGCTGGAAGGTGCAGTACGCCGCCAGCGCCCGGGTGTACCACTCCCACGATTACCGACTCATGGATGAATTTCACCGCTACTTCGACATTGGTGTGTTCTATGGCCGCGAGCCGTGGATCCGCCAGGCATTCGGCGACGCCGGCGGTGAAGGTAAACGCTATGTACTGGCCGAACTACGTGCCTTGCGCGAGGCCAACGCCTTGCACCGCGCGCCCGAAGTGCTGGTGCGCAGTGCCTTTAAATTGCTGGGCTATCGCCTCGGCCACCTTGAACGCTACCTGCCCAAATCGCTCAAGCAGCGCCTGGGCATGTTTTCCACCTACTGGACTTGAGCCGTCATGAAGACTACCAACCGACGTTCCCGTCTTACCCTGTTCAGCCTGTTGAGTGCCTCGATCTGGCTGGCTGGTT
>Ga0180008_1000265_pt1 | contig 50833 bp, 47 predicted proteins | sample MM_PW_MetaG_FD_121121 | JGI IMG/M metagenome (GOLD analysis project Ga0180008, IMG submission 121121) | Groundwater microbial communities from the Aspo Hard Rock Laboratory (HRL) deep subsurface site, Sweden - MM_PW_MetaG | ecosystem: Environmental > Aquatic > Deep subsurface > Groundwater... | reverse complement strand
GCTCGCGGCCGTGGGTCTCGACCAGTTCGGCGATGCGGAGCTGATCGGTCTTGGAAGACGCGGCGGCGAAGGCCAACGCGACCTCGCCTAGCCCCAGCTCGAACAGCCGGTTGCCGCGCCGCGACTGGCAGTAATAGTCGCGCTTGGGCGTGGCCCGGCTGAGGATTTCGATCTGGCGAGCGTTGAGGCCGAACCGTTCGTAGATGGCGGCGATCTGCGGCTCGGCGGCGCGCTCGTTCGGCAGGAAGATGCGCGTCGGGCAGCTCTCGATGATGGCCGGCGCGATGTTAGAGGTTTCGATGTCGGCCAGGCTCTGCGTGGCGAAAACGACGCTGGCGTTCTTCTTCCGCAAGGTCTTAAGCCATTCGCGGAGCTGGGCTGCGAAGTCGGGGGTGTCGAGAACCAGCCAGCCCTCGTCGATGATGATGAGCGTCGGCGAGCCGTCCAGCCGGCCTTCGATCCGGTGGAACAGGTAGGACAGGACGGAGGCGGCTGATCCGCCGCCAACCAGGCCCTCCGTCTCGAACGCCTGCACCGACGCTTCGCCGAGCCGTTCGACCTCGGCATCGAGCAGCCGGCCCCACGGTCCACCAAGGCAATAGGGGGCGAGCGCCTGCTTGAGCTGCTGGCTCTGGAGCAGAACCGCGAGCCCGGTCAGCGTGCGTTCCGGCACGGGCGCACTGGCAAGGGAGCCGAGCGCCGACCACAGATGCTCCTTGGCCTGCGGATCGACGGGGACGCCTTCGCTGGCGAGGATCGCCGCCAGCCATTCGGCCGCCCATGCGCGCTCGGCCGGATCGTCGATACGGGCGAGCGGCTGTAGCTGGACGCTGCCGTCGCCGTCGTCGGACAGCCCGAGATCCTGCCAGTCTCCGCCCGCCGCCAGCGTGGCGGCGCGGATCGAGCCACCGAAGTCGAACGCGAAGACCTGGGCGTTCTCGTAGCGGCGGAACTGCATCGCCATTAGCGCGAGCAGCACCGACTTGCCCGCGCCGGTCGGGCCGACGATCAGCGTGTGGCCGACATCGCTGCCATCGGGGTGAAGGGAAAACCGGAACGGGGTCGAGCCTTCGGTCCTGCCATAGAGCAAGGGGGGTTGTCCGAAGTGCTCGTCCCGTTCCGGCCCCGCCCATACTGCTGACAGGGGGATCAGATGGGCGAGATTGATGGTGGAGATCGGCGGTTGCCGGACGTTGGCGTAGGTGTGGCCGGGCAGGCTCCCCAGCCATGCCTCGATCGCGTTCATCCCCTCGGGGATCACGGTGAAGTCGCGGCCCTGGATGACCTTCTCGACCAGCCGCAGCTTCTCGGCCGCAATGGCGGGATCGCCGTCCCACACCGTCACCGTCGCGGTGACATAGGCCATGCCGGCATAGTCGGAGCCCAGCTCTTGCAAGGCGGTGTCGGCGTCGGCGGCCTTGTTCGAGGCGTCGCTGTCGAGCAGCGTGGACGCCTCGTTGGTCATGACTTCCTTGAGGATGGCCGCGACCGATTTGCGCTTGGCGAACCATTGCCGCCTGATCCTGGTCAGCAGCTTGGTCGCGTCGGTCTTGTCGAGCATCAGCGCGCGGGTGGACCAGCGATACTCGAAGGCGAGCCGGTTCAGCTCGTCGAGCAGGCCGGGGAAGGTCACGCTCGGGAAGCCGACGATGGTGAGCGTGCGCAGATGGTGCTCGCCGAGCTTCGGTTCGAGCCCGCCGGTCAGCGGCTCGTCGGCGAGTAGCGCGTCGAGGTGCATCGGAGTTTCCGGCACGCGCACGCGCTGGCGGCGGGTTGAGGTGGTGCTGTGCAGGTAGGTCAGCGTCTCGCCGTCATCGAGCCAGCGGACCTCGGGCACGAAGCCCTCGACCAGATTGAGAACGCGGTCGCTGCGGTCGGCGAAGCCCTTGAGCAGTTCCCACGGATCGACGCCGCTGGTGGACCGGCCCTCGTAGAGCCACCCTTCCGCGCGCGCCGCTTCCTCGGCCGGCGGCATCCACAGCAGGGTGAGATAATAGGCGCTCTCGAAATGCGCGCCTTCCTCGCGGAACTGTTCGCGGCGCTCCATGTCCACGAGCGCCGAGACCGAATCGGGAAAATCGGAATCGGGGTAGTCGAGCGCGGGACTGCGCTGCGCCTCGACAAAGATCGCCCAGCCCGAGCCGAGACGCCGGAGCGCGTTGTTGAGCCGCGCGGTGGTGGCGACCAGCTCGGCGGGTGTGGCGCTGTCGAGATCGGGGCCACGGAAACGCGCCGTGCGCTGAAAGCTGCCGTCCTTGTTGAGAACGACGCCCTCGCCGACCAGCGCGGCCCAGGGCAGGAAGTCGGCCAGGTGGGCGGCGCGATTCCTGTATTCGCGCAGGCCCATCATGGCCGCATCCACGCCGGATAGCGGAGGTGCCGCCGGGCCACGTCCACGAACTGCGGATCACGGCGCGCGGCCCAAACCGACAACGCATGACCGATTGCCCAAATCGCCAGCCCGGCGATCCAGAGGCGAAGGCCGAGGCCGATCGCGCCGGCGAGCGTGCCGTTGACGATGGCGAGCGAGCGCGGGGCGCCGCCGAGCAGGATCGGCTCGGTCAGCGCCCGATGGACCGGCGCATAGAAGCCGGCGATCGGCTCGACGGGATCGGCCGCGCCCGTCATGCGATCAGCGCCCCGCCGCCGAACGAGAAGAACGACAAAAAGAAGCTCGACGCGGCGAAGGCGATCGACAGGCCGAAGACGATCTGGATCAGCCGGCGAAAGCCGCCCGAGGTGTCGCCGAAGGCCAAGGTGAGGCCGGTCACGATGATGATGATGACCGCGATGATCTTCGCGACCGGCCCCTCGATGCTTTCGAGGATGGATTGCAGCGGGGCTTCCCACGGCATCGACGACCCGCCCGCGTGGGCGGGCGCCGAGATGGTGAGCGCGATGACGCTGGCGGTGGCGGCGAGCATGGCGCGGCGTGCGCCATGCCGAAGGGCATGGATCATGGTGCGTCTCCGAGGTTGGGGGGTGCGAGGGGGGTCAGGCGGTAATCGCCGGTCTCGGCGTCGATCCCCTCGACGCGAGCCAGCTCGGCGAGGCGGCGACCGTGCCCGTCGCGAACCAGCACGGCGATCAGGTCGATGGTCTCGGCGAGCAGCGCGCGGGGAACCGTGACGACGGCCTCCTGAATGAGCTGCTCCATGCGGCGCAGCGCCCCGAGCGCGGTCCCGGCGTGGATGGTGCCGATGCCGCCGGGGTGGCCAGTGCCCCAGGCTTTGAGGAGGTCGAGCGCCTCGGCGCCGCGCACCTCGCCGATGGGGATGCGGTCGGGGCGCAGCCGCAGGCTGGACCGCACGAGATCGGACAGCGTGACGACGCCATCCTTGGTCCGCATGGCGACGAGGTTCGGCGCGGCGCACTGAAGCTCGCGCGTGTCTTCGATCAGGACGATGCGGTCGGTGGTCTTGGCGACTTCGGCCAGGAGCGCATTGACCAGCGTGGTCTTGCCGCTGCCGGTCCCGCCTGCCACGAGGATGTTGGCGCGGGCGGCGACGCCATCACGCAGCGCCGCGGCCTCGGCCGGCGACATGATCCCGGCCGCCGCGTATTCATCGAGCGTGAAGACGGCGACGGCGGGCTTGCGGATCGCGAAGGCGGGCGCGACGACGACGGGGGGCAGCAACCCCTCGAACCGCTCCCCTCCTTCGGGCAGCTCGGCCGAGACGCGCGGGGACCGGGCATGAACCTCGACGCCGACATGGTGCGCGACCAAGCGAACGATGCGCTCGCCGTCCGCGGCGGCCAGCTTCATGCCGGTGTCGCTGATGCCTTCGCCGAGCCGATCGACCCACAGCCGGCCGTCCGGGTTCAGCATCACCTCGATGACGGCGGCATCGTCGAGCCAGGCCGCGATCGACGGGCCGAGCGCCGTGCGCAGCATCCGCGCGCCGCGTGTCTTCGCCTCGGAACGGATCGGATGGACGGTCAAAAAAAAGCCCCTGATGAGGGCCGGGCGAGCCGCCGCCCGGCGTCAGGGGCACATCAAGAGAGGCAGAAAAGACCGTGCTTCAATAAGTAAATGTGGTCGTCGTAGTCTGGCGTAGAGATACAAGAACTGGCGTAGTCAGCTCATTCTTCTTGGAGCGGAAAGTCCTCGCCAATTTCTTGCCTGACCTTCGAACCCTTCGCGAGTCGGCGGCCGAGCGCATCCATGAAGGCGTCGTAGCGGTCGCCGCCCTGGCGACGCATCGCGGCCCGCTCGCTCTCGGGCGGCGGCGGAGTGTTCGACAGCCAGAAGCGCACGAACAGCGCGATCATCTCGACACCGATCCCCGTGTCGCGCTCCAGCCGGGTGATGCGGCGGTCCAGCTTGTCGAGACGCTTGGCGATGGCGGCCTCGCGCTGCTCGTCGGCGTCGGGCGACAGGAAGGATGCGATGGCCGCCTCGGCGATCAGCGACCGGGACTTGTCCCTGCGGTCGGCATAGGCGGCGAGCGCGCGCATCAGCTCGGGGTCAAGATAGACCGACAGCGGCGTCTTGGTGCTCATAGCTCGATGCCGTCCTCGGGATCGAGCGACGCCTGCCGGGCCACGCGCTGCATCTGGCGGCGCACCGTCGCCTGCCGCGCCGCATCGCTATCGGGGTCCGGCTCGTCCAGCTCGAACTCGTTGGCGGGCGCGGGCCGGGGCGTCGGCGCGATGTCGATGTGGGGCTCCAGCGCCGGCTCGCGGCGCAGGTCCCCGTTCGCGGCATCGTCCTCAGCACCCGCCTTCTTGGCGGCCTTTTTCTTCATCGGCTTCTTGGGCGATTCATGCTCGATCGGCTCGGGCATCGGCGGCGCCTCGATCGGCGCCAGGCCGCTCCAGTCGTCGGGGCGCGGCGGGCCGCCTCCGACATTCATGTCAGGCGGCGACATCACCCGCTGCGTGAACCGCCGGTCCTTGAAGTAGCGGGCCTTCTTTGCCCGGATCGGCGGGATGCCCGCGACCATGACGATCTCGTCGTCGGGCGGTAGCTGCATGATCTCGCCGGGGGTGAGGAGTTGGCGGGCGGTCTCAGAGCGCGACACCATCAAATGCCCGAGCCAGGGCGAAAGCCGGTGGCCGGCGTAGTTCTTCATCGCCCGCATCTCGGTCGCGGTGCCGAGCGCGTCCGAGATGCGCTTGGCGGTGCGCTCGTCGTTGGTGGCGAAGCTCACGCGCACATGGCAATTGTCGAGGATCGCGTTGTTCGGCCCGTAAGCCTTCTCGATCTGGTTGAGGCTCTGGGCGATGAGGAAGCTCTGGATGCCGTAGCCGGCCATGAACGCCAGCGCGCTCTCGAAGAAGTCGAGTCGGCCGAGCGCCGGAAACTCGTCGAGCATCAACAGCAGCCGGTGGCGCGATTGCCGCGCCTTCAGGTCCTCAGTGAGCCGGCGCCCGATCTGGTTGAGGATGAGGCGAATGAGCGGCTTGGTGCGTGAGATGTCGCTGGGCGGCACGACGAGGTAGAGCGTGACCGGCAGCTCGCCCTCGACCAGATCCTTGATGCGCCATTCGCAGGTGCGCGTGACCTGCGCGACGACGGGATCGCGATAGAGGCCGAGGAACGACATGGCGGTCGAGAGCACGCCCGATCGCTCGTTGGCCGATTTGTTGAGCAGCTCGCGCGCGGCCGAGGCGACGACGGGATGGACGCCGGCCTCCCCCAAATGCGGCGTCGTCATCATCGCCCATAGCGTGCTCTCGATCGGGCGGCGGGGATCGGACAGGAAGGCGGCGACGCCCGCCAGCGTCTTGTCGGCCTCGGCGTAGAGGACATGGAGGATCGTGCCGACCAGTAGGGCATGGGAGGTCTTCTCCCAGTGGTTGCGCTTCTCCAGCGAACCTTCCGGGTCCACCAGCACGTCGGCGACGTTCTGCACGTCGCGCACTTCCCAGGCGCCCTTGCGGATTTCGAGCAGGGGGTTGTAGGCGGCCGACGCGCCGTTGGTCGGATCGAACAGCAGCACCCGCGCGTGCCGGGCGCGAAAGCCGGCGGTGAGCTGCCAATTCTCGCCCTTGATGTCATGCACGATCGCCGAGCCCGGCCAGGTGAGCAGCGTCGGCACGACCAGGCCGACGCCCTTGCCGCTCCGGGTCGGCGCGAAGCACAGCACATGCTCGGGGCCGTCGTGGCGCAGGTAGTCGCGCCCGAGCCGACCGAGCATGACGCCGCTGTCGCCCAGCAGCCCAGCGGCGGCGATCTCCCCGCGCGTCGCCCAGCGCGCCGAGCCATAGGTCTCGGCGTTCTTCAGCTCGCGCGCACGCCAGACCGACATGCCGATGGCGACGACGATCGCGGCGAACCCGCCCGACACAGCGATGAACGCGCCGGTCTGGAATATCTCCGGCGCGTAGGCGTCAAACGAAAACCACCACCAGAAGAAGGCCGGCGGCGGATAGATCGGCCAGTCGCCGAGCATGAACCAGGGCGCCCCAAGCTGGGGCTGATAGGCGAGCGCTGCGGCCGTCCATTGCGTCGCGGCCCAAATGGCTGCGAGCACGATCAGGAAGACCGTGAAGACCTGACCCCAAAGGATTTTGGTTGCCGACATGGCACCGAGGTCGATGCGTACCGGACATCAAATCAAGTCACTGTTATTGTTGAGGGAAGTCTAGCGTAGAAATACAGGGAGTAGCGTAGTTTAGTCTGCTATGTTTTCGACGGTGATCGATTGAACGGTCCCGTATGTCGCGCGCTATCAGAGCGGACAGATCGAGAACAAGGTGCTTTACCAACCAGAATGGGTATGATACCCGATCCAAGTTCGGGCATCATACCCGAACCGGAGAAAAATGGTGCGTCTAATCGGATCGCGGGATGTCCTGAAGCTGACCGGGCTTTCGGCTGATCAGCTGCGCGAATGGACCGTGCGGCGCAGGCTCATTCATCCGGACGTCCCGGCATCACGCCAGGGTCAGCAGGCTCAATTCGGCTGGCAGACAGTGCTGTTGCTCCGGCTCGCCGTCGTTATGCGCAGCCGGTTCCATGTCGAACTCCAAGTCCATCGCGACCTGCTGCTTCGCGCACGCGAGCTATTGAACGGCCGGTCCTTTCCGGGCCTGTGGAACCACCGGCTCGTTATCTTTGGACTCGATAGCTGTGCGCTGCTCGGTGGTAGCGATCCGTTGCCGGCCGACCAGGATGCAATCCTGCTTCGGCTCAACGCCCATCTTGAGGCGCTGTCGCAGGGCTTCGGCGTCTCCGAGCCGATCGCGCAACTCCCTCTCTTTCCGGCGGTGGGATTGCGCCGAAGCGAAGCGCCGGCTGACGCAGAGGGCGGCATCATGCTGCGCACTGCCGAAGGTGACGCGGCGTGACCGCGCTCGCCAGAATCGAAGCGGGACTGCGTGCGATCGGCTATCGACCGGAATCGCTCATCCACGACTATAGCTTCGCCGATGTGCTGTCGGAGGCGGGCGAGGAACAGTGCGTCGCACTTGCCGCGTTCACACAAGTTCCCGAATCCTATCGCTCGGCCGCCTTTGGCGTGATTACCGGCACGCACGATGCGGACGCCGTGCTACGCCGCCGGGCGCTCGGTGCGCCGATCTTGTTCTCGATCAGCCCTGAAGATGTCGGGGTCTGGCGGGTCGGCGCGGAAGGCAAGCCACGTCTGAGCGAACGGGTTCCGCTCGACCAGCTGGACGCGCTGTTCGAGCGCAATGCCGACAATTGGAACCCACACGCGGTTCACCGCGCCAAGTCGCTGGCCCAGACCCAGACGGCCTATCAGCTCGACTTCGTCGATCTGGGACTGATGCCGGCGATCGAACATGAGATCGAAGTGAAGCTCGATCGGCTGCTCGGCGAAGTCATTGCCCAACTGCTGTCCGGGATCGACGATCCGCAACGCGAAGAAGCGGTTTTCCGCACCACCTTCAGGCTCCTTGCCGCCAAAATCCTGATCGATCGCCAGCATCCTGACGCGACATCATGGACCCATGCGCCGGTGCGCGATGTGCTCGCCGGCATCGAGACCTATTATCATCTCGATCATATGCTGCGGCCCGCGGTCGATGCCCTTCCGTCGTCGGCCGTGGAGACTGCATGGACGACGCTTCGCGGCGCCATCACCTTCCGGAACATTTCGTCGGACAGTTTGGCATTCGTTTACGAAAACACGCTGGTGACGGCTGACACGCGCAAACGCTTCGGCACGCACTCTACCCCCAGACAAGTGGCTGAATATGTCGTTGGCCAACTCGATCTCGGCCGCTTCGATCTTGAGGACATAACGATCTACGAGCCGTTCGCTGGCGCGGGTATGTTCCTCGTCGCGGCACTGCGGCACCTGCGCGATCAGCTTCCCGATACGCTCACCGGCGAGGAGCGGCACGCTTTTCTCGTCAAGCGGATCAGCGGTGCGGAACTCGACAGCTTCGCCTGTGAAGTCGCGACGCTATCGCTGATCCTTGCTGATTACCCCAACGCAAATGGCTGGAAAATCGCATCCAAGGACTTGTTCGAGAAAGACGCGCTTCGAGCAGATGCCGCTGGCAAGCGCATCGTCCTGTGCAACCCACCCTGGGAGGACTTCGACAGCGAAGAGCGCCAGCGCTATCCCGAGATGGCGGCAAAGTCGTTCTCGAAGCCGATGGCGGTGCTGCGGACGCTCATCGAAGCCAAGCCCCAAGCGCTGGGTTTCGTTTTGCCGCAAGGCTTTCTCCGCCAGAAGCAATATGGCGAACTGCGCCAGCTGCTCGCTGACACATATGACCGGATCGAGCTGACATCGCTTCCTGACCGCATCTTTCAGCGTGCCGGGCTGGAGGCGGCCGTGATCATCGCCACCGGCCAGCGCGACGCTGATGCGAAGAATCTTCCGAGCCAGTTGCGCTCCGTCGAAGTCACCGACCGAGGCCGTCCGGATTTTCTCATGACGGGTAAGGTCACCACCGAGCGCCGCCGCACCAAGCTGGTATGTTCGGGGGACCTTTGGATTGGTGCGCTCGACGAGGTCTGGGAATATCTGGCGGACTATCCCGTGCTTGGTGGTCAAGCCGAAGTTCATCGCGGCCTTCAGTGGATCAGCCAGTCTGCCGGCTGGAGCGCAGTTCCTCGGGAGGGCTTTGCCAGAGGAATTTTCAAGCCCGCGGACTCGCTTCTTCAATTTAGTATCACCACGACCGGCTTCGTCGATATGCGCGAGGAATCCGCATATCGGTTCGGTCCACTCACGCGCGCCTGGGACAAACCCAAAATACTGGTCAACGTGGCGCGCCGGTCGCGTGGCCCCTGGCGGCTGGATGGCGCGCTAGACGCGAGCGGGCTCGTGCCGTCGCAGGCGTTCTTTGGCATCTGGCCGACCACATCAGACCTGCCAGTGGAAGCGATCGAAGCGCTGATCAACAGCCCGCTGGCGAGCGCCTTCGTCCTCGAGCGGGCCTCGAACCAGCATCTCACCAATGTTGTTATGAAGCAGCTGCCGTTGCCAAAGCGGGGCGCGCTTGGTGACGTGGTCGCCGCAGTGTGGCGCTACCGCGACGCGCTTGGCGCCGCCGCAGCCCATGCGCTACGCACGCCCGAGATCGACGAGCGGTTGGAAGGGTTGCTGATCGATATCGACGCGCAGCTCTTGAAGGCCTTCGATCTGCCTCCTCGTCTGGAGCGACGATTGCTCGAAGCGTTTCGTGGACATGAAGCTGAACGGCGTGTCGCACATACCTTCAAGGGCTGGTTCCCAGAGGACTTTACCGCCTACCTCCCGCTGCACGAATATGTCGGCCCGCTGCTACGCGAAAACACTGGCGCCTGGGCGCTCGAAGTCTTCACGCCGGCACCGGAGCACGAGGTTGAGCGGCTCAGGCGCTACGTCCAGTAGCGGATGGACACCTATCTGCTCGATACGAACCTTGTGTCCGTGCTCTATGACGCGCGGAGGCCCAATCATATCGCCGTCCGCCAGGCAGTCGCCGACTTACCGGCGCAAGCCGCGCAGCTCGTATCGGTAGTAACGGTCGGCGAGCTCAGGTTCGGGTTAGCGCTCGCGCGCGCCGCAAGCCAGCCGCTCACGCACATTGAAGCGTGCCTCGTCAGCACCGAGGCACACCCGTTGGCCGAAGTCACACGGCACACGGCAGATGCCTTCGCGACCGTTAAATCGAGCGTCGCGCTGGCGCGGATCGACATCAGGCGCCGTATTCCACGCTGGGTCGAGGCCTGGACCGATCGTGTGAGCGGCCAGCTTCTGCAGATCGATGAGAATGATCTCTGGATTGCGGCACAAGCGCTTGAACGAAACTATGTCGTCGTCACCTCCGACCGGGATTTCACTCAAGTGATTGCGCCGGTGGTTCCGGACCTTCGCGTTCTTCTCGTCTGAGCGACTCCTTCTTTTGCTTCAGCTCGCTCTCGGCCCCAAACCCTTCCGCTAAAGGCCCAGCCCTCGGCCGCGCCCGAACGACCAATCTACCCCGCCGCCCGTACGCATGACGCCGGAGATGTGCTTGCCGATCTGGCGGTCGAGCGAGGGCGACCAGGGCACGAGCTGGAAGCTCAGGCCATTGTCGATCATGGCGAAGCGCCCCGAGGCGAGCGTGATCCGCTGGCGCACCGTGCCCGCGACATACTCCCCGGCCTTGGACGGCGCGTGCGGCTGGCCGATCTCGGCCGACAAGTCCTTGGCGGCCGCGTCCAGCTCGCGGCGGCGGAGCGTGTCGAGCAGGTTGCGCGCGAAGATGATCCGCTGTCCCTGCCGCCGCGCGAGCCCCTCGTCGGCGAGATGCTCGGCGCGGGCCTCCATCGCGGCGCGCACTTCGGTCCCGAACCCGCCGCCGAGATCATGGCCGTCGCCTGACAGGTTGCGCCGGTCGAGCCAGGTCGCACCCGGCGCGCGGACCTGCGCCTCAAGGTCCATGTCGGAGCGCACGGCCAGCGCCACCCGCTGCCGGCCTTTCCGGTCCTCGAAGCGGCGCAGCTCGACGATCGCGCCGGGCCGGCAATCGCCGGTCGCCTCGATGTCGGGAAGCTGGACATGGTGGGTGCGGCCGTCGATCCCGTCCACGATCGCATAGGCTTTGCCGGTCAGCTCGTCATGCAGGCCGCGATCGACCAGCCGGCCGATAACGGGCTGAGCGGGATCGGCGTCGAGGACATAGCTGCCGGCGCCCCGGTCGATGCCGCGGTCGCTCATCGCCTTGTGCATTCGCTTGATGATGTCGTCGCGCTCGCCGAGTTCGCGCAGCGCCGCCTGGGCATCGCCGGCCAACGTCCACTGGCCGGGCGCGATCTCGCTGACGAGGCCGAGCCGCTCCAGCTTGCGCAGCCGTCCCATCCTCAGCACATGGTCGCCGTCCGGCCGGACGCTGGGCTCGGGCGCCATGTCGATCAGGCCGTTGCGCTGCATGGTCCGCGACAGGTCGCGGTCGATCTCGGTCCAGCGCTCGGCTTCGATCTGCCGCTCCAGCGATTGCCGGATTTCAAGGTCGGTGCGCGGGCCGAGTTCTTGGGTGACGATCTCGCGCGCCTGCGCCCGCATCCCTTCGCGGATATAGTCGCGCGAGATGATGAGGTTCTGCCCGTCCTCGCCGACGCCCCGCACTATGATGTGGATGTGGGGATTGTCGGTGTTCCAGTGCTCGACGGCCCGCCAGTCCAGGCGGGTGCCGAGATCCTTTTCCATGCGGGTCATCAGCTCGCGGGTGAAACCCTTGAGGTCGCGCATCTGCTCGGCATCCTCGGGCGAGACGATGAACCGGAAATGATGCCGGTCGTCCTCGCAGCGGGCGGCGAACTCGTTGCGGTCGAGGCCGTCTGCGTCGGCGCCGAACAGCACGCCCCGCTCGCCGTCGCGGGTGACGCCATCGCGTTGCAGGTAGTTGAGATGAGCCGCGAGCGAGGCGCGGCCGCCATGCCGGACCACGCGCGCCTTGACGATGACCTGGCGCGATCGGTGGCCGAGCCGATGGGTCGCGCGGACGCTCGCCACGCGGCCCCGACCGAAGGTCGAGCGGCCCGGCGCGACGATCTGGCCGCGGCGCGAGACATGGCCGCCGGCCCGCTGCGCGGCGGCGAGCGCTTGGACGATGATCGGCAGCGCCCGCTGGCTACCGCGCGAGCGGATACGGCCTGGCCGGAGGCGGAAATCGTCGTCGCGGCTCATGCCGGGACAGGCCGCAATGTGCGGCAAACCCTGCGCGCTGCTGGTTTCCAGCCAGCGCCGCACAGTGCGGGATTTCCGCACACATTGCGCAGCAATGCCCGAAAGCCTTGAGAATCAAGGCCACAACCGAGGCGCAGGGGCTCCGCACATTGCCGCCCTTTATCTTGCCCTCGACCTTCCCCCTTCAGAAAGACAGCCCTGCTCCCTTCCGGCGCTGCGAAAGCCTGCGCCGAAACCCGCCAGAGCGCGCGAAAGCCGCTCACGGCGGAGGCCGCCCGGAAAGCGGGACGAACAGGCCGTTGGAGGGAGACGCGGCATCGGCCATGACAAGCCCGGCGCGGTCGTCGGCCGGCCCTTCCGGCGGCACCTGGGATACCGTGCGATCGGCGGATCGCGGCGCAGGCGAAACCGCGCCCGGCCGCACCGCGAACAGCGCAGCGCGGCGCCAAGCGAAGGGATCGGGCAGCGGCGCGGCGGCAAGCCGAGTGTCGTCCGAACCACCGGTGATCGACGCCAGCTTTGCGAGATAGGCGCGGGTCTCGACGGGCAGCGGACGACCGCGCGACAGATATTCGTCGTAGCGGCCCGGCCCCGCGTTATAGGCTGCCAGCATCGCCGTCGCGTTGCCGTAGCGGTCGTGCATCGCGCGCAGATAGGCCGCGCCCGCCATGATGTTGTCGCGCACGTCGTAGGGGTCAGCCCCAAGCCCATAGCGTGCGCGCAGGCTGGCCCATGTCGCGGGCATGATCTGCATCAGGCCCATCGCTCCGGCCGACGAAACGGCGCGGACATCGCCGTTGCTCTCGACGCGCATGACCGCCCATATCCAGCGTTCGGGGATTCCGAAGCGCCCTGCTGCGTCGGCGACATGGGCGGCATAGGGATGGCGCGCGGCCGCTCTCTCGGCGGGCGCGTCCTGCGCCCGCGCGGCGACGGGCGCAGCGCTCGGTGCGAGCAGCAGCAGGACCGCGAGCAAGGCGGCCGACACGCCCCGGCTCCGCCGCCAGCCTGCCAGCGTGCTCGCTCCGGTAAAGGGTGCGCGCGAAGCGCCGGCCGAGGGCCGCCCTTGACCTTCGCTGCGCGCGCCGGCCGGCCTGCGACCGAGCGGGACGGAGGGATGAGGCGGTCTTTCCGCGAACAGAGGGATGATCGGGGAAGGCACTGATCAGCTCCGATCGTCGCGGGGCCGGGGGCGTTTCCACGACAGCCTGAACGTCCGTCCATCATCATCGGCACGGAACAGCACCGGCCGGAACGCCGCCGGGAACAGCGGGCTGTCGATCTCCAACGCGATATAGTCGCCGGCACGTTCGCCGACCCGTTTCCACGCGCCGCCGACCTCGGGGCCATCCTCGTCGTCGAGGTGGACGCGGTAGTCGGGCGCATTTTCGGCGTCGCTCGGATCGAGCGCGACAAGCACGATCGCCTCGTTGATACCGAATAGTCGGACGCGGCCGGCATAGCCGTCGGCGGTGGATTCAAAGATATTGGTTTGCATGGCCGATCTCCTTGGCTTCGGGGGTGGAAGGCGATGGGGACGGCGCGCGCAGATAGAGCGGCGTCGCGCGTCCGATGACGGCGGAAGCCGGCAGCGGGCCGAAGTAGCGGCCGTCCAGACTGTCGGGATGGGCGGGATTGAGCAGCAGCAGCTCGCCCGATCGCAGCGTGCGGCACCCCTGCCAGACCGGAAGCGGACGGCCCTGGCCATCACGCGCGCGGGCGATGGCGACGCGCCGGCCATCGACGCTCACCGCATCGCCGATCCGGCATGTCCGCTGCCCGGCTTTAGCCGCGACATGCTTCAAGAGCGGCACACCCTCGGGCAGATAGCCGCGCGTCGAAAGCCAATGCGCCAGCCGTTCGGGCGGCGCGACGGCGACCAGCGCGCCGATGGCGGGATCGCGGTCGGGATGGATGCGGTAGAGGCCGATGGGCGCGCTGGCGCTGGCGTTCCAGATGGCGCGCGGGAGCGGATTGGCGACGGCGATAGCGACGAACGCCGCGGCGAAGGCGGATGCGGCGATGGCCGTCGCCATGACGTAGCGGCGGCGTGTCATCCCTCGATCTCCCGGCGCTTGAGCCAGGCGTGATGGCGCTCGATCGTGTAGAGGCGCGACGGCTGGCCGACGGCGATGCGGTTGTGGACGTGGCGCCAATGGTCGGCCGCCGCGTCGCAGGGATCGACGCCGGCCGCCTCCACCGCGTCGATCGCCGCGAGCACTTGTTGGACCTTGGGCCAGCCTTCGATCTTGAGCAGGATGTCCCCGCCCGGCCGCACGAACGGCAACGTCGTGTAGGCTTCGTTGGCCGCGACCGCGCGCACCACGTCGATGCGCGAGACGATCGTGCCGAAGTCGTTCGACGCCCAGCGGACGAAGGCGAAGACGGCGCCCGGTCGGAAGCCGACCACGCGGGTTCGGCGGGTCAGGATGCGGTCCTGGGCGACGCGGCCGAAGCGTATCCAGTGCTCCAGCTTCTTCTCGATCCAGGTCAGCTCGACATGGGTGAGGCCGTCGCGGGCGAGCGCGCTGAACGCGCCGCCGCCGCGCACGGCGGGGGGCTGATCGTCGATCATGGGAGGTCTCCGGGGATGAGGCTCGCGACGGGGGCGGTGCGAGGGCGGCGACCTGGCCGCTGCGCGAGCGTCGAGCCGGCGAGCAAGGCCGCGCTGTCCACAGCCGCGCGCGCCGTTAGCAAGAATCCGAAGGATTCTTTTCTATTAGCACCGTTAGAAGTGGTGCGATTCCGCGAGGATTTCTGCGGGTTTGCGAGGCCCGCGCGTTCTCGAAAGTCCGTGTCCGGCGTTCTTGATCGTCCGAATCCGGCTGTTCCCGATAGTCCGAACCTCATGGCCAGTTCTCCACAGGCTTGAGGCCGACGCGGCGCATGGCGGCGTCGAACGGATCGACGGGGACGGGAGCGAAGTTCAGCCGGTCGCGGCCGAGCGCATGTTCGAGCGTGAGGACGTAGCCGGGGAGCGGCTGGCGCGCGACGATGGCGCGCAGCTCGAACGCGAACCGGCGCAGCGGCGAGAGCACGCCGGATTTGAGGTAAAGGTGCGGAACGTCGAAGCTCCAGCCGCCGCTCTGCCGTCCGCCATGCTTGCGCACGATGCGGTAGAGCCAGCGTTCGAGGCCGCCCGTCAGGTCGAAATAGGCGCGGTCGATGGTCAGCACGAGCGCGCGGTCGAGCACGCCGGCATAGAACCAATCGGGCAGGATCAGCTCGATCCCGAGCGCACGGCCGTTGCCGTCCGCCAGCTCGCGCCATTCGTTGATCCACGAGAAACGATGGCGGCGGCGCTGGTGCTGCTGCCGGATCGAGGTGGCGACGGTGGTGGATTGCAGGCGGTCGAGCGCGGCCTTCAGCCGCTCGTAGCTCGCCTTGCCGGTGCCGCGCCGGGTGAACGCCAGTATCTCGTGCGGCGTCGTCACCATAAGGCGCGAGGTCGGCCGTCCGGCGTCGCGCGCCTCGATGAGCTGGCTCGCCGCCCATATCAGCACGTCGGCGTCCCAAATAGTCGCCATGCCATGCTCGGGCACGGCCTCGACCGAGATCCACGTCGCGCCCATGCGGAAGTCGATGGGCGCGGTGCGGCGGGATTTGGCGAGGCTGAAGAACGGCCAGGCCATCAAGTCCTGCGCGTCGCGGGCCGCAAGGTCGCCGGGGACCGAGCGGAACAGCTCAAGCTGCGTGCGCTCGGCGCTGGACCGGCCGGAGAGGGAGCGTGCAGTGGGCATCGGCGCTCAGCGGCGCACGCAATCGGTGGGGAGGCGCTTGGCGGGATAGACGACGCCGTTGCCCGGATCGGAGGTCGAGCGGCGGGTGCCGAGCGCGGCCCAGGAGTCGAGGTCGTCGATCGCATAGACGATCCGGCCGCCGAGCCTGCGGAACACCGGGCCGGTGCCGTAGCAGCGGTGCTTCTCCAGCGTGCGGGCCGAGAGACCGAGATGGATCGCCGCGTCGGGCGTCTTGAGATAGCGTGGCGTTGTGGCGGCGACAGGCTCGGCCATGATGATCCTCCTGATGATGGCCGGCCCCGAAAAAGGGGTCCGGCGGACAGGAGGTGATCCTGGCGAAATGACCCCGGCGCGGAGAAGGGACAGCGCCGAGGGGAGCGGCAATGTCCCCTGTCAGCCGCCGCGCAGCAGGCGGAGATAGCCGCCGTCCCGCAGCTCGACGGCTTCGGCCAGCCAGCGGCGGACGCGCTTGCGCTCCTTGCTTTCAACCCATTCGGCGGCGCTGTAGCGGCGGACCCTGCGATGGATCAGCGAGGCGGCCAGCTCGCGTTGAGTGGCGCCTGCCTGGTGGCCGTCGAGCACTTGCAGCAAGGTGACGAGGTGCAGGCGCCGGAAGGGCGGCGGGCGCCACGCTGGCGGGCCGGCCGCCATGCCGTTGAGGCGGCGGCACAGGCGCTCGACCGACGCGAGGCGTGCGAAGGGGTTAGGTCCGATCGGCAGCATCACGGCCATCGGTCCGTGACACGGACCGCACATGCAAAGATGCTCGTCGCCATCGGGATCGGCGAGGATGATATGAAGGAAGTCGCCCATCCTGATCCGCGCGCGAACGTCGCCGAGCGCTCGCATGTCGAGAGGTTGCGCGCCGATTCCGGCAAGCGCGGGCGCGAGGACGATGCTGGCCGGCGACAGGTCTGGGCGCGCGACCGCCAGCTTGCGGTCGAAGGCCGAGCCGGGGGCGGCGTGGTAGCTGATGCCCCAGCGCTGCACGAGGTTGGCGGTCGCATTGTCGGCGGAGATCGTGCCGCGTTTCACGCGGCCGAGCGCACGGCGGTAGTCGGAGCGATAGCGCACGTTGCGGCTGAGATAGCCGATGGCGATATCCGAATATTGCAGCGCGTCGTCCCCGGCCTCGTCCGGGGGCGCGCGCCAGTCCTTCTCAGGCGGCATCGAGACCCTCCCAAGCATGGCCCTCTGCGGAGCGCGTTGGAAGATTTTCTCAGTCGCGGGGGCATGGAGAAGCCCTGCCGAATGGGTGGGCGCATAGCCGATTCAAGTCAGCGATTTGGCCTGATTTCTGCGCTTTTGCGATGCTGACAGAATGGTCGTTATGAGCCAGATGGACGTAGATAATGGCGATATCCGGTCTCAGACATCCATCTCGCGCGCGCAAGATGGGAGTCGTAGACCAACTGGGCGCGTTCGGGTTCCCTCTCCGGGTCAATCCCGAAAATGATCCGCACGGCCTCGCGCCAATCGGCTTTTTCCGCTGCCGCGTCTAACAGTCGCCAGTAGGTGCGGTGATGGCGTTCGTCATACTCGGTGACGTGCGGCGCATCAGGCGCGCTGTCCTCGAAAGCAGTTATGGCCATTGCCTCGCTTCGCTTTCAGCAATTGCTCCCTGCGCCCGCAGATTGGCAGGCTATACACCATAATGGACCGAAGCAATTACACTGTCTTCGCTATGGCGGCACGATGCTGAGAGCATAATAAAGCGAACATCGACGCCCATTACTTCCTCGATTTCTCTGCCGCGCCGCGCACCAGCATGACGCCTTCGCCGCGTTCCGAATCAAGGAAGACGATGCCTGCGTCCTCCAGCGCCTTGACCACCTGATGGCGGGTATCTTCGCGCACGGGCAGGTTATTCTCGGATTCGAGACGTTTGAGCGCAGTCAACGCAACAAGGGCCTCGTCGGCAAGCATCTCCTGGGTCCAATTGAGAAGCGCGCGAGCGGCCCGCACCTGGCGGGAAGTGATCATACGCGATCACGTTCACGAGGCCGGGCCTATGCGCCATGAAAACGACTATTATAGTCGCCTTGGTATAAGGGGAACCGACAAACGCGAGCCGAGCGAACGTCCGGCGAGCGCGCCTTTTCCAGCGGCCGCGCGGACCATCGGGCCGCGCGGCCGCTGCCGATACGGGCATCCGAGTCGGCGGCGTTATGCCGGCGACAGGAAGCGAAGCCGCAGGGCCGGACGGTCCAGCCCTGCGGCAATGGGCGTCAACCTGTCTTGAGGCGTTGCATCCCTTCGGCCAGCGTCCAGAGCGCGCGGTTGAGCGTCACATTCTGGTCGATGCCGTTGATCGGTCGCGAACGGCTGCGACGGATATGGCCTTCGGCATTGCGCTTGCTGCCATGCAGCCCGCCCCGAATGATGTTCTCCTGTATCACGTTGAAGGTGGTCCACAGGCTGCTGTCCCGATCCTCGTGACGGCGCGGCTCGATGATCTGCTCGGGGGTAAGCGGGCTTTCATCATCGCCATAGCGGGCGACAAGGCTGACCTCGCCAAGCAAGCGCTGCTCATCTTCGGAAAGCCGAACCTCCTTCATCGTCTCGCTGGCGTCGATCAGCCGGGGGAAGTCCTCCGCCACGGTGTAAACGCCTTCGATGATGTCGTGCTGGATATTGCCCTTATGCGGCACGCGGACTTCCTCGAACCGCTCGCCCGCGATCATGCTGTTGGTGCAGACAAACCGCAGCATCCCGGCGAACATCTGATAGGCGCTAGTCCCGTCATGGCTGTTGACGATGATGACCTCGGCGGCCTCGGGCTTGCCGATGCCTCCGTCCCGGCGCAGCCGCAGCATATGCTTGGCGTGGCCGTGGCGGCTGCCGTCACGCGGGACCGACTGGACGGCGAAGAACGGGAACCATCCCTCTCGGCGCAGCCCCTCCACGATGTCGATGGTCGGGACATAGACATAGCGCTCCGAACGGCTGTCGTGCGCCTCGTTGGCGAAGATGGATGGGACGTGGCGATAGAGCGCCTCGTTGTCGAGCGGCTCGCGCCCGCTGATCTGATGGGCGTTGCGGCCGAACCGGGTGGCGAGGTGGTGGATGCTCATGGTCTTTCCTTCCGTGGGCTTGGGTTTCCGCGCAGCGGAGCGCCGCGCTGAAACCCTGCCCGTCGGCGAGACCGGGGGTGCAACCGGAGTGGGCGGCTTCGCGGGGAACCGGCTGCACGGAACGCGAAGCGTGGAGGAAGCTGGGCGGAAGCCGCTCCGAAGGGCGCTGGGGGCAGAGCCCCAAGCAACCGCGCCGCCCCGGCGACGCATGACGGGCCTGCGGCTCGCGGCGTTCGGGGGCGCGAGCGCGCAACGTCGCGCCGAGGAATGAACGGCGGCAGCCGTCGACTGCGAGGTTCTCAGCGCCATCCGCCGGAAGCCGGCCGGGCTATACGATCACGCATGGCCCCCGGTCGCTTTTTCGGAGGCTGGAGAAGGTGCGCCCCGCCGTGTGGCGGGGCGCCGGTGGGATCAGTCGGACACCAGCTCGTAGTCGCCAGTGGTCTCGTTCTCGAACAGCCGGAGATAGACCGGCGTGCCGCCGGGAAGGGTCAGCTTGAACGAGACGTAATCGCGCTGCTCCTTGCTGGTCTTCTTCCAGGCGGCGCCGAACTCGATGCGCTCGTCGTCGGCCGCCACGATGCGGAAGTCGGGAGCCTTGTCATTGTCCTTGCCGTCGATCGGGCGAAGCTCGACCTGCTCGCGCGTGCCGAAGAAGCGGATTTCGCCGGTGTAGCCGCGATTGGTGGTGGTGAAGATGCCGCGGATCATATCGTCAGTCCTTTCTTGCCTCGGGACCACGCCATTGCGGCCTCGATGGCTGTCGACCGGACGGGGGACGACTGACCTGCACCCGAAGGGCGGAACGAAGTGGCTGGCGGTGGCGGACGGCTTTTTTGCTTCGCGATGCAAAGCCGGCAGGGCCGGCGGCGGAAAAAAGCCGTGCGACGCCGTTGCGGGGAGGCAGGCGGACCTCGGCCAGACAAGCCTTTTCAGAGGCCGTGTGGCGGCGTGCCGAGAGCAGATGCGGGGAAGACGACGTTGCGGCATCCCTGACGCCACCTCATGTCGCGCCAAGGCGAACCGATCACATCAGAGAAGCGTGCTTTGGAGAATGAGCAGGACGACGCAGTAATAAATGACGATCCCGGTGACATCGACCAGCGTGGCGACGAACGGCGCGGTCGCGCTCGCCGGATCGAAGCCCAAGCGCGTCTGGAGCATCCGATCAGCCACCGTCGGACTGGCCCATTCGGCCAGCGCTATTCGATGAAGGCGGCGAGGTTGCGCAGCGTCGATGCCATTCCGGCCTGGTGGTCGTCGGCGCTGATACCCGGCGGCACGTTCGCGCAGAGGATGGTGACGCGGGTGCCATCGGCAACGGGCGTCAGCGTCGTCGTCACCCGCATCGTTCCGGCGAAGGCAGGATCGTCGGAAGCGAACACCACATCTTCCACGATGCGCTCGTAGGGGAGCAGCTCGACGAACTGGCCGGCGAAGCGGTCCTCCCGTTCGGAGGACTTTCCGACCACGCCGGGCGCGGGATCGTCATAGATGAAGGCCATGCGATAGCCGCCGCCAGCGCGTGCGTCGAACGACTCGATGCGCGCGTGCATCCCCTTTGGCGGCCGCCAGGACGCCACCGATTCGGCGTCGGTCATGGCCCGGAAGATGTCGCGCGGCGGAGCCAGGATCGTGCGTGAGGCCGTGTCGATTCGCGCGCTGTCCGATGCTATCGCCATGCCGGATGATTAGCGGGAAGCGGGGCCAGCCGCCAACGCATCGCGAGCCGGGCCACGCCCGGCGAGCGCATTTTTCCTGAACGCCAGAGCGGCCGCGCCCGGACAAGAGCGCGGCCGCGAATTATCCGGCCTTCACGAAGGGAAAGGCCGGAACCGCTCGCGCGGTCCCGGCCCGTCACCTATTCGGCCGCAACCGCATAATGCGGCTGACCCTCGTCCTCCGGTTCCGGCGCGATGGCGTCCGCCTCGATCCCGGTCGGCTGCGCCACGGCGTCCGCGCCGTCCTGCGCTTCGGTGTCGGGGGCCTCCGCTTCGGACGGCTGCGCGTCCGCTGCGAAATCCTCCGCCTCCACCGCCTCGGGTTCACCCTCCGGCGCGCGCAACAGGACGGGAAGCCAGCCCGTCCCGGCGACAAGCTGCTCCGCCGCGTCGGCCATGTCCGCCTTCTTCATCGGCAGGATGCGCTCGGCTGCCTCGACCGAAACGGCCTCGCTGACGGCCTGCCCGATATGGGCCTTGGTGACGCGCCCGAAATAGCTGCGGGCGGTCGCGGTCCACGTCGCGGTCATGTCGAGGTCAACGGCCTTGGCCAGTCCGTCCGCCGCCTCGATGCGGGCGGTGGAACGCTCCCAAGGCACCTTCACCGCATTGACGGTGAGCGACACGCAATGCGCCAGAAGCTCGGTGCGGCTGTCGCCGTCCAGCGCCGCGAGAAACGGCCACAGGTCCGCCGTATCGTCGGGAAGCTGCGCGCCCCATTGATCGTGCCGCGCCGCGAGCGCTTCGCCCGCGCCGCTGTCCGCGATGCCCTCGGCATGGCTGGCGATGTCTTCGCTCTTGGCGGTGATGGCGAGGCAGGACTTGCCGAACCCATGATAGAACAGGTCCAGCACCAGCGCGTGGGTGAGGGCCACCATCGCCATGTCGGGCTGCGCGCCCAACGCGAGACGGAGGCCGAGCGTCCGGTGGGCCGTGAGGTCACGAACGAGGCTGTCCGAAATGGGCTTGCCCGCGTCGGCCTCGTCCACCTCTTCTTCCTCGTCGGCGTCCTCGTCGTCCTCCACGGCTTCGCCGTCCTCCGCGATGTCATCGCCCTCGTCCTCGGTGGCAACCTCGGGCTGCGGCTCGTCCTCGGCGCGGACATAGCCGCGCTCGATCTTCACCTCGCCATTGGAGCCGAGGGAGACGAACACGCCGCCACGCTCGATGATGGCGGGATCGTAGGCCGAGCGCTTGGCGCTGATCGCGTCGATCTCGTTGCTCAACGCCTGCGCCTTCACCGCCACGTCCTCGGGCATGTCCTCGTAGGAGTCATAGCCTTCGATCAGGGCGTCGTGTGCCGCCGCCGCCTCGGACAGCCGCGCCTCGTCCTCGTCGGACAGGCCAACAGGTTGCGGATAGTAGCGCCGCATCCCATGACCGTGCGGATAGTCGATACTCGCCTCGGCCCATTTCCAGCCCTCGGCCAATATCTCCCCGGCGATCTCGCGCAACCGCTCCACGGCAAGCGTGTCGAGCAAGCCCGCATCCTCGAAGAAACCGCCGTCATCCTCGGTGAACAGGTCGCGAATGACATTGCCCCCGGCCTCGGCGTAGGCATCGGCGCCGATGAACACGGCCCGCCGGTCGCTCGCGGGCACGTTGCTCGCGGTGAGGTCGCGCCGGATGATCCACGGCTCCTTGTTCCACGACAGGTTATCGAAAACCTGCTCCTGACGGGCATGGTCGTCGGTGATGACGAACGCCGCCAACTGGTCGAGCGTCAACCCGTCCTGCCGATAGACGTCCATCAGCTTCGGGCTGACCGCGCCGAGCCGCAGCCGCCGCTTGACGATCTCGGGCGACACGCCGAACCGCGCGCCGATTTCCTCCGCGCCCCATCCCTTGTCGCGGGAAAGCTCGTGGAAGCGCTCGAACTGATCGGCCGGATGAAGCTGCTCCCGATTGTAGTTCTCATCCAAGCTCACCTCGGCCGGATCGTTCTCGGTGTCGAGCCAGCAGCGGACAAGGTGGTTCTTCCTGATCTCCTTGCGCTTGGCGCGCAGCAGATAGGCGAGCCTGCGCCCTTCGCCAGCGGTGACGAGATAGCAGCCGGTCGGCTTGCCGTTCTTCACCTCCGGCTCGACGACGAGGTTCTGATAAAGCCCCTTGGCCGCGACGGACGCGGCGAGCGCTGCAATGAACTCGTCGGTATGCGGCACCTTGCGGACGTTCTTCGGGGACTTCTTGAGCTTGTTCAGGGGGACGAACACGGTCTGACCGTCTTGCGCGCTCTGCTCGGTCGCCACGGTTTCGATGGTATTGGTCATTTCCTTACTCCTTGGGCTTAGGTTTCCGCGCAGCGGAAGCGCCGCGCTGAAACCCTGCCCGTCGGCGAGACCGGGGGTGCAAACGGAGGGACGGCTTCGCGGGGAACCGGCTGCACGGAGCGAAGCGGAGGAAGCTGGGCGGAAGACGTTCCGAAGTGCGCCAGGGGCGGAGTCCCAAGCTCCGCGCCGCTCGCGGCGCCACAAACGACGCACCCTTGCGGCGGACGGCCGGCGCGGCGGCGTGCGCGCGGGCCTGGGGGCCAGCCGTCGCCGCGCCCTCCGGCCAGAGCAAGTGTGCAAACGCGGGCAGATAAAAACGCGCGACCCCTGCGCGGCTTCAGCCGCCAGTGTGCGCTCCCTAGATCCCCGCGTGCTATCTGGGGCGTTGCGGGGTGTCCCCGCTCGAAGGGGTCCGGCGAGACCTGTCAGGGACTCGACGGTAGGGGAAGGCTTTCCCCCTCAAACCGTTTGGGATGAAGACGGAAACAGCACGATCCGCACGCTGGAAGCGCGTTGCGAAGGCTTCAGGCTGTGGCTAGAAATAAAGTGCCCCGGCGGTATGCAAAGCAGGGACCACCGGGGGATACGGGCTCCATGTAGTCGATCCTGGCGGAAAAATCGAGGAGCACGCGGCCCGCGTCATGGGATTGCAGCCGATTGGCCGCGACGGACCCCGTCAAGCGACGCCATACCTATTCTTGCCGTTGCATCGGTGCTTCCGGGAGAAAGATTGCAGCGCTAGGCATATGTGATGAGCAGCGCCTACTTAAACGCGATTCTGGCTAGGGAGGCCGTTGATACCAGCGCGTTCTCACCTGTTCGGCAGGTCCAGACAATAATCGCGCCTGTGCTTCAGCAATGGGCAAACCGTTTCTTACTGTCGATTTCTCCGAGCGGCTCGTTTGCCAAAGGCACGGCCAACCGAAGCGGCACTGACATCGACCTTTTCATTTCGCTGCACGAAGACACGCCCGAGACTTTGAAGGATATTTACGGCTCGCTCTTCAACGCCATTGCAGGCGCCGGCTATGTGCCAAAGCGGCAGAATGCGTCGATCAACGCGACGATCGGCGGCTTCGATGTCGATCTCGTCCCCGGCAAGCGGCAGTCCGCCTGGACGACGGATCACAGCCTCTACCGGCGCACGGCCGATACCTGGACGAAGACAAATGTGACGACACATATCAACACCGTCGTCATGGCGGGCCATCAGCGCGAGTCGCGGCTCCTGAAACTGTGGCGCAACCAGAAGCGGCTCGAATTCCCATCTTTCTATCTTGAGCTGACCGTGATCGCAGCCTTGAGCGGGAGGACATCGCCTGACTTGGCGGAGAATGTCGTGACGGTGCTGGAGTATCTCAGGGACAAGTTCACTGCAGCACGGGTGATCGATCCCGCCAATGGAAACAATGTCATATCGGATGATCTCACCGGCACGGAGAAGCAAGCGGTGCGGCGGTTGGCGGAAGCTGCGCTGGGCGGCAATTGGAGCGGCTTCGTGCAATGACCGAATGGTCCCTCAAAACTTTGCTGCAAAGCCTGCACGACGAGATCGAAGCGAAGCTGGGCATCGCGCGCGGCAGCTTCGGTCACGGCGGAACGAAGGGTGACGCCAGCGAAGCTGTGTGGCTGGAGCTATTGCAGGGCTATTTGCCCGAACGGTATCGCGCTGCCGGCGCACATGTGGTCGACAGCAAGGGCGCCTTCAGCCACCAGATCGATATCGTCATCTTCGATCGCCAATATTCGCCCTTTATCTTCAATTTCAAAGATCAGTTCATCGTACCGGCAGAGAGCGTCTATGCTGTGTTCGAGACCAAGCAGGCGATCAATGCGCAGCATGTCGCCTATGCGGCGGACAAGGTGGCCAGCGTTCGCGCACTCCATCGGACGAGCCTGCCGATACCGCACGCGGGCGGCATCTACGATCCGCGACCATTGCCGGCCATTATCGGCGGACTGCTCACGTTCGAGAGCGAATGGAATCCACCGCTCGGCCAGCCGCTGACCGATGCGCTCGCAGCGCTCGATGGGCAGCACCGCCTCGATATCGGATGCGTCGCAGCGCACGGAGTGTTCGGCTGCGACACGGACGGTTGCTCGCAGGCGCAGGTCGGCGTGCGAGCGGCGACGCGGTTCCTGCTCGACCTCATCTCCCGCCTTCAGGCGAGCGCGACCGTCCCGATGATCGACGTGGGCGCTTATGCCGCTTGGCTCGACTGACCGCTAAGCCGCCGGGATCGGGACCGCGATCTGATTGGCGATGGCGGTATAGAGGTCGATGTCGGCCTCGGGCGCGCGGATCGACACACACAATGCGTAGCGGGCGGAACGATCCCAGCGCTGGAGCGAAGGCTTCTCCTTCCACCATCCGCTGACGGGGAAGACTCCGATCGCGTCGCGCTCGGCGAGGGCGGCCGCGCTGCCACGCCAAATGTCGCTATGGATCGAACCGCGGTCACGGATCGTACCCAGAACCCAGGAGTCACCGCCCGCGGCAGCGCCGACAGCGCCAGCCTCTTCGTCCTGAGCCGCCTTGTTGATCCGCTGCCGGAACGCTTCCAAGCCTTCGAGCGACCGCTTCACCGCAAAGCGGAGATTGTGCGAAGCGTAGCGGTGGCGCCGCGTCCAGCCCCGTTCACCGGGATTGGGCTCAACGAAATAGGACAGGGTGATCCGCAGCTCCACATCGAGATCGCCAAGCGCAGCCAGTTCGGCGCGCGGCCAGGGCAGTCGATGCAGATTCATATCGCGTGTTTTGATCGTCGAGCCGTCCTTGCGGAATGGCAACAGGGCGTCCTCGACCATCAAAGTCGCGTCGTTGGACGCGCTCATCAGCGCCCGGCCAAGGTCAGGCACGCCCCAGCCGTAGCGGCGTAGCATGGCCAGCTTCTGAGCTTGCGAGCCGGCCGCGTCGAAGCGCTGGCGCATCGCCGGCGTCCATTCGGCGGAATGGACAATGAGCGCGCGCACCGTTTCCGGCCAGAGTGTCGGACGGGCTGCGATAACGCCGGCGGCGAGGTTCGCGCCGAGCGCGGCAGCGCCGCTAGTGTCGCCGAACGCTTCGAACAGGCGCATGTTGGGACGATAGTGGGTCGTGAGGAGTTGGAGGTCGTCGATCGCCGAGGCCGGGTTGGCACCGTCATGCGCGAAGTTGCCGCCTTCGAACACGACATCCGGACGGATCGGCCATTGCCGATCCCAGATGGCCGACGTTCGGCTTGCCGGCGAGAGGTCGCCGGCCGGGGCGACGGGCGTCCATCCGTCATAGTCGGGATGGGTGATCGTGATCTTGTCGGTGCTGGCCCCGACGACGAGCGGATTCCAAGCCTGCGCCGGGCTTTCGACCTCTTCGAGGTCGTTGCGGTCAGGATAGTCGGCCGGATTGATGTCGCCGCGAAGATTGCCCGCCGCTAGGACCATCAGGCGTCGCCTGTCACCGCCGCCATAGCAGAGCTGATCCATTGACGAGGACCAGGAGGACGGCCGGCCCCGGCGCAAGCCGACGTCGCTGGTCACGGCCATGCAGAACACGCGCCGGCGACGGGGAGCATGGTCTTCGGCACGAGCGATACCGGTGGCCGTGATCGCTCCGTAAAGTCGCGGCTCGTTCTGCCCGGTTGGCGGCAGGATCTTCACCGTTTCGAGGCGATGACCAAGTGCGACCGGCTCGCCGTGGGAAAGCGCCGCTTCGAGATCGCCATAAAGCGCGACGCCAGCCATCGACGTGCCGTGACCATTCCAGAAGGCGCTGTCGCCGACGCCCCAGTCACCGTCGTAGCTATGCTGATCGGCAGGATCGAGGCCCGGCGCGAGCAGGGGGTGGGCCTGGGTCGCTCCGCTGTCCAGTATGCAGACTGCCGGTGCCAAGGGGGGCGGCGGTGCGATCCGATCAGCCAAGTCGTTCGCCCAAGCGGCCTGATCGACCGTGCGCATTTCGAGAAAGAGGGATGGAGTGTCCTTGGCGAGACGCAGTTCAGCCACGGCGTCGGAATTGCGTATCAGCCGATCCATCGTCGCTTCATCGGCGAGCGCCAACGCGACATCGCGCTCGGGAAAGCTGATGACGTGCTCCTTGATCGCGACATCGAGCTTGGCGGCGACAGACTGGAAGATCGCGAGACCGCCATCCCGAAGCCAGACTTCCCACCACACCTGACGGCCGTCGGCGGGAAAGTGCTGCGCTTCATCGGTAAATAGCGAGCGTGCGACCGCGACCCTGATGTCGTCGATCCGAGCGATCAGGGCCTCGTTCTTGGGCTTGCCGGTGCGCGTCTCCTCATCGCGATAGGCTTCGATCTTCTTGACGAAGAAATCGGCAGCAGCTTCCGGAACGAATACAGTGGCCGAGACCATCTCGTCGCCCTCCGCCGTAGGTCGAACCGCTACCAGCTCGATAGCCTTGGGCTTATTCTCCAAGGCTTCGACTGCGGCGCGCTCGGCTACGGGGATATCGAACTCCAGATAGAAGCCTGGCTTGCCCTCGGCGACGCCGTCTTCCCGCTCTGCGAGCCGTTGGCGGCCGGCGGCGAGCGCCGTTCCGATTGCCTGTTCCAACCGTGCAGCGTGCGCGGCACGCGCCCGCGCCGGAGGGAGGCCGCTGATGACCAGGCGGGGTGACGTGTACGCCTCGCTTTGGCCGCCGCCTTCGACGTGGAAATGGGGGCGGTCGCGGGGAGGTACAGCCATCGGGCCTCGTTGCTTAGAGGATGGCCGCGCGCCGCTCCGTCAGAGCGGTCAGCAGCGTCGCGGTCGTCACGCCATCGTGGCCATCCAGCACCGCGACTTTTGCCGCCTCGTCGGCAGCTCTGGCGACTTCGGCTTGGGAGAGATGGGCGGCGGATTCGAGAACAGGCGCCCATTCGATCGGCTTGAGATCGAAGGTCGCGAGCCGGGCTTCGAGGATGCCCTGCACAACCGAGGGATCAGGAAGATCGTAGCTGATGACATCGTCGAACCGTCGATAGAGCGCCTTGTCGAGCAATTCGGGGTGATTGGTCGCGGCAACGATGAGGCTCGGGCCATCGTCATTTTCGAGAAACTGGAGGAAGGAATTGAGCACCCGGCGAATTTCCCCAACGTCGTTCGGCCCGGCCCGTTGCGCGCCGATCGCGTCGAACTCGTCGAAGAAGTATACACCGCGCTGCATGGCAACGGCGTCGAAGACAAGCCGAAGCCGTGTGGCGGTCTCGCCCATGAGCTTGCCGATCAATCCATCGTAAAGAACCGTGAAAAGGGGCAGCTTCAACTCACCGGCCAAGGCGGCGGCGGTCATTGTCTTGCCTGCGCCAGGAGGGCCGACAAGCAAGAGCTTGCGGCGCGGGGCGAGCCCCCGCGCGCGGAGCCGCTCCTGCTGGCGCTGTTCCCGAAGGACGCGCGCAAGCCGCTCATCAAGTTCGGGCTTGAGCACCATGCTGGACAGCCGGACATCGGAATAGCGGGCTTCCAGAAGCCCTGCGAGTTCGCCCTTCGGCTGCGCCAACGGCACGGGGCCGGCTCCGCGCCGCGCCACCGTCGCGCTTTTGCCCTTGGCGGCATCGACCAACTCGCGCAGTTCCTGCGCGAGCTTCCCATGACCCTGCCTCGCCTCGTGCGCGGCTAGTTGCGTCGCCACGGAGAGGAAGCGGTCCTCATCCCCGTCTATATGGCTTTGCAGCAGTGCAACGATGTGGCGCGCGGTTGTCATAGGTCAGTTCAATGTTCCGGCCTCGGGTTGGAGAACTTTTCGGGAATCTAGCGTCGGTGATTCGCTGTGTAACGCGAATTCGTACAAGGGGTCGTTACTGCCCTCTCTGCCCTTCGCCAACACAGCATTTAGCCGGCGTCGATGGTCCGCTTGGCCGGCCGCAATCCGCGGGGTCTCGATTGCCGATGACCATGCGTTTCATCCAGCCCGGAATTAGGACGCCCCCATCGGATCATCACAGCCGCGAAAGGGCGTGGTGAGTTCGGTTCGACAAGTTTTCCGCGGAAATGCAGGGGCTTCGCGTCGCGCCGCCGCCAGCGTGGTGAGTTTTGGACTTCGAGAGGCGGCGCACCAAGGCTGCTGCGACAGTCTTAACTCACTGATTTCATTGGGAGTTTTGGCGCACCCAAGAGGATTCGAACCTCTGGCCTTCGCCTTCGGAGGGCGACGCTCTATCCAGCTGAGCTATGGGTGCGTATGGCTTGGAGCCGTAAGATTTGCGCCGGGGTAGGTCAATCCGCGATCGAATCCGACAGTCCGAGCGCGGTGAGAATTTGGTGAGTTTTTTCGTCCGTCCTTTCTTCCGTCCTCCTAAACCCTCGTAAATACTGTATAAAATCGCTGCTCTCGCGTTGGACGCGAGCCTTCGGAGGGCAACGCTCTATCCAGCTGAGCTATGGGTGCATGACGCTGGTCAGGAGGGGCGGGTAGCAAAGTCCTTGGCCCTGCGCCAGCGTCAAAATCACCTCAGCCCATCTTATTTCGCCGCCTTCTCCATCGGCTGGAACTTGCCGAGGCCACAACTGGCGCCCGGCTGCAATCCGGGACCATTGTTCCACAGCACGGTGATGATATCGACCGAGCAAAGCTGCGACAGGCTGGTCTTGTAAAGGAAGCGTTTCTCGAAGCCCAAGCTGGGGCAGCTGTTGGGAAGGCTGTTCCGATAGACCTTGTTGCCGTTCATGATGAAATCGATCGTGCGATCGTCGCGCACATTGGTCGACCGGATCGACTGGATGTGGACACAGTCGATGGCCGCGCCACTGGTCGGCACATAGGGATCGGGCTTGTCCTTGGCGAACGCGGGCAGGGCGATGCCGGCCAGCGCAGCGCACAGGGCAAATTTGGCAAAATGGACGGACATTGCTTCTCTCCTCATATCACGCCGAATCGACGGCGTGACGTGGCGCGATCCGTCATCTCTAACGCGTTTGTCATGAATGGCGTGAGAATGGCGGAGAGGCTTCAGGCCGCCTTGGCTGCGGAGACTTTCGGCGCGGGCGTCTTGGGCTTGAACCGGCACAGGTCGCTGACGATGCAGCGCCAGCATTCGGGCTTGCGCGCCTTGCACACATAGCGGCCATGCAGGATCAGCCAATGATGCGCGTCGCGGCGGAACGGGCCGGGCACCCGCTTCTCCAGCTTCTCCTCCACCGCCAGCACCGTCTTGCCCGGCGCCAGGCCGGTGCGGTTGCCCACGCGGAAGATATGCGTGTCGACCGCGAACGTCTCCTGCCCGAAGGCGGTGTTCACGACCACATTGGCGGTCTTGCGCCCGACGCCCGGCAGGGTGGTGAGCGTATCACGATCCTCCGGCACTTCGCCGCCGAAATCACGGACCAATATTGCCGACAGGCCGATCACATTCTTGGCCTTGGTATTAAACAGCCCGATCGTCTTGATGTGCTGCTTCAAACCCTCTTCGCCCAGATCGACCATCTGCTGCGGCGTGGTTACTTCGCGGAACAGCGCGCGGGTCGCCTTGTTCACCCCTACATCGGTCGCCTGCGCGGACAAAGTGACGGCAACCAGCAACTGATAGGGATTGCCATATTCCAGCTCCGTCACCGGCGCGGGATTGGCTTCGGCCAGACGGCTGAAGAAATCGAAGATCTGCGCCTTGTTCATGGGTTACAGGCCCAGCACGCCCTTCATATCGTACCGCCCAGCCGGTTGCCCGACCAGCCAGCGCGCCGCCTTCACCGCGCCGCGGGCGAAGATGGTGCGATTCTCGGCCCGATGGCCGATCTCGATCCGCTCGCCTTCGGTGGCGAAGATCACCTGATGGTCGCCCGCCACCGATCCGCCGCGCAGCGCAACGAAGCCGATATCGCCCGGCGTGCGCGCGCCGGTAATGCCGTCGCGGCCGCGATCGCTATGCTCGGCCAGCGGGATATGCCGACCGCGTGCCGCCGCTTCGCCCAGCATCAGTGCGGTGCCGGACGGCGCATCGACCTTGTGCCGGTGATGCATCTCGACAATCTCGATATCCCAATCGTCGCCCAGACCCGCCGCCGCCTTTTCCACCAGCGCCGCCAGCAGGTTGACGCCCAGCGACGTATTACCGGTCTGAAGCACCGGAATATGCACGGCCGCCTCATCGATCAGGGCATGATGCACCGGTTCCAGCCCGGTCGTGCCGATCACGATCGGCTTCTTCGCCGCGATACAGGCATCCAGATGCGCGGATAGAGCACCCGGCACGGAAAAGTCGATCAGCACCTCGCTCGCTTCCGCCAGCGCCAGCGTGTCGGCGGTCATGGCGATCCCCGGCGCGATCTCGCCCGCCGGATCGCGATCGGTGCCGCCTGCCAGCCCCAGGCCGCTATCGGCCGCGACCTGCGCGATCGCGCGTCCCATCCGGCCCGCTGCCCCGAAAATGCCGATCGTCGTCATGTCCCGCCTCATTCCCTATTCGTCAGGCCGTGGCCGATGCCAGAGCGGCGCGGCTTTGTCATCCCTGCGCCTTGGCGCGGCCGCGCTTGCGCTCTAATGCTCCTATCATGCGCAGCGACATCCACACTATCGTCATCCTAACCGGAGCGGGCATTTCCGCCGAATCCGGCCTCGCCACCTTTCGCGGGCCTGATGGTTTGTGGGAAGGGCACCGGGTGGAGGATGTCTGCACCCCGGAAGCGCTGGCGCGGGATGAGGCGCTGGTGCATCGCTTCTATGACGAGCGGCGCGCGAAATTGACGAAGGTGGCGCCCAATGCCGCGCATCAGGCGCTGGCCGCGCTCGACGCCGCCTGGCCCGGCGACCTGCTGATGGTGACGCAGAATGTGGACGACCTGCACGAACGGGCCGGAGCGAAGCGGCTGATCCACATGCACGGCGAACTCAAATCCGCCCTTTGCGCGGCCTGTGGCAAGGCAGTGCCGTGGGATGACGCGCTGCCGCCCGGCAGCATCTGCGATGGCTGCGGCAAGCCGCGCCTGCGCCCCGACATCGTCTTCTTCGGCGAAATGCCCTATGAAATGGACCGGATCGACGACGCCGTGCGCGACGCGGATCTGTTCGTGTCGATCGGCACGTCGGGCGCGGTCTATCCTGCCGCCGGCTTCGTCCAGACCGCGCGCCATGTCGGCGCCCGCACGCTGGAACTCAATCTCGATCCGTCGGCCGGCAGCATCTATTTCGATGAAACGCGGCTCGGCCCGGCCAGCGAACTGGTGCCCGATCTGGTGCGCGCGTTGCTGGCCTGATCCCGAAAGCCTCTCGCATTACCCGGCGCTTATAGTATAGCGCGGCCTTTCAACATCTCTGCGGAGCGACCAGTGATTACTGTCCAGCGGGTGGCCAAGGCCGCCGGCAAGCATCTGACCAAGACGGCGCTCACATTGCGCAAGGCTCTGGGCGCGCGCGCGACGCGCAGCTGCCCGGCCTGCGGCGGCGCAGTGGTCGGCTTCTTCCGCTATGGCGACAATGGCGAATGGGGTTGCCCGCAATGCGGCGCCTCGCCGCGCGAGCGGTTGATGAACTGGCTGATCCAGCAGGGCACGTTGACCGTGCCGACCGCCGGCGCGATCCTGCACATGGCCCCCAATGAAGGGAGCCTCGTCAGGCGCTTTTCCGCCGCTGCCGATTATGTCCCGGCGGACCTCGATCCCGCGCGCTACACCGTGCCGCACATGCACCGCGTCGACCTGATGGAATTGGCCGACAGCGACCGCTACGACCTTTTCTACGCCAGCCATGTGATGGAACATGTGCCCGACGACATGGCCGTGCTGCGCAACATCCATCGCGCGCTCAAGCCGGGCGGCGAAGCCTGGCTGATCGTGCCATTATGGGACAAGCCGACCGAAGACGGCAGCTTCGACATTCCTCCGCGTGAGCGGGAGCGCCGCTTTGGCCAGTGGGACCATGTGCGCCAATATGGCCCCGATTTCGCCGATCGCATCCGCGCCGCCGGGTTCGATCTGGAGGAAATAGACGCCGCGTCGATCGACGTCGCGACCCGCCATTTCCATGGGCTGGACGATCGGCTGTTCCGCGCGCGCAAGCCGGGCGGAGAGTCCGCACGGTGAGCCGCCTCGCGCGGCTGGAAGGTTCGGCCCGCTTCCTTGCACTGGTGAAGCTCGCCAATGTGGGGCTGGTGCTGATCTGGGGCTTCGCCGTCACCTTCGTGTTCGTGCGGGTGCTGCCGATCGGGGAGTTTCAAGCCTTCCTGCTGCTGGTCGCGTTCGGCAATTTCACGATTTCGGCGGAATTTGGCCTGACCAGCATCATTTATGCCCGATTGCGGCGGCATTGGCTGGGTGGGGAGGACGCGGCCCAGGATGGCGGTTTCCGGCTGGAAGAAATGGGCGTCCTGTTCCTGTTTCTCGGCCTGCTGGTCGTTGGAGCCACGGCGATCCTGATGATCGCGCTGGCGGGCGGCTGGCTTTCGACCGGCATGCCCTTGCTCTTCCTGCTCTTCTTCCTCTCCGCCTGCCTCAATCTGCCGGCCTTGCTGGCCAAGCGTGCGCTGGCGGCGGTGGACGGCAATTTTCTGTGGGAAGGACTGGATTGCGCTCGTCGCGTCGTGACGATCGGCCTGCTGCTTGCCATGCTGGCCGGCCTGGACCCGCGCCTGTCGGTTGCGCTGCAACTGATCGTCAGCATCGCCGTGATCGGCTATGCCATCGGTCATGTCCATCGCCGTCTTGGCATGACGAGGCGCCGCTGGCTGGCCTTTCGCGTCGGCGGCGGTCATGTCCGCGCCCATTATCTGCGCGATATCGGTGCCTCTGCGGCCTTCACCGTCTCCGATATCATCGCCTATAACGCGCCCTATTTCACGATCGCGCTCGCGACCAGCGATGCCAGGCCGATGCTGATATTCGACTTCTTCTTCAAAATGTCGCGTGCCCTGTCGATGCTGGTCCGCGCCACGGTGGAGGCCGCCCTGCCGCGCATCACCCGCGCCTTCCATGCCGGCGACACGGCCCGCCTGCGTCAGTTGCTCGGCCGTGCATTGGTGGCGGCTCTGCTGTTCGCCGTGGCGCTGTCCGCGCTCCTACTGCTGGCGGGCGACCGGTTGTTCGCCATATTGTTCGACGGCCGCGCCGTGATCGACCGGGCGGATATCCTGCTCATCATTCTCGCGCTAGCGGCGCTGACCCTGCTCAGCGTATCCGTCTATGTCCAGGCGGCGCTGGGGCGCTTCGGCGAATTGCTGGCCCGTTCGCTACCGTTCCTCGCCGGATCGCTGGCCAGCGCGCCGCTCGCTCTGCTGCTCTGGCCGGACCGGTTCGACCTCGCCTTCCTTGCGCTCTACGCCTTGACGCTGGCGGGTGTGGCCATGCTCCATCTTCTCTCCCTGCGCCGGTTGGTGCGGGCATGAAGGTCGCCATGGTCGATCCCTCGCTCTTCACCGGGCGCTATGACGACAGCCTGTGCGCGGCGCTGGCGGGGGAGGGCGCGGACGTCACCCTGCTCGGCCGCCCTATGCGCGACACCGACGCGATCGTGCCGCAGGACTACAGCTATCGCTCGCATTATTTCCGCCGCAGCGAAGCCTTGCGCACGCGATTGGGGGAAGGGCGCGCCTTCCGTCTCGCCAAGGCCGCGGAATATGGCCTGGCCTGCGCGCTGGGCGACATCGCACCGCTCACAAGGGCCGATATCGTCCATGTCCAATGGCTTCCGCTGGCGCCCGCCGACCGATTGCTGCTGAGCCGGCTGAAGGGGCGCACGGCGCTGGTCCACACGGTCCATAATGCGGACGCCTATCATGCCGACGCTGGCCTTCAGGGGCGCGGCTATCGTGCATTGCTCGATCTGTTCGATGCGCTGATCGTCCATGGCGACACCACCCGCGCGGCCTTGATGGGGCAGGGCGTCGATCCCGCCCGCATCCATGTGACCCCGCACCCGCCGATGCGCCTCGCCCCGGCCACGCCCGCCGACCTCGCCGCCATACCGGCACCAACGGTCCCGCGCCTGCTCTTCTTCGGCACGATCCGCCCCTATAAGGGCGTCGATCTGCTCATCGAGGCCTGCCTCCAGCTCTGGCGCGCCGGCCACGCTTTCGAACTCGTTCTGGCCGGCAAGCCCTTCATGGACGTCGCGCCATTGACTGATGCCGTTGCAAAGGCCGGTTTCGCCGACCGGCTTGTCACCGATTTCGGCTTCCTGACCGAGGCCCGGCTCGACGCGCATATGGCCCACGCTGACATGATCGTCTTCCCCTATCGCCACATCGATTCGAGCGGCGCTTTCCTGTCCGCGCTGCATCATGGCAAGGCGATGGTCACATCCGATGCCGGCATGTTCGGCCAGTTGCCGGACGGCGTCGTGGCCAAGGCGCGGGCGGGAAATGAACCCGCGCTGGCCCAAGCCCTCTTGCCGCTGATCGAAAGCGCGGCCATCAGGCACAGCCACGGGGCGCAGGCACGCGCCTATGGACAGGCAATGGGAAGTTGGAAGGATATGGCGGTGGCGACCATCGGCATTTATGAAACCGCACTGGCCGCGCGCGCATGAACCGCTATCTGCGCGAACTGGCCGACCGCAAGCTGGCCATGCGCCTGGCGCTGGCCGGGCGGGTTCATCAATATCCCGAAATTCAGGCGCTCAAGCGCTTCCTGTCGGCCTTCTCGGTCGACTGCCTGTTCGACGTCGGCGCCAATCGCGGCCAATATGCGACCATGCTGCGCAAGGATGCGGGCTATAAGGGGCTGATCCTCTCCTTCGAGCCGAACCCGGACGTGTTCGTCGAATTACAGAAAGCGGCCGCGTCCGATCGCAAATGGCTTGTATTCAACATGGCCCTGTCCGATTTCGACGGCAACGCCAGCTTCAACATCATGGCCGCCGACCAGTTCAGCTCGCTGAAAAAACCTTCGGGTGAACAGGACGCCATCTTCGCCGATCGCAACAAGGTGACGAAGACGGTGGAGATGCAGTGCCGCCGCCTCGACACGCTGCTTCCCGAACTGGTGGCGCAGCATGGCTTTGCGCGCCCTTTCCTCAAGATGGATACGCAGGGGCACGACCTGTCGGTGTGCGAAGGCGCGGGTGCGGTCCTGGCCGATATGCTCGGCATCCAGACGGAACTGGGCGTTCGCCCCATCTACGAAGGCGGCACCGGTTATCGCGCGATGATCGACTGGCTGGGCGATCGGGGCTTTGTCCCCTCCGCCTTCTTCGCCAATAACAAGGGGCATTTCCCCCTGCTGGTCGAAATGGACGGCATCTTCGTCAACCGGACGGTGGTCGGGGCTTGACCATGGGCGACACAGCCGGGTTCGTCAGCGCGCGCCGCCTGTTCCTGGCGGGAGCGATCGGCCTGGCCCTATGGCTTGGCGCGACCTTCCTTTGGCATGTCACCTATCGGCAGGGCGTCAGCTTGGCCGTCATCCTGCTGCTCGATCAGGATTTTCCTGCGCTGCTGGGATCGCTGTTGCTGCTCGCGCTCGCCGCGCCCTGGGCGGAAGGGAAGGGGTTTGCGCTCCCCCGGCCGACCGCGCGCATCGTGGTGCCGCTCATCGTCCTGCTGGGCATGGCGGCATGGGCCGGCCATTATGCGCTGTTTCAGGATTATGCGATCAGCCGGGACGAGGAAGTCGCCCGCTTCGCCGCCGCCTATATGCGCGAAGGCCTGTTTGCCCGCCCGATTCCGATGGAATGGGAACCCTATCGCCGCGCGATCATGCCGGAATTTTTCTCGCCCTTCGGCGCGGCGGATTATTGGACGGCGGCCTATCTGCCGGTGAACAGCGCGATCCAGGCGCTCTTCTGGCAATTGGGCGATCCCAATCTGGCCGGCCCTGCGCTGTTGATGGCGGGCCTGTTCGCGCTGTGGCGGGTGGCCCTGCATCTGATGCCCGATCGCCCGGATGCGGTGTGGGTGACGGTATTGCTCGGCGCGTCGTCCAGCCAGTTGTGGGTCACGGCCATGACGCCCTATGCCATGACCGGCCATTTCGCGCTCAACATGGTGTGGCTGGCGCTCGTCCTGCGCGGCGGGTTGGTCGGTCATTTGAGCGCCGGGGTGGTGGCGCTCATCGCCGCCGGCCTGCACCAATGGCATTTCCCGCCGATCTTCATCGCGCCCTTCATCCTGTGGATGCTGCTGGCGCGGCGTTGGACGGTCGCAGCCTTCCATGTGCTGACATTGGTGGCGATCGTCATCATCTGGGCGAAGGTTTGGCCGACATTTTTGATGCATGCGCTCGGCGCCCCGATCGACATCCGTCCCTCGGCCGGGGTCGCGGACAAGGTCGGCAGCCTGTTCGAACGTCTGGGCGATCGCTGGCAGCCGCTGGTCAACATCACCCGCTATGTCGCCTGGAACAATATATTGATGGTGCCGCTCGCCATGCTCGGCATCGCCGCCATGCGCTGGCGCGCGATGATCCGGGGGCAGGAAATCGCGCTGCCGCTGGCGATGGGCTGTATTGCCGGATGCCTGCTGGCACTGGCGCAGGGCTATGGCTGGGGCTTCCGCTACGCCCATGGTTTTATCGGCCCCTTCTGCCTGCTCGCCGGCCTTGGCTGGGCGCGTTTTCGGCCGCAGGGGGCGATGCGCCCGCTGCTGATCGGCATGGCCATCACCATTTTGGCGAGTGGCTATCTGGTCTGGCGCACCCATGCTTTCGTCGCGCCCTATGCCGCCAGCCATCGCCTGATCGATTCGAGCGAGGCGGACGTCGTGCTGGTCGATCCGCGCGGCGGGCTTTACGTGACCGACCTGGTGCGGGGCCGCAACGGCGTGCCGGGCAAGCCGATGGTCATGAACCTTGGCATGCTCTCGCTCGATCAGGTGGACGACCTCTGCAAATCCTATGTGGTGGAACTGTTCGACCGCGCCGAATTTCGTCCGCTTGGCGTGCCGCTTGCGCGCTGGAACCTTGGCCGGATGGATGCACTGCGCGCCCATATGAAGGAAGAGGGGTGCGATCGCCCGGTTCAGCCGCCGTTGCCCGAAAGCTTCGAGGATGCGTTCAACGCCGCCGACAACGCCATGTAATCGGCGGCCGCCATCCGTTCGGGGAAGCCCATAGGCTCCCAACTCCGTCATCGCGCTCTAATTTACCGCCAGCGCCTTGGCCACTTCGTCGCGATAGAGCAGCATCACCGACCCGTCCTCGCCATGAACGGCGCGGATCGGCAGGCTCAGTTGCAGGACGGACAGAAATTCCCGGCTGCCACCGATCGGGAAGCGCCCGCCGATGCGCAGGGCCGACACGCGGGAATCGCCGATCAGGATGGGCGCGGCGCGATAGCGGTTGAACTCGCCTGCGGCCTGCTCGACCGTCTCACCATCCAGTTCGACCATCTGCGCCCGCCATGCGGTGCGCTGATCCACCAGCTTGGGACCAAGGCGGGTAAGCGAAACGGTGCGCGGCTGGATCACCGCGCCGCCACCTGCCGCCACGGCATGGGGTTTGCCCTTGCTGCAATAGACGATGACCTTGCCCTTGGTCACGGTCAGTTCGACGATCGATGGCCGCATCCGCACGTTGAACGCCGTGTCCGACGAACGAATCACGGCGGATCGCGCTTCGACATCGAAGGGGCGCGCTTCATCGGCGCTGACGTCGAAGGAGGCTTCGCCCTTGAACAGGCGCACCTTGCGGCCATGCGCGGTGAAACGCACTTCGGCTTCGCTGTCGCTGTTGAGGTGCAGGACCGTTCCGTCGTCCAGCTTCACGTCGCGCAATTCGCCGATGGCGGTCTGGTAACGATCCACCCCGTTGAACGTGCGGATGGTGACGATCGCGGCGATGATGAAGAACAGGATCGCGATGGCGGCCGCGATCATGATGTTGCGCGACAGGCGGCGCTGCTGTTCTTCGCTGACGATCTCCGCCATGGGCGGCAAAGTGATATCGGCAGCGGCACTTTTCAGCCGCTCGGCAGCGTCCCACGCGGCCTCGGCGCGGGCGAAGGCGATGGCATGGCGCGGGTCGCTTTCGACCCAGTCGCAAATCTCCGCTTCGTCCTGCGGACTGGGATCGCTGTTAAGCCGGGCTAGCAGGCGCGCGGCTTGCGCCTCGATCGAGTCCCTGTCTGCGCTGTTCGAACCTGGTCCCGACGCCTGCACGCTCGAAGTCCGTTTCCTCACGTTCTGCCCAGGCCCGCATAACTATCGCGATGGCTTTGGCCAGATGTTTTTCAACAGTAGAAACGGATAGAGACATTTCCTCCGCTATTTCCAGCATCGATTTTTCATGGATGCGCCGCAAAATGAATACGCGGCGACATTGGGTCGGCAACGACTCGACGATGGCTTCCACCTGTCGCAGTGCCTCGCGGGCATGAAGCTGGGCCTCGATATTATTTTCGCCGCCCAGCAATTCCAGATCGGCGATGGTTTCGAAACTGACCACCTTGTTGCGGCGGGCGGTGTCGATGACGAGGTTGCGGGCGATGGTGAACAGATAGGCGCGGCCTGTCGTCACATTCTCCCAATTTTCCGTGGCATAGGCGCGGGCCAATACTTCCGCGACCATATCCTCCAACTCATGGGTCGACGGCAATATTCTGCGGAGGCGGCCACGAAGGGCGGCTTCCTGTGGCAGGATAACCGTCTTGAACCAGTCCAGTTTAGCGCGAACCCTATGCACGTTGACCCCCTTATTTTGTCAGCCGCGCCTCTCCAGCATTTCATTTTCTGTCTTCTTGATGACATATTTCAATCATGGATGCAGGGGCCTGTCCAGCCACGGAACAGTCATTTTCCGGCAAAAGACCAAAATGGTTCCCGCGATCGTAAATTAATTGTGGATATGTTGCGGCAAGCGCACACTTGTGTCGCGGCAATCCTTTGCCTTGCGCCCGCCCCGTCAGTCGGGCGGCGGCGGCAGTTCGGCGGGCGCGCTGTCGGGCTGGTCGTAATCCGGGCCGACCGGGCTGATTTCGTCCGGCTGGGTCATCGGTGTCTCGTCCGGCGTGCTGGGCACGGGCAGTTCGTCGGGCGATTGCGGCTCGATCCGGTCGGGCGGGGGAAGGCCGTCGGGATTATGATCCGGGCGGGTGGCCATGTCTGTCTCTCCTGTGTAACGCAATGGACCTACGTTCGGGCAGCAGGGCGGTTCCGCAAGGCTTTCCACTATAGCTTGCCTCTTACCGCGCTTTTCTCTATGCCGCGCCGACCGGCGACCGATGCGGGCGTGGCGAAACTGGTAGACGCGCCAGATTTAGGTTCTGGTATCGTATGATGTGGGGGTTCGAGTCCCTTCGCCCGCACCAGACGCCGCCTGCGGCGACGCCACCGAAATTCAGCTGAAGAAAGCGTTTGAGAGAAGAGATGCAGACTGTCGAGACGTTGAACGAGGGCCTGAAGCGCGCCTACACCGTAACCATCACGTCGAAGGACATCGACGCCCGTGTCGATAAGGAAGTGCTGGCAATCGCACCGCAAGTGCGCATGCCCGGCTTCCGCGCCGGCAAGGTGCCTGCCAACCTTGTAAAGAAGATGCATGGTGAATCGCTTCAGCGCGACGCCCTGAACAACAGCATCCAGGAAAGCATCCAGAAGCTGATCGCCGACCAGAAGCTGCGTCCCGCGATGCAGCCGTCGGTCGAACTGGACGAAGGCTTCGAATTCGGCAAGGACGCCGAAATCAAGGTCGCTCTGGAAGTGCTGCCCGAAATCGCGGCGCCCAGCGTCGATGGTCTGAAGCTGGAACGCCTGACCGTCGAAGTTGCCGACGCACAGGTCGATGAGGCCGCCGGCCGCATCGCCAGCCAGCAGGGCGCACTCGAAGAACATGCCGCCAGCCACAAGGCGAAGGACGGCGACACGCTGAAGATCGATTTCGTCGGCAAGGTCGACGGTGAAGCGTTCGAAGGCGGTTCGGCCGAAGGCGTGAACCTCAAGATCGGCGCCGGCCAGTTCATCCCCGGCTTCGAAGAGCAGCTGACCGGCGTCAAGAAGGGCGAAGAAAAGACGATCACCGTCACCTTCCCCGAAGATTATGGCGCCGAACATCTCGCCGGCAAGGAAGCGACGTTCGACATCACCGTCCAGTCGATCCTGAACGCCGACAAGCCCAAGGTCGACGAAGAGTTCGCCAAGTCGCTGGGTCTGGAAGGTCTGGACAAGCTCAAGGAGCTTCTGAAGGGCCAGATCGAGCAGGAACATAATGGCCTGACCCGCACCTATATGAAGCGCAAGCTGCTCGATCAGCTCGCCGCTTCGCACGACTTCGACGTGCCGCCCAGCATGGTGGAAGCCGAATTCGCCCAGATCTGGCAGCAGCTTCAGCATGAAGCGACCCATGAGGAAGATCCGGCCGCCGCGATCGCCGAAATGGAAGCGGAGAAGGACGATTATCGCGCCATCGCCGTGCGTCGCGTTCGTCTCGGCCTGCTCCTGTCGGAAATCGGCCAGGCCAATGGCGTCGTCGTCAACGACCAGGAAATGAACCGCCTGATCATGCAGGCGGCGCAGCAGTACGGCCCGCAGGACCGCGAGCGCTTCGTCCAGTATGTCCGCCAGGATCCGATGGCCGCCGCCCAGCTGCGCGCCCCGCTTTATGAGGACAAGGTCGTCGACTTCCTGTTCGAAAAGGCGGAAGTCACCGACCGCGCCGTGACCAAGGAAGAGCTGGAAGCCGCGATCGAAGCCGAAGATGGCGACCTGAAGCCCCACGTCCATGGTCCCGACTGCGGTCATGACCATCATGACGAAAAGCCCAAGGCCAAGAAGGCTGCGCCCAAGAAGAAGGCCGAAGCCGAGGACGCACCTGCCGAAGCCGCTGCTGAAGAAGCACCGGTGAAGAAGGCCGCGCCCAAGAAGGCCGCCGCCAAGAAGGACGAAGCGGTCGCCGAGGAAGACGCCGCCGCCGAAGAGAAGCCCAAGAAGAAGGCTGCTCCCAAGAAGGCTGCCGCCAAGGCCGAATAAGCCCGCCTTTGCGATCATGAAGAGCGCCCGGCTTCCCCGCGAAGCCCGGGCGCTTTTCATTTCGCCCACGCTTTCCTTTCCGGGAATGGCATGGCAGACGAAATCTTAATCATGATGCGCCATGTCGAACCCAGCTAGATGGGGACATGGGAAGGCGATGAAGGAATATCCCGCGGTGAACAGTCAACCGGCCGTTGCGGCCCCGCGCGTCGCGGTGATCCTGCCCTGCTACAACGAAGCCGGCGCGATCGTGCAGACGGTGGAGGATTTTCGCCGCGCGCTGCCCGCCGCCGACATCTACGTGTTCGACAATAACAGCACGGACGGCAGCCGCGAACTGGCCGCCGGGGCAGGGGCCATCGTCCGGCGCGTGGGCCAGCAGGGCAAGGGCCATGTCGTGCGCCGCATGTTCGCCGACGTCGACGCCGACATCTACATCATGGCCGATGGCGACGCGACCTATGAGGCCGCCGCCGCCCCCCGCATGGTCGCCGCCATGCTGGAGGATAATCTGGACATGGTCGTGGGCGCCCGCAAGTCGGAGGTAGAGGAAGCCTATCGTCGCGGCCACCGCTTCGGCAATTGGGCGCTGACCAGCCTGCTCAAGCAATTGTTCGGCCGCAGCTTCACCGATATCCTCTCGGGCTATCGCGTCTTTTCCCGCCGCTTCGTCAAAAGCTTCCCGGTCCTGTCGGCCGGCTTCGAGATCGAGACGGAAATCAGCGTTCATGCGCTGGAACTCGCCATGCCCGTGTCGGAAGTGATGACCGCCTATGGCGCCCGCCCCGAAGGATCGGTCAGCAAGCTCAGCACCTATCGCGACGGATTTCGCATCCTGCGCACGATCATCACCCTGTACCGCATCGAACGGCCGATCCTGTTCTTCGGCATCATTGCGGGGCTGCTGGCGGCGCTGGCCCTCGGCCTTGCCGCGCCGCTGATCGTCACCTATCTCCACACCGGCCTGGTCCCGCGCTTCCCCACCGCGATCCTGGTCACCGGCGTGATGATCCTGGCGACGTTGTCGGCCATGTGCGGGCTTATCCTCGACACGGTCGTGCGCGGCCGTCGCGAAGTCCGCCGCCTTGCCTATCTCGCCTTCCGCGCGCCATCCGACTACGGCCGCCGCGACTGATCCTCACTCATGCCCTGAAGGTGGTGACGCCTTCCCCCTTGAACCATCCGCCTTTTGTGCCGATGTAGGGACTGGGCAAAAGCACCAGACTGAAAGAGCACAATGACCGATATCATGACCGATCCCATGGCCGCCCTGGTCCCCATCGTCATCGAACAGTCGAACCGCGGCGAACGCAGCTTCGACATTTTCTCGCGGCTGCTGCGTGAACGCATCATTTTCGTCACCGGCCAGGTCGAAGATCATATGGCGTCGCTGATCGTCGCCCAGCTCCTGTTCCTCGAATCGGAAAATCCGAAGAAGGACATCTGGATGTACATCAACTCGCCCGGCGGCGTGGTGACGGCTGGCATGGCGATCCACGACACGATGAAATATATCCGCCCGCAGGTCGGCACCGTCTGCATCGGTCAGGCCGCCTCGATGGGTAGCTTCCTGCTGGCCGCCGGTGAGCCGGGCAAGCGCATCGCGCTGTCCAACGCCCGCATCATGGTGCATCAGCCGTCCGGCGGCGCGCAGGGCATGGCGTCGGATATCGAGATCCAGGCCAAGGAAATCCTGCGTATTCGTCGCCGTCTGAACGACCTGTACGTCCAGTACACCGGCCAGACGCTGGAAGCGGTCGAAAAGGCGATGGATCGCGACACCTTCCTCGAAGCGGACGAAGCCAAGGCGTTCGGTCTGGTCGACGAAGTGTTTGATCGCCGCCCGGTGGCAGTCGATCCTAACGACGCTTAAAGACAATCTTTACCGCGACGCGTCACTTTCACCCCTTGTGGAACGGGCGCGCCGCGGTCTAGAATGGCCTTTGGACCAGAAAATCCCTCACCGAACGCGGTTCTGGTGACTGTAAACCGGGGGGGAAGAGAGAATGGCGAATGACTAAGCTTACCGGTTCGGATTCGAAAAGCACACTATACTGCTCCTTCTGCGGGAAGTCGCAGCATGAGGTGCGCAAGCTGATCGCAGGACCGACCGTGTTCATCTGCGACGAATGCGTGGAACTGTGCAACGACATCATCCGCGAGGAGACCAAGGGCGGTCTTGTCGGCAAGAAGGATGGCGGCGTGCCCACCCCGCAGGAAATCTGCGATGTGCTCGACGATTATGTGATCGGCCAGAACCGCGCCAAGCGTGTGCTGTCCGTCGCCGTCCACAATCATTACAAGCGCCTGAACCACGGCTCCAAGCCGGGCGAGGTGGAACTGGCCAAGTCGAACATCCTGCTCGTCGGCCCGACCGGCTGCGGCAAGACGCTGCTGGCGCAGACGCTGGCCAAAACGTTCGACGTGCCCTTCACCATGGCGGATGCGACCACGCTGACCGAAGCCGGCTATGTCGGTGAGGACGTGGAAAACATCATCCTCAAGCTGCTCCAGGCGTCCGACTATAATGTCGAAAAGGCGCAGCGCGGCATCGTCTATATCGACGAGATCGACAAGATCAGCCGCAAGGCCGAAAATCCCTCCATCACCCGCGACGTGTCGGGCGAAGGCGTGCAGCAGGCGCTGCTCAAGCTGATGGAAGGCACGACTGCTTCGGTTCCGCCGCAGGGTGGCCGCAAGCATCCGCAGCAGGAGTTTTTGCAGGTCGACACGACCAACATCCTGTTCATCTGCGGCGGCGCCTTTGCGGGCCTGGAAAAGATCATCGGCGACCGTCTGGAAGCCAAGTCGATCGGCTTTGGCGCCCATGTCGCCGCGCCGGAGGAGCGCCGGACCGGCGAACTGCTGCGTCAGAGCGAGCCGGAAGATTTGCTCAAATTCGGCCTGATCCCCGAATTTGTCGGCCGTCTGCCCGTCATCGCCACGCTGGAAGATCTGGACGTGACCGCTCTGGTCAAGATCCTGGTCGAGCCGAAGAATGCGCTGGTGAAGCAATATGGCAAGCTGTTCGACATGGAGAATGTCGAGCTCAGCTTCACCGACGATGCGCTGACCGCGATCGCGAAGAAGGCGATCGAGCGCAAGACCGGTGCGCGCGGGCTGCGGTCCATTCTTGAAGCGATCCTGCTGGACACGATGTTCGACCTGCCATCCATGCAGGGCGTCTGCGAAGTGGTGGTCGACAAGGATGTCGTCGCCGGGACCAAGGAACCGATTCGGGTTTTCAGCGAAAAGGAAAAGCGGGCCGAAGACGCGGCCTGATTTAACCCCTTTTTACCCGTATGAAATATGGGCCGGCGAGCGATCGCCGGCCCTTTTTCATTTTGGTTGCGTGCGCTGCACAAAAATTCCTGCCGCGTTGCAAAATTGCACCAGTGTCAAACTAGTCGGTTTGGCTGAGAAAATGTCATTAAACTTCAATAAATTACCATCAAAGGCGGGGCCTGCCAAAGCCTGAACGGGTGTGGCGGGGGAGGAATGTGACAGTCCTGCGGGTGCATTGTAACATAAATGCAATCGACGCATCACAGGGCCGTCGCCAGCAGCCGCCAAGAGCGGCGCCGGCTTGAAAGAGCAGACAGTTTAGGGGCGTGGCTCGCGCCACTCTTGAAAAGGGACAAGGGTCAAATGAAGAAATTTCTGATGGGCAGCGCCGCGATTATCGCGGTCGCCAGCCCCGCAATCGCATTCGCGCAGTCGACCGGTTCGGATGATTTCGATACCATCGTCGTAACCGGCGCAACCGTCAGCCAGGGCGTTGGCGGCGTGAAGATCCCCGACTCGCCCAAGGCGAAGGTCGTGCTGGGTCAGGAAATCATCCAGGCGCAGCGCCCCGGTCAGACGATCAACGAAATCATCAACCTGGTGCCGGGCGTCAGCTTCACCAACAACGATCCCTGGGGTTCGTCGGGCGGCAGCTTCACCATCCGTGGCTTCAGCTCGGACCGCATTTCGCAGACCTTCGACGGCATCCCGCTCAATGACTCGGGCAACTATGCGGTTTACACCAACCAGCAGGTTGACGCCGAACTGATCGAAAACGTCAACGTTAACCTGGGTTCGACCGACGTCGACAGCCCGACCGCTGCTGCGGTTGGCGGCACCGTCAACATCAAGACGCTGGAGCCGAGCGACGAGTATGGCGTTCTGGCCAGCGCCAGCTACGGCAACATCGCGGCCAGCGGCGCAGGCGATCGCCCCTATTTCCGCATGTTCGGCGTGGTCAACACCGGCGACCTGACCGGTCATGGCACCAAGGCTTGGTTCTCGGCATCGCGCCTGAAGAACGACGCTGCCTTCGCCAACTATGGCAAGGTGTACAAGCAGCAGTATAACGCCAAGATCTGGCAGGATCTGGGCGACAATGGCGACTTCATCTCGCTCGCCGCGCACTACAACCAGAACCGCAATAATTTTGGTGGTTCGCCGCTGCGCGCCAACGCCTTCACGGGCGACAAGGCTGGCCGCTTCTATAACATCGCTGGCGGCGCTCCTTGCACACGCATCACCCCGACCAGCGGCGTGGCTGACGTGGAACTGGCGTCGAACTATTGCGGCACCGATTTCGAACGTCGTTACAATCCGTCGAACACGGGCAATATCCGCCTTAATTCGAAGTACACGCTGACTGAGCGTCTGACTTTCTCGATCGACGGCGCTTATCAGTGGGTCAAGGCGAACGGCGGCGGCACCACCGTGGCGCGTGAGCAGTTCTTCACCACGGGCGGCTCGTTCACGGGCAACTATGGTGGCACCTTCTATTTCGGCCGCGACCTTAACGGCGACGGCGACACGCTCGATCGCGTCCTGGTTGCTCAACCCAGCCAGACCAACACCCGTCGTTGGGTCGGTATCGCTAACCTCGCCTATGAAATCAGCGATGCACACCGCGTCCGCTTGTCGTACAGCTACGACCGTGCGCGTCACCGTCAGACCGGATATGCTGGATTCCTTGACCGGAATGGCGAACCGTTCGACGTGTTCCCGATCAATGATCCGATCACCGATGCTGCTGGCAATGCTCTGCAAAAGCGTGATCGCAAGTCGATCGCCGAACTGAACCAGATTGCTGGTGAATATCGCGGTCAATTCTTCGAAGATCGTTTGTCCGTGCTGATCGGAGGCCGCTTGCCCTTCTTCAAGCGCGAACTGGATCAGAATTGCTTCACAACCAGCTCAGGCGGCTTTGTGGATTGCGTGCCGGAAAGCCAGCAGGCGGCATATATCGCGACCCGCGCCTACACCTTCAACCCGGTAACGGGTCGTGCGACGGGTTCGGCCGCACCGCAAGAGCGTAAGCTGAAGTACGACAAGTTCTTGCCGAACGTCGGTGCGACCTTCAAAATCACGCCGGAAATCAGCATTGCGGGCAGCTATGCGAAGAACCTCTCGGTGCCTAGCACCGACGCGCTCTACAATGCTTTCTACTTCCCGGCTGGCAGCGACGAAGCTTACCGCGTCCCTGAAACCTCGGACAGCTTCGACGCCAGCATCCGCTACACTTCGTCGAAGGTTCAGGCTGCGATCACCGGCTGGTACTCCAAGTACAAGAACCGCCTGGTCACTGCCTACGATATCGACGGCAACGGCACCGACACCAATCTGGGTCCGGTGAAGAAGTACGGCATCGACAGCAGCATCTCGTACAGCCCGATCAAGGAAGTGACGGCTTACCTGTTCGGCTCCTACATCAAGTCGGAAATCCAGAACGACGCGGTGACGGGCAGCTGCGCACTCGACAGCGACATCCAGCTGGCGGGCCTTTGCTACACCCAGAATGGCGTCAACTATCTGCGCACCGCCGGCAAGCGTGAACGTAGCGCTCCGAAGTATCTCTTCGGTGGTCGTCTGCAGGGTAATCTGGGTGACTTCACCTTGGGCGTTCAGGCCAAGAAGACCAGCTCGCGCTTCATGAACGACATCAACGGTGAAGTTCAGACCGCAACGACCAGCACGGGCTTGACGAAGATCATTGCACCTGGTGCGAAGTTCGGTGCCTACACCGTCGTCGATCTGGACCTGCGCTACTCGCTCGCCAGCCTCGGCATGGAAAAGGGCGCGATCCAGCTGAACGTCAGCAACCTGTTCGACAAATTCTACGTCGGCTCGTTCAGCGGCGGTCTGGACACGCTGGCCAGCTCGTCGTCGGCCTTCGTGAACTTCGGTTCGCCGCGCGCGATCAGCGCCTCGCTGATCATCGGCTTCTAAAAGTCGATCGATACCCAAAAACAGAAAAGGGCGGGGAGCAATCCCCGCCCTTTTTCCATGTCTGCCACCCGCTGTCCTATTCGCGCGACGCTGCCTATGATGGGCAGCGCCGCTTTCCGATAGGATCAGGCCGGCGTAACATCATGTCGAAATCTGCGGGAAATGTGCGAAGTTAAGCGGCGCCTCAGCGCAGGCAGCTATCCAGCCCGTCCCGCTGCACCACCCCGATCCGCGCTGCGATCGTATTGCCATAACGACGGGTAAAGCCGCTCGGCGCGACCGCCGCTCGCTTCTTGGGCAGCGGCAGGACGGCGGCGATCCGCCCGGCTTCGGCCCGGTTCATCTTGCCCGCGCCATGATGGAAATAGCGGATCGACCCGGCCTCCACGCCATAGGTGCCGATCCCCGTCTCCGCGACGTTCAGATAGACTTCCATGATCCGCTTCTTGCCCCAGATCGCCTCGATCAGGACCGTGAACCAGGCTTCCAGCCCCTTGCGCACGAAGCCGCCGCCCTGCCACAGGAAGACATTCTTCGCCGTCTGCTGACTGATGGTCGATCCGCCGCGAATGCGTCCGCCGCTGGCATTATGGATCGCGGCCTTGGCGATGGCATCCACGTCGAAGCCATGATGGGTGCAGAACTTCCCATCCTCGCCGGCGATCGCCGCGCGGGCCATGTCCGGATCGATATCGTCCAGGCTGGTCCAGTCCTTGGTAATGCCATTGGGATCGAACAGCATCGTCAGAGTCACCGGCGGCGGCACGAAGCGATAGATCGCCACCATGAACAGCGACAGGGCGATGAAACCAAGCAGGATCTTGACCGGGATCATGATCCAGCGGAAGCGGCGGCGGGGCGATGCGGAGGATGCTTTCATGCCCCCGTTGGTAGCGCGCCCGCCTTATCCGTTTCAAGCCGCCGCGAGCGTACCCCGCCGCTGATCGCGATTGATCAGCAGCACCAGTCCCGCCCCGATCAGGCAAAGGATCCCCGCGCCGATGAAAGCGGGCATATAGCTCGCCCAGACCGTCCGCGCCAAACCGCCGCCCAGCGCTGCGCTGGCCGCGCCCAGCTGATGCCCGGCGAAAATCCAGCCGAAGACGATATTCGTTCGCTCCGGTCCGAAACGCTGTGCCGTCAGCTTCACCGTCGGCGGTACCGTCGCGATCCAGTCGAGGCCATAGAAAACCGCGAAGAGCGACAGGCTGTAGAGCGAAAAGTCGCTGAACGGCAGATAGAGGAGGGAAAGGCCGCGCAGGCCATAATAGACGAACAACAGCCAGCGATTGTCGAACCGGTCGCTCAGCCAGCCCGATCCCAACGTGCCGAAAAAGTCGAAAAATCCCATCATCGCCAGCATCGACGCTGCGCCCACCGCCGCCAGCCCATAATCACCGCACATCGCGATGAAATGGGTCTGGATCAGGCCATTGGTGCTGGCGCCACAGACGAAGAAGGAAAAGAAAAGGATCCAGAAAGTCGACACCCGCGCCGCATCACGCAACACATGGATCGGCATGAGCAGCAGTGCGCCCAGACTGGCGGGCTGCGGCGGCACGGCCTGCACATCGCTTTCGCCATAGGGCGCCAAGCCCATGTCCGAAGGCCGGTCCCGCATCAGCAGGACCACGGCCACGCCCGCGACCACGATCGCCCCGCACACCAGAAGCAATGCCGCGCGCCAGCCATGCGCCGCCGTCAACCCCGCCAGCAGCGGCAGGAACGCCAGTTGCCCAGTCGCCGTGCTGGCCGACAGCAAGCCCATCACCAGCCCGCGCCGCTGCCCGAACCAGCGGGTCGCCACCGTCGCCCCCAGCACCATCGCCGTCATGCCGGTGCCAAGGCCGATCACCACGCCCCACAGCAGCACCAGTTGCCATAGCTGCGTCATGCCGAGCGACAACAGCAGGCCACCGATCACGATCGACAGCGAAATCAGCATCATCCGCCGCACCCCGAACCGGTTCATGAAGGCCGCCGCAAATGGCCCCATGCCGCCGAACAGCAGGAAACGGATGGCCAGCGCTCCGCTGATATCCGCGGCGCTCCAGCCGAATTCCTTCTGCAAGGGGATGATGAACACGCCCGGCGCTCCGACCGCGCCCGCGACCACCAACATGGTGAGGAAGGTCGCGCCGACCACGGCCCAGCCATAATGGATATTCCTTGCGGACAGGCGGCGTGCAATGGCGGTCGAGAACATCAACGTCCCCCTTCGGGCGATAATCGGACTGGCGTTAAATGATGAACATCATATATAAGGTCAAGAGGCCATTTGAGGAGCGCCGGATATGAAGGTCAGCCGCGATCAGGCTGCGCGCAATCGGGAGAAGGTGGTCGATGCCGCATCCCGCCTGTTCCGCGCACGCGGCGTGGATGGCGTCGGCATTGGGGAGGTCATGCGCGAATGCGGCCTCACCCATGGCGGATTCTACAACCAGTTCGGGTCGAAGGATGCGCTGGTCGCGGAAGCCTGCGCTGCTTCGCTCGCCAACAGCGCCACGCGCTGGCGAACCGTAGCGGCGGAAGCGAGGGAGGGTGACGCGCCCGCCGCCATCGCCGCCAATTATCTCAGCACCCGCAACCGCGACGCGCCCGAAACCGGCTGCGCCCTGATCGCGCTGGGGCCGGACGCCGCCCGGCGCGGTGGTGACCTGGCCGGCGCCTTCCGGCAGGGTTTCGAGGAACTCACCACCATATTGCAGCAGAGCGGACCGGAGTTGGATCGTCAGGACGCGCTGGCCCGTATGGCGCAAATGGTCGGCGCGATGGTGTTGGCGCGCGGTGTCTGCACAGCGACATCGCAGTTGAAGGGTCAGCGACATCGTAGATGACGTGTGGGGGGAAGCGGAGGCCGGGCGTAGCCCGGACGTAGCTTCCCCCCACACGGGCGCGGGTTTCCCCGTGCCGT